>OFMO01001229.1_pt1 | contig 17377 bp, 9 predicted proteins | sample 1541821 | NCBI WGS metagenome assembly OFMO01 (sample SAMN04209253, study PRJEB22552) | human gut metagenome | biome: gut; material: feces | host: Homo sapiens | place: USA: Oklahoma | reverse complement strand
TACCTTTTTGATCATTAAATGTGATTGTAAAGATGTTCTTTACAGGTTCACTTGGTTCTGTTGTTTCTGTTGTTTCTTCCTGAAGCTTCCATAACTGTGTTCCATAGAAAATGCCGCAAGTACACCTGCTTTATCTTCTGCAGAAGCATTTTGCTGCACTTTTTCAAGAATTGCCTGCATGATGATTCCCTGGTGTTCATTTTTGCCATAATCACCATTTTGCTAATACAGCCAAAATAATAACGAGAGAAAATTATCTTAATAGAATCATTGAACTGAATGGCACGCCTGACATCAAAATCATCACAGGAATTCACCAATCTGCTAAGTGCAGATTTAGGAATGAAAGTGGGAATCCTCGGCCATTCAATGACCGAGATGAAAGCTAGTGCCATTAAGTTAAACATTGATGATCATTGGTAATCTCTACAGAGAACAGTAAAACCAGGAATAGAACAGTCATAATGTCAGATTGCAATTCCTTTTTAATTTTGAATATGAAAAAAGCAGTCAATCACATCAGAAAAAATATAATGTTGTTGTATCAAAATAATAATTCTTTCTTTTTTACCTTGTAATAGAATAAACCAGTAAAATCCGCTAAAACCCATCCAATAGGAACAGACCACCAGATACCACATACACCAACAATAGAAGAAAGAATATATGCAAGTACAACACGTGTACCTAAAGAAATAACAGTAAGTACAACACTCATTCCAGGTCTGCCTAGTGCGCGATACAATCCATAAAGCAAAAATAAACAACCAATACCACAATAAAATGCTCCTTCAATGCGGAGATAGCGTACACCTTCTTGAATGATTTCAATTTCATTTGCATCCACAAAAATAGACATGAGTGGTTTTGCAAAGATAAAGACGAAAGCAGATATGACAATACAGAAAGCCATAGAGATGCATACTGCACTTTTTAAACCAGAACGGATACGATCATTCTTTCTTGCACCATAGTTTTGTGCAATGAATGTTGAAAAGGCATTACCAAAATCCTGGACAGGCATATAGGCAAATGCATCAATCTCTACACCAGCCGCAAATGCAGCCATCACAATTGGCCCAAAACTGTTGACAAGCCCTTGTACCATAAGAATCCCAAGATTCATTACGGACTGTTGAACACATGTGAGTGTAGAGAAGGAGATGATTTCATGAATTCTTTCTTTTTTTAGACAGTGGATATTCCATATCGAACATACCTGTGAAAAATGGGTAAGTGTATAAATCGCAATACCAAACCCTGAAACGTATTGTGCAATGACTGTTGCTTCTGCTGCGCCGCCAACACCTAAATGCAATCTAATCACAAACCAGAGATCAAGAATGATATTCAATATTGCAGAAACAGCCAGAAACCATAATGGAACAACTGAATTACCAATTGCACGCAGGTAAGAAGAAAAATAGTTGTATAGAAAAACGGCAGGAATGCCAAGAAAGATGATAAACAAATAGGAACGCATATCACTCCACACTTCTAGTGGAACCTGAAGAAATGTTCGAAGACTATCCAAGCATAAAAATGACAAGATATTTAAAAGTACAGTCACAAAGGCAATGAAGAAAAATGAAGCGCAGAGATTTTCACGAAGTGCTTTTTCATTACCTTCTCCAAAGCGCATGGAAAATAGAGCACCACTTCCCATGCATAATCCAAGAATGATGGAAGTTAGAAAAGTCATCAATGTAAAAGAGGAACCAACAGCCGCAAGAGCATTTCTTCCAAGGAATTTCCCAGCAATCAAAGTATCCGCAATGTTATAGCATTGTTGCAGCAAGTCTCCCAAAATCATTGGGATGGCAAATAAAAGCATAGATTTGATGATGGATCCTTTTGTTAAATCTTGATTCATGATGAGCCTCCGTTTCGTAAGCTTAAAGTTACATATCGAAATCATTATAGATACAACAATGACACTCGTCAATGTGTCGTTTACTTTTCGAAACCCTGGTGCTATTATCAACGCAAAGATGAAGTTTTATGGAGAAACACTATGTTTTTAGATGGGTTAGATAAATTGGATCAAGAGATTGTAAGCTTGCTGATAGAGAATGCACGTATTTCCTATTCTGATATTGGTGAAAAAATCGGTATTTCAAGAGTGGCGGTAAAAGCAAGAATACAAGCATTGGAACAGCGTGGAATCATTGAAGAATATACAACAATTGTCAATCCACAGAAGATTAGTGGAGCAGTTTCCTGTTATTTTGAAATTGAAACAACACCGAATCACTTGGCAAAAGTTACAGAACGATTGAATGCGAATGATATGGTGACACAGATTTATCGTGTCACGGGAAAAGATAAACTGCATGTGCATGCTGTTGCTTCTTCTGCAGAAGAAATGGAAGAATTTTTACATACAGTTATTGATCCATTGCCTGGTGTGATCAGCTGCAGCTGTAATATGATTTTGTCACGTATCAAAGATGTGAAAGGATTACGACTATAGAAAGAAATCATATTCTTTGCTTCAGATATGCAAAAAAACTCCAGTTTCTGGAGTTTTTTAAAACATTCTTGTATCACATGTAAATATATGATTTTTATCATCTAATGTATACGTAATTGTTAACGTAGAGCCATGCATAGAAGTATGGATATTTTCTGCCTGGGATAAGTGACGATAATACTTGTATTGTTCAATTTGCTGTTCTGTATAATTTGATGGATTATCACTTGTAAGAAATACTCCTCCAAGCAGTGCATTGAGTGTTGCTAAAAGATCTTTCTGTTCTGCATTGAGTTTGATGTTTTCATCTCTTAAGAAGAATACATCTGGATCATTTAAGAATGCACGATTGTTTAATGATCGACGGAAAATTGTATTTGCTAAAGATTGCTTTGTTGAAGTACGTTCTCGATGAAACAAACGCATATACCATACATCATTCCAGTCTAAAGAGACATCACATCCAATACGGTTATATTCAAACAATCCAAATGTTGTACATGTTGGTACACCACATCCAAGAATTGGATGATTTCCACAAAGTTCACGTAAGAAATGAATGCCTTGGTACATTTTCTGGCTGCGTGTCTTCGTCTCTGTTGGAAATGGAGCACCTGCATATAAGAAATCCAGTTTTACAAAATCAAACTTCCATTCTTCAAATACAAGATGAAATACATTTTTTAAATACTGGATCACTTGAGGATGATCAATATCTAAAGCATATGCACCATCCCAGTTGCAACCAGTAAACCAAGGGGAACCATTGTGTTTTAAAAGCCAGTCTGGATGAAGTTTCACAAGATCTGAATGAACGGATGCTAAGAAAGGGGAAAGCCATAAGCCTGCTAGAAATCCATTGTTATGAATTTGATCCACTTCATAGCGTAATCCTTCAGGAAACTTCTGCTTGTCCACGCTTAGCCAGTCACCGGTACAAGTCTGCCAGCCATCATCAATTTGAAACAAATCACCTTTCTGTAGAATCTTTTTGCATCCATCTAAATCTTCCGCAATTGTTTTAGAAGATATATTTTCATAATGGTTATACCAGCTCGAATATCCATAAAGTTTTTTTGTTTCTAATGGCTGTATATGCATTCGATCAAACCAGGCATCAAATACTTCTTCTTCACTGCCTGTTGTATCGAGAATATCAAAACATGTGTATAAGCCATCCACAGGATAATCTTTACAATCTCTTTCAATGGTTAATGTTCCATGATCATAGTGGAAGATCGTATATGCCTGTTCTTCATCACAAGAAGCAAGTAAATGGTATGTATTCTCATGACGAATATACATGTATGTGAATCCATGAAAGATACCTGATTCTTTTGCATATTCTACAAAATGGTAGTCACCATATCGATCAAAATGATATTTGTTTAAAAGAAATGAAGGAATGTGATCAACACCTTTCTGTTTGTCACAAATCTGCATCTCTTTGTTATATGTCCATGTCTGATAGCCATTGAAGAATAAAACCTCATTTTTATCCAAATCTAATTGTGTTTCTGCTTTGATGCATTGGATTTTCCCATGGAGTTCTCTTTGAAGCTTGGAAAGCGAATCTACTTCTTCCTGGATCATTTTTTGATCAACTTTAACTGTGAGTTTCCATTTCATGTTTTTCTCTCAACTTTTCTGCGATTTCCTGTGCTTTTGCATCTGTTAATATAAATTTCTTTTTGAATACAATCAAAGCAATACATAATCCAAGAATTGGAAGTAATGTCATAAGACAGCGCAAACCTGTAATTGTGGAAGCACTTTGAACTGCAGGAATACCATCTTCACTGTTTCCAGCTAGACCGATCATATCAAGGCCAATCCCTGTTAAAAATACAGCGAGACCACTTGCAGCTTTTACCACAAACGTCTGCATGGAAAAGATGACAGATTCTTCTCTTCTACCAGTTTTCATTTCTCCATAATCAACAGAAGTAGATAAGAAAACTGTTGTAAGCACGCTTAACATTCCATTCGCACTGAATACAAGTGCACCAATCAAGCAAAGTACGACCATGTTATGTGCAAGGTTCATAAACGAAGCAAACAGTAATAAAGCATAGCCAAGAATTGCCATACATAAGGATGTTTTGAAAATTGTTGTATTAGATAGTTTATTACGCAATACAGGATATAAAACCATCATACCAAGAATCTGCGTTGCTCCGCCAATGGTTGTGAATAACGTATAGTTGTTTTTCCATAATTCTGTACCTAGATCATATTTAAAGAAATAGAGAATTAAATTACTTGTGATGTATAAAGCACTGTTAATCAGTACAATTGTGATGACCGTTAACATTGCCTGATCATTGTGGAATAAAGCAGAGAACATATCTTTGATGGATGTTGTTTCCATTTTCTTTTCACTTTTCTTTTCTTTGATTGAAAAGAAGAGAATTGCTTCTGTAAGTACAAAAATCAAAGCAACAAGCATAGAGAAGCAGCGGAAACCTTTCACTTCACTGCCACCTCCTAAAAAGGCAACACATAATACAGTTCCCACTTGAATCAGTGCAGAACCAATACCAGCGCATGTTCTGCCAACAACCGATAACTGTTCACGATCTTTTGGCTGTTCAGTGACTGCTGGAATCATTGACCAGTATGGAATATCCATCATTGTATACGTAACACCCCATAGAATATAGATGATTGCGAAGTATACCATGAGTCCTGTTTTTGATAAATCTGGAGCGCTGAATAATGCATATAAGACAAATGCATTTAATACAGTTCCAGATAAGATCCATGGTCTGAATTTTCCATATTTAGTATTTGTTTTTGCGACAAGAACACCCATGAACGGATCATTGATGGCATCAAATACACGTGCAATCATTAAAATCAAACCTACAAATGTTGCCTGTAATCCTAAAATATCCTGATAGTAATACATAACATAGGAAGAAGATAAGGCATAGACCATATCTTTTCCAACAGCACCTAGACCATAGGCAGCCTTTTCTTTGAAACTAAATCTTTTCATACAATATTATCCTCGAATTTGTATATGCAATGTAACAGGTTCTAATCCCGGTGAAGAAATCGTAATCGTCTCATGAGAAGAAACAGCTTTGGAACGAATGAATGTTCCACACATTCCTCCTTCACTGACAATGTGTTCTCCTCCAATGATTTCTAGATTGTTAGAAGCCTGGATTGTGATTGGCAATTGTGCATAGGAAGCTACAGAATCATGATCATCTAAGATACGGATACGAATCGATGCCATATCATACGTATCACTTTCTTCTAAGACAGTAGAAGAAATCTTTGCTTCAATATGAAGGAAAGAGCCTGGACATTTTGTTTTAGAAGCAATGACGGTACCATTTTTGATGGCATCAAATCTCCATCGTGTTGCTTCATCTCCCCAGTTACTGACATACTTTCCATAAAGATCAACCCCATCCTGGAATGTAAGGTGATATTTCATCATAGCCTTAGCGAACTGTAATTTATTTTTCAGTGGTAAATTTGCCAGGCCATAGTCTCTAGCAGCCAATAGACAACTACGAATATCTTTTGCCTGTTGTTTTGGCATGTGTTCTTGTGTTTCTAATAGATCACCAATCGTATCGTCAATGAGAATTGGACCATGCTTTAATGATGCAAATGGTGTTGTGGAAAATTCTTTGACAAATACATCATTTTTATATAAACGGATAGAATCTCCATTTGTGAAGCAATAGAATGATGCAATCTGCCCTGCAGGATAATCACCAATATCCATGGTTGTGCCAACTTCTAATACAGGCGTATTTTCTTGCTGGGAACTATAGACATAACTGGCAAGTTTTGGATTACGAAAGCTGTCCATAACACCGTGATAACAAATCTTATCTCCACTGCCAAAATCTTTATGTGTTGCGTAATCAAACATGCACCAGCTAAACATACCTGCGTGCTGTTCATCTTTGATTGCATCATTCATTACCCGTGCATGACGTAATGCATGTTCCTGTCGCTTGCTGATGGGATCAAACGATTTTGTTGGAAACATATGTCCATTGCATTCAGAAATCAATAATGGTTTTTTTGTATCTGGCGTGACGTCCTTCTTCTTTTTACATCCTGGATTTGTTCCGTTATGAGAGAAATCATTGTAACTGTAAATATCTTCTAGAAAAGAGCTCTTTTCTATGTAGCGAACACCGCTTGTTGGCCGTGTTGGATCAAGAGAATGTGCAAGTGCATTTGTTCTTGTGTAGAGTTCATCATCATCCTGACTTTCATTGACTCTGACACCCCACATAAAGATAGAAGGATGATTGCGGTATTGTGTTACCATTTCTTCAACATTATGGATGCAGATATCTCTCCAGTGTTGACTGGAAGATACATATTGCCATCCTGGAATTTCAGTGAAGACTAAGATACCTCTTCGATCACATTCATTAATAAATGCATGAGATTGTGGATAATGTGATGTTCTTACCGCATTGACACCTAACTCTTCATCTAAGATACGTGCATCTTCTTTCTGCAAAGAATCTGATACCGCATAACCAACATACGGGAATGACTGGTGTCGATTCAAACCACGAATGAATACGGGCTTATGATTGACGAGAATGTTATTCTCATCCCAAGTAATTGTTCTAAGACCAAATGGTGTATCAGAAACATCAATGCATGTATTACCTTTATATAGTTCTAAGTGAAATGTATAAAGATATGCGTGATGTACATTCCATAGAATTGGAGAAGGAATGAATTGTGTCATTGTATCCAGGCAGGAATCATATTCTTTTTGTACAACACAGATATGTTCCTGATCAAAGATCTGCGCTTTAACATGCATATCTGATGTATCTCCATCATACGTAATCGTAGAAGTAATACTTGTTAAGTCACTGCGTGGCTGTACAAAGACATCTTTGATGTATGTGCATTCTTTTTCATCCAGCCATACATGACGATAGATACCGCCATATGTCAGATAATCAATCATAAATCCAAATGGAGGAATCGAAGCATCTTCTGTCGTATTTAATTTGACAGAGACAAGATTATCACCTTTGTGCAATGCACTTGTAATTTCAACACGGAAAGCAGTATATCCACATTCATGGTGCATTAATTGCATTCCATTCACATATACTGTAGCGATATGTGCTGCACCATCAAACTGTAAGAAATATCTTTTGCTTAAATCTTGAATATTCAAGTGTCTTCGATATCCACAAATCATTTGATAGGAATCAACATCAATGTAGTGGAGAGGACAATCTTTTACTGTGTGTGGAATACGAATCTCTTCATATTCGTTTTCTCCATGTGAGAATTCTTCACTCCAGATAGGAGTAAACTGCCAGGCGTTATCAATTCTTTTCATAAAATGATTCCTTTCATTAAGATGTCTAATAGATCGTGTAGAGATTGTTGATAGGTATGTGCATCATCACTAGATGACAACAAAGAATTCATACTGGAAGTGATGATAATTTCAACCATATACAGTGGAATATCTCGTAAGATATGTGCGTCAATGCCTTGCTGGATAAAAGCAAAGACGGGTTCCCAGTCACTTTTTAAATGGTGATTGATAGATGCAAATACAGCAGGATATTGTGTAGATAATGGTTCTAGCTGTTTGAAATCAATGGATGCAATATCAGTTGGCATCGCAATTAATAACTGGGATAGTTTTTCAATGTATGGCAGATTGGAAGATAAGATTTGTTTTTTGTTTTCCTGAATCAATGCAAAACCATATTCCACGATACCTTGTAAAAGAGATTCTTTAGAGTCAAAGTATCTGTAGATTGTTTTTTTAGCAATGTGCAGTTTTTTTGCAATATCGTTCATTGTGAAGGATAGACCTTTGATACGATATAAATTGATTGCTTCTTGAATGATTGTTTCTTTCATATGGAAACCCATTGTTCCTTCCTGGTTTCCATTGTAAAGCAATGTAAACGGTTACACAAGAAGAAAATGACTGAATTGATATGTAAAAATATATATTTTGGAAAAACGGGGCAAAATGGTACTCAAAAGTTGAGAAAAACGGGGCAAAATAATGTATGATAAAGAAAAAGGAGTGCTTCAGACAATGTCATTAAGTTAAGGCAAATAAATTCTTAGTGATATTAATTGAAAATTCAAGAAAACAAATCTTTAGCGAAGGTTAACAGCTTTTCTATAAGATTTGTTTTTTCATTCCTGAAATCATTGATTTTCAGGAATGCTGAAAAGCCAGTAATCAAGGATGAAAAGACGGGTGTAACATTAGAAGAAGGTAAGGATTACGAAATCGTATATCCAGAAGATATCAAGAATACTGGAGAAATCACAGCTACTGTAGTAGGTAAGGGTGATTATGAAGGTTCATTCGAAATTAAGTTCAATATTCTAAAGAGAGACGTAACATTCACAAGTGCTACTGACTCTAAGCAGTATGATGGAAATGCATTAACAAATGGTAATGTAGAAATCACTGGAGATGGATTCATCGAAGGTGAAGGTGCAACATTCAACGTTACAGGATCTATTACAGATGTAGGTTCTACTAACAACGTATTCACATATGCAATGAATGAAGGTACAAATGCTGATAACTATAACGTAACAGTTGTAGAAGGTACATTAACAGTATCTGAACAGCCAGTTGTTCCAACATCAGCTACACCAACAACTCCATCTAACAACACTCCAGCAAGAACAAATAACGTTCCAGCTAGAGTTGTAACAAACCCAACAACTACTACACCAGCTCCTGAAGCTACAGTTGAACCTGAAAAGGCAGAAACTACACCAGTTCCAACAGCTAAGCCAGAAAAGATTAAAGAAGAAGCAACTCCTCAGGCAGCTCCAAAGGGTCATTGGGCATTAATCAACTTGATTGCCGCAATGTTAAGTGTTGTCTTAGCAGTTGTACCATTACTTGCAAAACATGCTAAGGATGAAGACGAAGATGATGAGGATAAGGATGAACAGGTAGTCGCTAATGAAAACGAAGATGATGAAAATGAATCAACTCGTCATAGAAGATGGAAAGTCATCGCTACAATCGATGCAATCTTAGCAGTAGTAGTATTCATCTTAACTGAAAACATTTCTCTACCAATGGTACTTGTAGATAAGTGGACATTATTGATGGTTCTATTTGGATTAATCAGTATCGTATCTACATACTTTGCTAGAAAGTGGCATGAAGAAGATGAAGACGAAGATGAAGAATCTTCACAGAATGCATAATTCAATCAATATGCTAAAAAGGAACTTAGAACTCAAAATCTGAGTTCTTTTTATATGCTTCAAACATTTGTTTTCAGAAAAATGTAAGCTTTCACTTACAAATTTTTACACAAATATTAATAAAACATTGTTTTATAACCCGACTATAACTTATAACCCATACAATTTATTTATCAACAGATGAGTTCGTTATAGTTCTTGAATCAAAAGAAAGGAGAAAATTATGGGAACCATAAACAAACTAACAAAACTCGTTTTATCATTTTTATTGGTTATAACATGCATTAACTTCTCTGTCGTTCAAGCAGAAGATGGTAGTGATGAAAACTATTCAGAGCCTACTGCAGTGGAAACGATTAGTGAAGAACCTGCTAGTGAACCTGAACAGGAAGTGATTCCAGAAGAACCTGTTGCTGAAGAACCAGTGGTTGAGGAAGCAGCTCCTGTCGAAGAGGAAAAGCAGGAAGAGGTAACTCCTGAAGTAATAGAAGAAGCTAAGGTTGAAGAAGAGAATAATACACCTGAGATTGAAGCAGAACCTGCTACACAGGAAGAAACAGTAGAACCAGAAGTACAACAGGAAGCTCCAGTAGAGCCTGAAGTACAGAAGGTTGAAACTGTTGAAGAAGTAAAGGTTACAGTAGTGGTGAGTTATGTGGATGAAAATGATCATCCATTAACAGATCCGATTACTGGATCTTATCCAATTGAGTACAGACTTGATGAAAATGTTGATGCATTTAAGTCATTTGATGGATATGCTTTTGAAAAAGTGATTGTAAATGATGATGCTAAAAACACTATTTCAAAAGATGATGTACAAAAGAATGGATTCAGAATTACAAAGGATATGACTTCTTTGAAACTTGTTTATCAGAAGATGAATTTAGAATCTAATGAAAACAAAGAAGTGATTCCTGAAGTGACTGAGGAAGCAGTTGAAGAAGCTGAACCTGAGTCGAACACGAATGAAACGGAACTCTCTGCATTTGATCAAACTGCATTTGCTGGAAAAGTTGGTGTTCATGCGTCTGCAGCTGAAGGTGTTTTACCTAAGGGTGCTAGATTGATTGTTGAACAAGTTAACAGAAAAGCAATACTTAACGCTGTAGAAAATACAGTATCAGATAATAACAAGGAAATGGATTCTGCTGTTGCATTAGATATCTCAATCGTAGATAAGGATGGTGTTGAAATTCAACCAAATGGTGTTGTAAATATTAGCTTTGAAAATGCAGCAGTAAGTGGTGATGAAATTAATGTTTACCACGTAACAGATGATGCGAGTGCAGTCACTGAGGTAGCTACAAATACTCAAAGTTTTGATGCAAATCACTTCTCTATTTATGTTATTACAGGTGTAAAAAATGTTTCATTAACAACATTTAACTTTGTTGATGTGAACGGAAAAACCGTAAGTACACAGATTGTTAAAACGGGTGATACATTAATTACTCCAACAGCTCCAGATGTTGCTGGAAAAGCATTTGTGGAATGGCAAGAAAATGGATCTAAGTTTGATGGTTTTGGTGAACAGACAATTACTAAGACTGAAACTCGTACAATTACTGCAAAATACGAAGACGCATTATATGTTTACTTCTATAATCCAGAAGGAACACAAATCATGCGTACAGAAAAAGTTGGAGATCATGAAAAACATAATTTTACAACTGTATCTTATGAAGTAGATTCAACTCATAAATTAGTTGGTTGGGCAGATGAAGCAAGTGGAACTGAAAATATTGCAGATAAAATTTTAGTTCCAGCAGATCAAACTTCTGTAAATGTATACGCAATCATTAAAGAAGGCTATTGGATTTCATTTGATTCAGATGGTGGATCTATTGTTGATTCTCAATTCGTATTAAATGATGACAAACTTACTTTGAATAAATCTACAACACCTACAAAACCTGGTTATGAATTTGCTGGCTGGTACAATGGATTATCTAAAGTAGAGAATGGTGCAACAGTTACGACTCCAATGACTTTAACAGCTCATTGGAATGCAGCAGAAGTTAGCTATACAATTAACTACTGGCAACAAAAAGTAACAGATGATAAAGATGCAACAGATGTACAGAAAACTTATGAATATGTAGAAGCTGAAACTAAGAAGGCAACTACAGGTACAAAGATTTCTGCCACAAATTCAAAAACATATAAAGGATTTAAATACAACGCAAACAATTCTAGTAAAAATGTAGAAATCTCTGGTGATGGCACTACAATTATCAATGTTTACTATGATCGTGAATTATGTACAGTAAATTTCTATGCATATGAATCAACTGGATGGTTTGGTGGTGGTAGCTGGAATATAATTAAAACCGTAACAGGTTTATATGGTGCTAACCTTCCTGAAGGTGCATGGGATACTTCTAACAATTTATGGTTTACAAGTTATTACGGAAGCCAAGCATCTGGTTCTAATGCTGTCTTATTAACTTCGTTTGATTTTGAAACGGCTGGATATGCAAAAAATGCAGGTAATCCTAAACCGTCAAATGGCGTTGTTACAACTTGTAATTTCTATGCTGGTAGTGGTTTAAATGGTACTATTAAGTATTATAATGAACAGGCAGATGGAACATTCAAATTAGTTCAGACTGTTAGAACTAATGGAAACTCATTAACTGTACATGAAAAATATGAAGGTTACGAATTGTATAAATATAGTACAGGTTCAAAAGCTCAAGAAACGGCTCAATATTGGAAAGATCGAAGCTCAGTAAAAGATAGTGATGAAATTTACGGAGATATTATTAATATTGCTTCTAAATTAAAGACTTATAGCTTGTCTTACTATAACTATAATAGTGTTACTAAGACAGAAAAGAATATTAAGTATACGGCTCCATTGAAGTCTTATGCAAACTATACTCCTGCAAGACCAAGTGGTTTACCAGAATATTATGTATTTGGTGGTTGGTATAAGGATAAAGCTTGTACAACTAAGTTTGATTTCAATACTGAAAAAATGCCGAATGCGAATGTGCAGATTTATGCAAAATGGACAGCTAAGAAAATCAACTTAACTTATAACTTGAATACTCCAGATGGTACTTCAAAGAAAGTTAATGGCGATGTTGCTGCTGGTACGATCGCAAGTGATGTTTTACCTAGTATTCCTTCAGTGGATGAATATTCATTTGCAGGTTGGTATGTAGCAGATGAAAACGATCATATGACTACAGTAGCATTCAATGCGAATGCTGCAATCTTAAAAGATACTAATGTTATTGGTAAGTGGTTATACAATGGTAAGCTTACAGTTAAGTATGTAGCAGATGGTGTTAAAGCTCCAGAAGATAACAATGTTTATGCGGGTGGTGCTAAAGCTACAGTTGCTAATGGTGTAAAAAAAGAAGGTAAGAAATTCTTAGGTTGGCAATTAGATGGTGGTAATGTATATCAGCCTGGTCAAAACTTTGAAGTAAATAAAGATTTGGCAGATGATAAGAATGTGATTACTTTAACAGCTGTATTTGGTGATTCAGAAACTTCAGCAATCTTAACTTATCATCCTGGTAATGGTAATGGTAAAGATCAGAGTGATGCGATTTTGAATAACGGTGTAGTTACTTTAAAGAATACATCTGATTTAAGCTATACAGCTCCAGGTGAAGATTACTACTTTGCTGGTTGGGCAACATCAATGGGAGATGCTCAAAAAGGCAATGCGACGTATGCAGCTGGACAGAGCGTACATGTAGATGTAGATGGTGAAAATGTTCTATATGCGACTTGGATTGAAAAGACAGTCATTACATTAGTAGCGAATAGTAATACAGTTACTTACAATGGCCAATCTCAAGAAGTAAATGGATTCCAATCATTGACAATTGATGGTTATATAGTATCTGGATTGAATGCGCATGCCCAAGGTACAAATGTAGGAACATATCCTACAGAAATTACGGGTACTGCTCATGTTGAAAAAGATAATGAAGACGTAACAAATAAAGTTGTTGTTGAAACTACACTTGGTCAATTAACAATTACTAAGAAATCGATTGTTCCAGATGATTCAAATGGTATCGTAGTTGATGCTCCAAAGGGTTCAAAGTATGATGGTGAAAAACATGAAAATGAACCAGTCGTAACGGATACGAAGACAGATAAAACTTTAGTTAAGGGTATAGATTACACATTAACTTATAGTGAAGATGTGATCAATGTAGGTACAGTAACCGTAACAATCACAGGTACTGGAAACTATGAAGGTACAGTCGATACTTCTTATGAAATCACTCCACGTAAAGTCATCATGACAAGTGCCGATGGATCTAAGGTTTATGATGGAAGTGCATTGACTAAGAACAAGGTAACTGAAAGTGAAGATGGATTCGTTAAGGATGATGGTGCTACATATAATGTAACTGGAAATCAGACAGATACAGGTTCAAGTAAGAATACATTCACTTATACATTGAATGAAAAGACATTAAAAAAGAACTATGTTATCGAGACAAAAGAAGGTACATTAGAGGTTACTCCAGTAATAGATAAAGTCGTTGTTGAAATCAAAGGTAAGACAAAGACTGAAACTTATAATGGAAATACACATGAAGTAGAAGGCTATGATGTTACAAATATTTCGAATGCATTATATCCAGAAGAAGCAATTCATTTTAAAGGAACTGCCAAGGCATCTCGTAAAGAAGAAGGAACTTCTTATATGGGATTGAACGTATCTCAATTCAGTAACACAAGTTCTAACTTCACAAATGTAACATTTAGAGTAACAGATGGTTGGTTGAAGGTAACTCCTAAGTCAATTGATCCAAAAGATGAGAAGACTGGTATTCAGGTAACTAAGCCTAGCGATACAATGTACAATGGCGAAGAACAGAAGAACAAGCCAACTGTAGAAGATACAAAGACAAGTGCAACACTTGTTGAAAATGTAGATTACACATTGTCTTATACAGCAGCAGTCAACGCAGGTACAGTTGAAGTAACAATTACAGGTATTGGAAACTATACAGGAACAGCGAAGACTTCTTATGAAATCACTAAGCGTAATGTAACATTGACAAGTGCAAGTGCTTCTAAGCCTTATGACAAGACTCCATTGACAAATAAAAATGTAACTATTGCTGGTTTTGGATTCGTTAAAGAAGAAGGTGCTATTTACTATGTAACTGGAAGTCAGACTGAAAAAGGTACAAGTAAGAACACATTTACTTATGAATTGAAGTCAAATACAAAAGCTTCTAACTACACTATCAAAGTAGTCTATGGTGATCTAACAGTCACAGCTGAAGATGGAGAAGTTGTAGTCGTAATTACTGGATGTAAAGATACATTTGAATATGACGGAACTGAAAAGAGCGTCAAAGGTTATGATGTATCTATTACTGAAGGAAGTACATATTTAGAATCTGATTTCACATTCAGTGGAAATGATGAAGTGAAGGGTACAGAAGCTGGTACATATGATATGGGATTAAAGCCAAAAGATTTCACAAATAACAATGAAAATTATGGCAATGTAACATTCAGAGTATTGGATGGACAGTTAACGATTGTGCCTAAGTCAATCACACCTGATGGACCAGATACTCCAGAAGAAAAGAAGACAGGTATCGAAGCAACAGATCCAGCGGATTCAATCTATGATGGAAAAGCTCATGTAAATCCATTTACAGTAAGAGATACAAAGACAGGTAAGGATCTAGTAGAAAACAAAGATTACACATTGACATATGTAGGTGATGTAGTCAATGTTGGAACCGTGAAAGTAGAAGTCAAAGGTATCGGAAACTATACAGGCGAATTTACTAAGAAATATAAGATCACACCAAGAGAATATACAGTGACAACAGAGAGTGCTGAAAAGCCATATGATGGAACTGCATTAACAGCTGGTGGTAAGATTGAAGGTATCGTGGATGGTGAAGTGGTTGTTGTTCATACAACGGGTAGTCAGACAGATGTTGGTTCAACTCCTAATACTTATGAATTAGAGTGGAAGAAAGCTTCAAGTAAGAACTACAAGTTAAAAGAAGATTCTATTGGAACATTAACAGTAACTGAACAGTCAATTGATCCAGGTACAGAAGAAAAACCAAACCCAGACTATAAAGGTGTTAAGGTAAATAGTCCAAGTGATTCAGTATATGATGGTAAGGAACACAAGTGGTCTCCTACAGTAGCAGATAAAGAAGGAAATGCATTGGTTGAAGGTACAGATTACGAAGTAGCTCACTCAACTGAAGATTTCACAAATGTACATACAATCACAGTAACTATCGAAGGTATCGGAAACTACACAGGAAAAGTTGTAAGAACTTATGCAATCACTCCTGCTGAAGTAACCGTTACAGCTAACAATGCTAACAAGGTATACGGTGAAAATGATCCTGAACTGAAAGCTACAGTAACTGGAACGCTAAATAACGATACAGTGGATTATACACTGACAAGAGATCCTGGTGAAGATGTTGGTACATATGCAATCCGTGTCACAGGTGATGAAGAACAGGGTAACTACCACGTAACATACACTGCTGGTGAATTTGAAATCACTAAATCTGGCGAACTGATACTGACAGCAGAACTGACAGGTGAAAGTGCAACTAAGGTTTATGATGGCAATCCATTGACAGGTGGAGCAACAGCAAATGTTAAGGAAGGTACAACAATTACTTACTCAACAGATGGTGGTGCAACATGGACAACAGAGGTTCCAAGTATCACAAATGTAGGTACATTAAATATCACAGCAAGAGCTGAAAATCCAAACTATGAACCAGCTGAAACAACTTACTCATTAACAGTTACTCATGCTACAGTTACAGTAACAGCTGAAAACAAGACAAAGGTATACGGAACAGCAGATCCTGAACTTACAGCAACAGTAAGTGGAACACTTGGAAATGATACAGTTGCATATACTCTAGCAAGAGAAGCAGGCGAAAACGCTGGTAAATATAAGATCACTGTAACAGGTGAAGAAAATCAGGGTAACTACAAAGTTGCATATACTCCAGGCACATTCGAAATCACACCTAAGACAATTGTTCCAGATGGACCAGAAACACCAGAAGAAAAGAAGACAGGTATTGAAGTAACAGAACCTGAAGATTCCAAGTATGATGGTGAAGAACATAAGAATACTCCAACAGTTGCAGATACAAAGACAGGCAAAACATTAACAGAAGGAACAGACTACACATTAACTTATTCTGAAGATGTAACAAATGCTGGAAAAGTAACAGTAACAGTAACTGGTATTGGTAACTACACTGGTGAATTTGATGTAACTTATGAAATCACAAAGAGAGATGTAGTATTAACAAGTGCTACAGATTCCAAGCCATACGATGGTACAGCATTAAGAAATGAAAATGTTGAAGTAACAGGTGATGGATTCGCTGCCGGTGAAGGTGCAACATTTGCAGTCACTGGAACAATTACGAATGTTGGTACTAAAGCTAATACATTTGGCTATGCATTAAATAAAAATACATTAGCTTCTAACTACAACATCTCAACAGAACTTGGTACTCTAACAATTACACCTAAATCAATCATTCCAGATGGTCCAAAAACACCAGAAGATAAGAAGACTGGAATCACAGTTGAAAATCCTGGTGACGTTAAGTATGACGGTAAAGATCATGCTGAAAAGCCAGTAATCAAGGATGAAAAGACGGGTGTAACATTAGAAGAAGG
>OFMO01001217.1_pt1 | contig 17495 bp, 16 predicted proteins | sample 1541821 | NCBI WGS metagenome assembly OFMO01 (sample SAMN04209253, study PRJEB22552) | human gut metagenome | biome: gut; material: feces | host: Homo sapiens | place: USA: Oklahoma | reverse complement strand
CAGAGGTGCGCAGTAGAAGTATGTCATGCAATTGCATGACGCGCACCTCGCAGCATGAATGCCGAGGCATTTTTGAATTATTGATAAAAGTTCTCAATAGGTGCACCGTTTTTTCATGCCTTTCTATTTCTGCATTTTGATTCTGTGGTAAAATGTAGTTGCATTAAACTAACTACAGGGAGTGAGGAAACAATATATGTTTATTGAGATCAATAATCTGAAAAAGAGTTTTGGCAGTGATTCGAACCGTGTGGAAGTGCTGCGGGGTGTGGATTTTTCTATAGAGAAGGGTGACATTTGTGTATTACTTGGACCGTCTGGTTCGGGAAAGTCTACACTGTTAAATATTATCGGTGGAATTGATGATGCGGATGCGGGATACATTTCCATCGGAGGTGAGCGCATGGCCGATATGAATGAGAAAAAACTGACGGCATATCGGAGAAAGCATCTGGGCTATGTGTTTCAGATGTACAATCTGATTCCGAATCTGACTGTCCGGGAAAATATTGAGGTTGGGGCTTATCTAAGTGACAGACCGCTGGATGTTGATGAATTGTTACAGACGCTGGGACTTTATGAACACAGGAAAAAGTTACCGAACCAGTTGTCGGGCGGGCAGCAGCAGAGAACGGCAATCGGAAGGGCAATTGTCAAAAATCCGGATATTTTGCTCTGCGATGAGCCGACGGGAGCTTTGGATTATAACACGTCCAAGGATATTCTGGAGCTGATCGAGCGTGTCAACCAGAAGTACGGTAACACGGTCATTATGGTCACACACAATGACGCAATCAAAGACATGGCGGACATCGTGATTCGTCTCCGTGACGGTGCGGTGAGAAAAAGTTACCGCAATGAGAAGAAGATTCCGGCGAGAGAGTTGGATTGGTAAGGAGGACGCGTGATGAGAAGCCCGTTAAATAAACGTCTGTTCCGGGAGCTTCGTGGAGAATTTGGAAAATATCTGGTCATTTTTATTTTGATGACGCTGACGATCGGAATGGTATCAGGATTTCTGGTGGCCGATGGAAGTATGATCCAGGCGTACGAGGAAAGCTTTGAGAAATATAACATTGAAAATGGACATTTCCGGACAGAAAAGAAAATGAACAATGCTCAGATTCAGGATATCGAAGATCTGGGCATCAAATTGTACGAGAATTATTATGTAGAGGAAGCTTTGACAAATGGAAGTACAATGCGCATTTTCAAGAATCGTGATGAGGTCAATAAGGTGTGCCTGATGAAGGGGAAAATGCCTGAAAAACCGGGGGAAATCGGTATTGACCGTATGTATGCAGACAATAATGATCTGAGCGTGGGTGATGAGATTGAAAGTGGCGGACATACATGGAAGATTACCGGTCTTGTGGCGCTTTCAGATTACAGCGCCTTGTTTTCCAATAATAATGATTCCATGTTTGACTCGGTAAAATTTGGCGTGTCGGTAGTGTGTCCAGAGGAGTTCGACAGCTACAAGGCCGATCAGTTGAATTACAGCTACGCATGGAAATACAATACTGAGCCAAAAAATGAAAAGGCAGAAAAAGACATTTCGGAAGATCTGATGGAAGATGTGGCAAAAGAAGTGACACTGGAAGAATTTGTCCCAAGATACACGAACCAGGCAATCATTTTCACTGGGGATGATATGGGCGGTGACCGTTCGATGATGATCGTGCTTCTTTATATCATCATCGTGATCATGGCATTTGTCTTTGCAATCACTACCAGCAACACGATCCGAAAAGAGGCAAATGTAATCGGCACCTTGCGGGCATCCGGCTATACAAGAGGTGAACTGATCCGGCATTACATGGCAGCCCCGGTATTTGTCACATTTATCGGAGCGATTATTGGAAATATTATCGGCTATACGGTAGGAAAAGATTATTGCGCGGGACTTTACTATGGAAGCTACAGCCTGCCGACCTACGTGACCATCTGGAACGCGGAAGCATTTCTTCTGACAACGGTAGTGCCGATCCTCATTATGTTTGTGGTGAATTCTGTGCTGCTGTGGTACAAATTAAAACTATCACCACTGAAGTTCCTGAGAAGGGACTTAAGCAGACGTAAACAGAAACATGCATTGCCGTTGAGTGAGCATCTTGGCTTTTTCCACAGATTCCGGATACGTGTGATCCTTCAGAATATGAGTAACTACGCAGTATTGTTTGTGGGAATTATTTTTGCAAATATGTTGTTGATGTTCGGACTGATGCTTCCATCTGTGCTGGACCATTATCAAGTGGAAATGGAAAATGGCATGCTCAGCAAATATCAGTACATGCTGCAGATGCCGGCGAGCATGGCAGGTGGAGACAGTAAGCTTGAGCAGATGGTGTCCATGATGATGTTCAGTCAGGCAGTAGAGACAGAAAATCCGGATGCAGAAAAATTCAGCGCCTATTCACTGAGCACCCTTCCTGGAAAATATAAGAGTGAGGAAATTATTCTCTATGGTGTGGAAAACAATAGCAAATATATCAACATTAAGTGGAAAACATCAGATTCCGCATCTAATACAGATGTGAAAAATGTGGAGAATATCCCTGAGGTATACCTTTCCTCTGGCTATGCAGAAAAATTTAGTCTGAAAAAAGGTGACACAATTACTTTAAAGGAAAAGTATGAAAATAAAAAATACAAGTTTAAAGTTGCAGGCGTATATGATTACGTAGGTTCACTCTCCATATTTATGCCGATACAGGAACTCAACAAAACATTTGACATGGACAAAGACAGTTTCAGCGGATATTTCTCTGATTCTGAAATTACGGATATTGATGAAAAATATATCGGTTCCACCATTGATGTTGAGGATCTGACCAAGATTTCCAGACAGCTCGACGTGTCCATGGGAAGTATGATGAATCTGATGGACGGATTTTCCGTGATCATTTTCCTCGTATTGATTTATCTCCTGTCCAAGATCATCATCGAGAAAAATGCGCAGTCTATTTCCATGGCAAAAATCCTGGGATATACAAACGGCGAAATCAGCCGGCTGTACATTATGTCCACGTCTATCGTGGTCGTGCTGTTCATCTTGATCAGCCTGCCATTGGAGCTGGAAATCATGCAGATTCTGTTCCGGGAAATGATGCTGACAAGCATTACCGGCTGGATCACATTTTACATAGATCCGAAGATTTTCGTGGAAATGTTTGTGATCGGCGTGGCGGCATATGCCATTGTGGCAGCAATTGAATATCGAAGGATCCGAAAAGTTCCAATGGATGAAGCGTTGAAAAATGTGGAATAGAGATTCGTAGAAATCTTGAAACAGTATGCTGTAAAAATGAATAAGGAATGTTAGAAAGATGAGAATCAGAAGGAGGAGAATATGAAACGACCAGTTGTAATGATATTATTAGCAGGTGCGCTGACGTTGTCTATGATAGCGCCGTCAGCACTCCCGGCAGTGGCAGGCAATGTAAGCGTCGTACACGCGGCAGCAAAGATATCCAATACCTCGCCGGCAGAGACATCCAATGACGTAGCAGTAAAGGCATCCAATGACGCGGCAGTAAAGGCATCCAGTGACGTGACAGCAGAGACATCCAATGACGAGGATGCAGGTGAATGGAAAGATAAGACAGAAACAGTTTATGTCGATGCAAATGCAGACGGTTCAGTTAAGAAGATTACGGTCAAAGACTGGCTGCGCCGGAATGGTGACGGTGAGATCATCGATTTTTCCAATTTGAAAGACATTAAAAACACGGAAGGAGACGAAGAATATACGCAAAATGCAGACGGAACTATCACATGGGAGAACAAAGGGGAAGACATTTCCTATGAAGGTACTTCCAATCAGCAGCTTCCGGTGACTACAAAAGTAACCTATTATCTGGACGGCAAGGAAATCAAGCCGGAAGATCTGGCAGGAAAAAGCGGCAAGGTGAAAATTCGGTTTGACTATACGAATAATGAGAGCTGGACGGTGAATATCGATGGTAAAGACGTAGGAGTAAAAGTTCCATTTCTTGCAGCGTCCATGCTCATGCTTCCTGGGGATAAGTTTAAAAATGTGAAAGTTTCCGGTGGAAAAGTCATGGCAGACCAGGATCAGAGCATTGTGATCGGAACCGCATTTCCAGGACTTGCAGACAGTTTGGAGTTGAAAGATTACGAGGCAACAAAAGATATTGACCTGAAAGATTATGTGGAAATAACCGCGGATGTGGAAAACTTTGAACTGGATTTCACAGCGACTGCAATTTCCACATGTGGGCTTAGCGATATGAAGGACGGTGACCTTGACGATGTCAATGACGTGATTGATGGCGTAAAAGAAATGACCGATGCTTCCGATGAACTGGTGGACGCCATGGGACAATTGAGCACCGGAGCCGGAACACTGCAGGATTATTTAAGTCAGTATACAAGCGGCGTTTCACAGGTGGATGCGGGAGCACAGGCACTGGCAGAAGGTTTGAGTGAACTGGATGAACAAGTAACTACACTTATGGGCAGCTTAAGCGCAGCAGGCAGTGATGATACGACTGCGCAGGCAGTTACACAGATTCAGAAAGATCTTGGAATATTACAGCAGGAGCTTGGAAGCGTCACAACACTGGCGGAGTATGTAAATACAATCCGTGAGAATGTAACCACTGCCAAGAGCGAACTGGATAAAATCAACGTTACAGATTTGGAGACAGAAGCGTCGAATCAGGCGAAAGAAAAAGCAAAAAATGCAGTAAATACAGCAATTTCCGAAACGGAAGCATCTACAAAGAAGGATGTCATGGATCATTTAAAAGAAACAGATAGTTATAAATCGCTGACACCGGAACAACAAGAAGAATTGGAAAATGCAGTAAATACAGCCAGTGGTACATCAAGTTCAGCTGAAACAGAATGTGACAGCATGAATATTTCCCTTACGAATGCGTCTGGCGTTAAGACAGCGATAGACCAGGCGGTAAATGCGCTGGCAGAAGTAAAGGCCATGCAGGTGGATACGACTACAGCCCAGAAGGCTCTTGCAGATTTAGTGACTCAGTTTACGGCTTTATCTAACAGCCTTTCTGACATGCCGGATATGGCCGAAATCGGCGGCAAACTCCAGTCAGCTATCAGCCAGCTTGCCCAGGGGGCGGCTGCACTTGGAACCGGAACAAGCCAGTTAAGCTCCGTTGGTACACAGCTTAACACGGGCGTAGAAACACTCGCCCAGGGTGCCAGCCTTCTGGAAGCCGGAATGAAGACATTCGACGAAGAAGGAATTGAAAAACTGGGAGACCTTGCGGGAGATGACCTTGCAAATGTTCTGAATCATTTCAAGGCAGTAAAAGAGGCAGAAAAGACATACACCAACTATGGCGGGATCAGAGAAGGCGCAAGCGGAAGCGTCAAGTTCATCGTAGAAACAGCAGAAATTAAATAACGGATGGGAGATGTTCTTCCAACATTGATTCAATTGAGGGGCGTGTGAAAAAAACGAGAGTTTTTTCATGCGTCCTTTCTTTTTTGGGGGACTATTCTTTTTTTACAGCCCCCTCGATTTTTAGAAATTTTTAGAAATGATTTTTAAAAATTGTGTCAGAAAAAACAATTATCGGCAAAATATACCATGATTTTTCCATGATTTCCAAGCGAGAAAAGTGGATATATTTTGCCGATAATGCTATGATAATTCAGTTACAATAATTAAAATCGGAGGATTGATTGTGAGTAAAGGAAGTGAATTTCTGCCGGAGGTACTTGACCTGATAGAAAAACGTCTGGGAGAGATTGATGAAAATATACAGGCGGTACGCCAGGACATTAACAGTATGAATGAATATTACTGGGACAATTACACGGAAATGGACCAGTATGGATATGAGGATTATGACAACCAGCAGGCGCTGAAAATGCAGGTGAATGCCAATCAGGAGAACTGGAAAATGCGCCGGCGTCTGAAACGTATGCTGGATGCACCATTTTTCGGAAGTGTAGAATTCGTCTATGACGGAGAAGACGAGCCGGAAGATTTTTACATCGGAATCGGTAATTTCGCAAGAGAGCGTGGCGCATTGCCACTCATTTACGACTGGAGAGCCCCGGTCAGCAGCCTGTTTTATGACTACGACAAAGGCGAGGCGTCCTACGAAGCGCCGGGCGGGCGCATGGACGGAGAGATTCTATCCAAATGGCAGTACAAAATCCGTGGCGGCAAGATGATCTATGAATTTGAGAGTGATGTGAAGATTGACGATGACATTTTAAAGCAGGAACTTGGCGCCAACAGCGACACGAAACTGAAAAACATTGTGCGTACAATCCAGAAGGAACAAAATGCAATTATCCGCAACACGAAGGACAAGATTCTGGCTATTCAAGGAGTGGCAGGCAGTGGCAAGACGTCTGTTGCGCTACATCGGATCGCCTATCTTCTGTATCATGACAGAGAGCATCTGAATTCATCAAATATCCTGATCCTCTCGCCAGGCGGCGTGTTTGCCGACTACATTTCCCATATTCTTCCTGAACTTGGCGAGGAAAATATACAGGAAATGAGTTTTGATCTGTTTGCATATCATGAACTCAGGAGAAATACTGCAACGCAGGGAAATGTGATATATGGAAATGCTGGCAATCAGGAAAATGCGATATATAGAAATGCTGTGAATCAGGAAAATGCGATATATAGAAATAAAAATAGAGATCAAGGCGGAAATCAAGGAAAAAATCCAAGTAGAAATTCAAAAAGTAGTTCAGCCGGGACTGGTTGGAATAGCAAAATGATAGCCGCCGACTGTGAAGATAAATATCATCAAATCGAGCGTGAAATCGCAGGAATGGATGATGCGGATCAAAAACGTTACGAATGGAAGCAGTCCGTGGAATACGTTCAGGCAATCGAAGGCTTCCTAATCGAGCTGGAAGACCGACTGGTAGATTTTGAAGATGTAGAATTCAAGGGCATTCGCAAAAGTGCCAGCGAAATCATGGAATTTTTTTATGAAAAATATACCGGTACACCACTTTTAGATAGAATGGGCGCGGTCATGGATTATTTTATCGACGAAGTCGAAACCTTACGCGGACGCAGCCTAAACGACGAAGAACAAGAAATCATTTGCAGAAAATTCATGAATATGTACGTAACCAGAGACATTTGTCAAATATACAACTGGTTCCTGGAAGACTACGGATTCCCGGTACTTCCGGACATGCCGCCAGAGCGCCGCGTACTGGAATACGAAGACGTTTACCCGATTCTCTATCTAAAATACAGCCTGACGGCAGCCGGCCAGCGCAAGAACATCCGCCATCTCGTCATTGATGAGATGCAGGATTACTCCTATTTACAGTACGTACTTCTCGCGAAAATGTTTTCATGCAACATGACAATACTGGGCGACAAGGCACAGACCATCGCCGGAAAACAACAAGACGTTCTCACATTTTTACCAAAAATATTTGGAAAAAAAGTCAAACGTATCGTCATGAACAAAAGTTACCGCAACACAAGCGAAATCGCAGAATACGCCAAATCCGTCGGCGGATCCAAAGACATCCAGTATGTAGCAAGACACGGAAAAGCAGTCGAAAGACATACCATAAAAACACTGGAAAAAACATGTAAAGAAATCAGCGGAAAATTGAAATTAGGAGAAGAAGAATACGAAACAGCAGCAATCCTCACCATGACAGAAAAAGAAGCAGAACATATTCAAGAAATCATGCATAAACTAGGTGCAGAATCACACTACATCAACCGCGACAGCGCACAATTCAAAAAAGACCTGACAGTAACCACCTACTATCTGGCAAAAGGCTTAGAATTCGACCAGGTATTTGTTGTAGGCGGCGACCGTAACAACAAAATGTACCAAGGATATCAATACATCTGCGCAACAAGAGCATTACACGAATTGTATGTGTATGATGCATAATTTTAATTGGGGACGGGGTTTTTTCAAAAAAACCCCGTCCCCAATTAAAATTTAACCTGTCCCTTTTTGAATTGTCTTAATTGTCTACTGTGGACAGATTTCTACCCAGTAGCCGTCAGGATCATTGATGAAATAAATTCCCATGTCCGGGTTTTCGAAACACACGCAATCCATTTCTTTGTGAAGTGCCAGGGCAGCGTCCATGTCATCGACATGGAATGCCAGATGAGATTCGTTATCTCCGAGATCGTACGGGCGGTCCATGTCGCGAAGCCATGTCAGCTCCAGTGAATGTGGTGTTGTGCCGTCTCCGAGATAGACGAGTTTGAAGCTTCCGTCCGGTGCATGGAATTCTTTTGTAACTTCAAGTCCGAGAGCTTTTTTGTAAAACTTTACAGATTTGTCCAGATCCAGGACGTTGATGTTATTGTGAAAAAATGTAAATTTCATAGTGATATCCTCCTGTGAAAATATAATTTGAATCTGTATTGTCTATAATATATCACTTACACAACACCTATGGCAAGGAAATGAAAGATATGCTATACTTAAATCTTGGTAGAGCGTTACTGTTTGCTGGAATATTGTAGATGGTAACATTGGTAGCCCTCGTATAAAATTTTGCTTTGCAAAAGGAGGACAGGATGATGGAAAAAATCATAGAGTCAAATAAAGAACAAGATACTTATGACCTGGGATATGAACTGGGGCAGCATGCGAAGCCGGGGCAAGTGTTCACGCTTGTCGGTGATCTGGGCGTAGGAAAGACCGTATTTACAAAAGGACTGGCCGCCGGACTTGGCATTACAGAGCCGGTCAGCAGCCCGACATTTACAATTGTGCAGGTGTATGATGAAGGGCGCCTGCCGTTCTATCATTTTGATGTTTACCGAATCGGTGATGTGGAAGAGATGGACGAGGTCGGTTATGAGGATTATGTCTACGGCGAAGGGGTTAGCCTGATCGAGTGGGCGAATCTGATCGAGGAAATATTGCCGGAACATTTCACCGAGATTAAGATAGAAAAGAATTTGGAAAAAGGATTTGATTATCGGAGGATAAGTATATGCGAATTTTAGCACTGGACAGCTCCGGCCTTGTAGCCAGCGTAGCTGTTGTTGAAAAGATAGAAGAAGAGGAACAGGTAATCGCGGAATATACTGTGAACTATAAGAAGACGCACTCACAGACGCTGCTCCCGATGCTGGACACAGTATCCGACATGATCGAGCTTGACCTGAAAACAATCGACGCCATCGCAGTTGCCGGCGGGCCGGGTTCATTTACCGGGCTTCGCATCGGCTCCGCCACAGCGAAAGGTCTGGGACTTGCCATGAACAAGCCGTTGATCCACATCCCGACACTGGAAGGACTGGCGTACAATCTGTGCGGAACAGACGCCATCGTGTGCCCAATCATGGATGCGCGCCGCGGACAGGTCTACACTGGAATTTACGAGTTTTGTGGAAATGAATTGGTTGTCTTGGAAGATCAGATGGCGATCAGCATCGAAGAATTAGGCGACCATTTGAAAAAATATGACAAACGCATCATTTTCCTGGGAGATGGTGTGCCGGTATTTCGTGCGAGATTGACAGACGAGATTCTGGCAGAAGAAATAAAAGCAGGCAGAGACATTCAGTTTGCACCGGCCAACATGAACCGTCAAAGAGCAGCATCAGTAGGAACATTAGGACTTCGTTACTATGCTGCCGGAAAGACAGAGACTGCCATGGAACACGAGCCGGATTATCTGCGCCTGTCACAGGCAGAACGCGAACGCAAGGAGCGCGAAGCGAAATCTATACAGTAAAAATGTATCAAAAACCCGCGGGGCGTAAGCATAAGCATAAGCAGATATGTTGAAAACCCGTGCAGCTATAATATAGAAAAAGCAACATGAGAGGTATCGAAGAAATGATTCAGTTTCAGTGTGATTATGAAGAGGGCGCATGCCCACAGATTCTGGAACGTCTGGTGGAGACGAATCTGGAGCAGACGGTTGGATATAGTGAAGATGAATATTGCAAGCAGGCAAGAGAAAAGATCAAAAAAGCCTGTGATGCACCAGAGGCAGATGTACATTTCCTGGTAGGAGGGACCCAGACGAACTATGTAGTGATCCGCTCGATCCTCCGTCCGTATCAAGGCGTAATTTCAGCAGTGACCGGTCATATCAACGTGCATGAAACAGGCGCGGTCGAAGCAACTGGACACAAAGTCCTGGCACTTCCAAGCAAAGACGGAAAAATTACAGCATCACAGGTGCGCGCATATTACGATGCACACTGGAATGACGCAGATCATGAGCACATCGTACAGCCGGGCATGGTCTACATTTCCCATCCGACGGAAAATGGAACAATTTACAGCAAGTCTGAATTACAGGAACTTTACACAACCTGTAAAGAACTTGGCCTGCCATTATTCATGGACGGAGCAAGAATGGGATATGGATTAATGTCTGAAAGATCAGACATGACACTGGCAGATATTGCAGCAAATACAGATGTATTTTATATTGGGGGAACGAAGGTAGGAGCACTTTTCGGCGAGGCAGTCGTAATCACAAAATCCGCTCTTAAGAAAGATTTTCGTTACTGCATGAAGCAGAGTGGAGCAATGCTGGCCAAAGGACGCCTTCTGGGAATCCAGTTTGATACATTGTTTACAGACGATTTATATTTCAAAATTGCAGCTCACGCAGACAAATTAGCTATGAAGTTAAAAAATGCATTTCTTGAAAAAGGATATAAAATGTATTTTGATTCTTACACGAACCAGCAGTATCCAATCTTGTCAAAGAAAGACCGCGAAAAATTAGCACAGAAATATCAGTTTAGTTTTTGGGAACAGATAGATGAAGACTATGCGGCAGTGCGCTTCTGCACAAGTTGGGCAACAAGTGAAGAAGCAATAGACGAGCTGATCCAGGATATTTAAGAAGCTATAATAAGATGGAGCCTAGAAGCAATATAGAAAAACCAAAAGACAGAAAAGTCAAAAGACAGAAGACATGGAAATAATAGAAATTAAAAAAGACCAACAGCAATATATTTCTGAGATTGCAGCGCTGGAATCCGATATCTTTCCGGATCCATGGAGTGAAAAAAGTATCAGGGATACGCTTGAAAATCCTCAGGCACGGATTTGGGCTATTATAAGCAGACAAGCGCCGCCATGCTCCTGCGCTTCAACGGCGCCGGAGCATGCAAGCGAGACTGCGGCTTCCTGCGCTTCAACATCGCCGGAGCATGCAGGCAAGCCACAACTCCTTGGCTATGTGATTTTTTATTATGTGTTAGATGAGGGAGAAATCGCCAGAATTGCGACATCGCCGCAACATCGCCGGCAGGGGGTGGCTGTAAGACTTCTTGAAAAAATGCGTGCATTTAGTTACGAGCAGAATATTACAAGATGGCTGCTGGATGTTCGTATTTCCAATGAAACAGCAATACATTTTTACAAGGCAGCAGGATTTGCCGAAGACGGTGTGCGAAAGAATTTCTATGCAAACCCGCCGGAAGATGCTATACTTATGAGTTGTGAAGTCGAAACTTCAGGCAGCGACCGAGCCTGAAGCCTGTCCAAAAGCCAGGCAGCGATCGAGCCTGAAGCCTGTCCAAAAGCCAGGCAGCGATCTAGCCTGAAGCCTGTCCAAAAGCCAGGCAGCGACCGAGCTTGAAGCCTGTCCAAAAGCCAGGCACGGCTGCATGAAAAATGAAGTTGGAAATGAACTGGCAGATGCTCCAACACTTCCCACTGGGAAATGCGCATCTGACCAGATATAATATAGGCGTAATGAATCAATCCGGTGCCCGGGTGTCAGATACCACACATTTTCCACACAGGCACACCAGACTTCAAGGAGGAATTGTATGCGCCAGTATCATACAACTGCAAAAGAAACAAAAGAAATCGATAAGATCATCTGCAACCGCTGTGGCAGAAGTATTCCGGTAATCCAAGGGGTTCCCCGCGAGGACGTACTGGAAGTATCCAAGCGCTGGGGCTATTTCTCGGAAAAAGACAACCGGCTGGATGAATTTGACCTCTGCGAGCAGTGCTACGATGAAATTATAAGCGAATTTAAAATAAAAATCTGATTCAGAGTCTGCACGAATATCCGGACGCTGAAGAAAATCAAAAACAAGCGGACCGGCAGGACATTTGCCTGACGGCTCTGGATAAGAGGTAAAAAAATATGTTAGACGTATGTTTGTTGGGAACGGGCGGCATGATGCCCCTCCCGTACCGCTGGCTCACCTCGCTTCTGGTGAGATATAACGGCAGCAGTCTTCTAATTGACTGCGGAGAAGGTACGCAGATTGCAATAAAAGAAAAAGGCTGGAGTTTCAAACCCATCGATGTGATTTGCTTCACACATTACCACGGCGACCACATCAGCGGACTCCCGGGCCTGCTCCTGACTATGGGAAATGCAGACCGCACGGAACCGTTGACTCTGATTGGACCGAAAGGACTGGAGCGGGTAGTCAACTCACTTCGCGTTATTGCGCCGGAACTGCCATTTCAGATAAAATACATCGAAATCACACAGCCGGAGCAGACATTTGAGATGAATGGCTATCGCCTGAAAGCATTTCGCGTAAATCATAACGTCACTTGCTATGGCTACACGATGGAAATCGACCGCGCCGGGAAGTTCGACGTGGATCGTGCAAATGAAGCGGCAATTCCGCAGAAGTTCTGGGGCAGTCTGCAAAAAGGTGAAAATGTCCAGGACGGAGACAATTTATACACACCGGACATGGTTCTTGGACCTGCGCGAAAAGGAATTAAACTGACATACTGCACAGACACGAGACCGACGGACTCTATCCGCAACAACGCGAAAGGTTCCGATCTATTTATCTGCGAAGGAATGTACGGTGAGAAGGATAAGCTGAAAAAAGCAAAAGAATACAAGCATATGACATTTTACGAGGCAGCGCAGCTTGCAAAAGAAGCAGAAGTCGCAGAAATGTGGCTGACGCATTATAGTCCGTCGCTGACGCACCCGGAAGAATATATGGACGAGGTGAAGAAAATCTTCCCGAATTCCATAGCAGCAAAAGATAAACGAACGGTAGAACTGACATTTTCAGATTAATGAAAATGAATTCAGAAGATTGAAGGGATAGAATATGAAGGAAGATGTATTGATTCTTGCAATTGAAAGCTCCTGTGATGAGACGGCAGCAGCAGTCGTAAAGAACGGAAGAGAAGTTCTTTCAAATGTAATCTCTTCCCAGATCGCACTGCATACTCTCTACGGAGGTGTTGTGCCGGAGATTGCATCAAGAAAGCATATAGAGAAGATAAATCAGGTCGTACAGGCGGCTCTTGATGAGGCAAATGTTACATTAGACGATATTACTGCCATCGGAGTTACTTACGGACCGGGGCTTGTAGGCGCACTTCTGGTCGGTGTAGCAGAGGCAAAAGCCATCGCATATGCAGCAAAGAAACCATTAGTCGGAGTGCATCATATTGAAGGACACATTGCAGCAAATTTCATTGAGCACAAAGATCTGGAACCGCCATTTTTCTCACTGGTCGTTTCAGGAGGACACACACATCTTGTGCGAGTCAAAGATTATGGCAAATTTGACATTATCGGACGCACAAGAGACGATGCGGCAGGAGAAGCATTTGATAAAGTCGCACGCGCGATCGGACTTGGGTATCCGGGCGGACCAAAGATTGATAAAGTATCCAAAGAAGGAAACCCAGAAGCCATTGCATTTCCACGCGCACACGTTGAAGATGCACCATATGACTTTAGCTTCAGCGGCCTAAAATCCGCAGTTCTGAACTATATCAACGGCTGCCAGATGAAAGGAATCGAATACAACCAGGCAGATATTGCAGCATCGTTCCAGAAAGCCGTGACAGATGTTCTTGTGGCAAATGCGATGCATGCAGTGGAAGAATTTCATGTGGACAAGCTGGCGATTGCCGGTGGTGTTGCATCCAACAGCGCACTTCGCGCAGCTATGAAAGAGGCGTGCGAAAAGAGAGGGGTAGAATTCTATTATCCGTCTCCGATTTTCTGTACCGACAATGCGGCAATGATCGGTGTGGCAGCTTACTATGAGTATATCAACGGCACAAGAAGCGGATGGGATCTCAATGCAGTGCCGAATCTGAAACTGGGCGAACGGTAGAAGAACCTTAAGACAATACGTAAAAGCAGATACAGAAATTAAGAATAAGAACGTCAATATAAACGAGGAAAATGAGGGAAATATATGGATAAGAAAAAATGTACGGCAATCGTATTATCTGCCGGTCAGGGGAAACGTATGGGAAGCGCTATACAAAAACAGTATATTGAATTATCCGGAAAACCAATCATTTTTTATACTTTGGATGCATTTCAAAAATCCGCGATCATCGATGATATTGTACTTGTAGTAGGTGAGGGGCAGGAAAACTGGGTCCGTGATGAGATCGTAGACAAGTATCAGCTTACAAAAGTACGTTCGATTATCCCGGGTGGAAAAGAACGTTATGATTCCGTATGGGCAGGACTACGCGGACTTCATGCTCTCAAAGAACAGCCGGAATACGTATTCATTCATGATGGCGCCAGAATGTTCGTGGACGAGCAGATTCTTACGCGTGGATATGAAAATGTAGAAAAATTCGGTGCCTGTGTAGCCGGAATGCCGAGCAAAGATACGGTCAAACTGGTGGATGAAGATCAGTTTGCAGTGAATACACCGCCAAGAAAATTAATCTGGGCGGTACAGACTCCACAGATTTTTAAGGCGGATCTCATAGAAAATGCTTATGCAAAGCTGATGGAAGAGGTGCCAGATAATATCACTGACGACGCTATGGTAGTGGAACAGATGATGAAAGTACCGGTTAAATTATATGAAGGCTCTTACGAAAATATCAAGATCACAACACCGGAAGATTTGGAAATCGCAAAAGTATTTCTTGCGAAACGCAAAGAAAAATATCATAAATAGTTTATGCTGGTTCATAAAAAAGGTTCACAAAAAAGAAAAAATATCAAAAATTATTCTTGACAGTGCAATGGGTATATGATATGATAACTATCGTCGCTGACAGAGCGATATCAATTGCATAGATGGAGAGGTATCGAAGTGGTCATAACGAGGCGGTCTTGAAAACCGTTTGTCCGCAAGGGCGCGTGGGTTCGAATCCCACCCTCTCCGTTTTAGGAGTTTCGCAGATGCGGAACTCCTTTTTGCATAACGGGGGACGGAAAAAATGACACAAAAAATAAAACATTACATTTGTGAAAAAGACGGAAGAATCAAGTGGCAGTTCCGCCTGATTTTATCAGCAGCTATATTATCAATAATGCTTGCTGAAAGCCGATTTTTATATTATCATAGTCCTAAAGATACAAAATGGTTGATATGTATTATTTACGCTCTGACCGGTTATTATTGTCCGGGGTGTGGAGCAGGCCGCGCGTGCTATTGCATTTTGCACGGTCAGATTTATCAGGCATTTCGCTATAACCCGTTGCTTGTACTTTTGTTGCCGTGGATAGGCGCATATCTAGCATTATGCGCGTGCCAGTGGCTATTTACAGGCAGAGAAAGCATAAGCCGCCGGATACCGATGTGGATATTATGGATAATATTGGCAGTTATACTGATATACGGAGTTTTGAGAAATGTAAATGCATATCCATTTGTGTTACTATCCCCGACAAGGGTCAGATAAAAGGAGGAATGAGTATGAAGTGTAAATTTTGCGGAAATGATTTGCCGGAAGAATCAAAGTTCTGTCCGTCATGTGGCGCACCGGTAGAGCCGGAGGAGAAGCAGGAACAGTCAGAACAATCAGCAGAAGCGAAGCAGCAGGAAAACCAGAATCCTTATGAATATGGCGTGCCAGGAACAGATAATGGAAGTGCAGCACAGAATGAGAATCCATATCAGTATGGAAGTGCGGAACAGAATAACGAGAACCCATATCAGTATGGAAGCGCAGGACAGGATAACGAGAACCCATACCAGTATGGAAGCGCAGGACAGAATAACGAGAACCCGTACCAGTATGGAAGTACAGGACAGAACACGTCTGCAGATTATAGTGCTAATAATGGGACTTATGGTCAGCCGCAGAAGCCGATCAATGGAACGACCTATTTAATATTCGCTATCATTTCAACATTACTTTGCTGTCTGCCGCTTGGTATTGTGGCAATTGTATATGCCTGCAAAATCAATTCTCTACAGAGAAATGGAGACTATGCCGGAGCGCAGAATGCAGCGAAGAAAGCGAAGATGTTTACGATTATCGGAACAGTAGCTGCGCTTGTAGTATCTATTTTTTATATTATATTTGCAGTTGTGATTGGAATTGGAAGCAGCGATTTCGACGATGATCCGGTATCTAATGTTGTGGAAAATGTAATCGAAGATAAGGACGATTCTAAAAAAGCAGATGACAGTGATAAGTCAGATAAAGCAGCAAAGAGTACAGAACCGGCAGTAGCCAGCGGTGAACTTGGCACAAGCTGGGACAGTTATACAGTACAGATCAATGATAAAGTCCTGACATTTCCATGCACAAAAGCCGATATTGAGGCAGCAGGTCTGAGTATGGATACGGATTATACAGCGGAAAATTATGTGGTGAATGCTAACGAATATGAGTTGGTTTATTTCATGGATGCCAATGATAATGAGATTATGGCATATGCGATCAACAATACAGATACAGCGATGGAAGTAAAAGACTGCCTGATTGGTGGCGTTTCTGTGGATGACTATGATCTGGAGAATGGCGGGCTTACTGTAATATTCCCAGGCGGGATTCAGATGGGCGCTTCAAAAGATGCAGTAACTGGAGCTTATGGAGAAGCAGATGACACATATGACGGAGACAGCCGGTCTATGTATAGCTGGTATTCAGATGACAGTTATTACAAGAGCTGCGAGATTGACTTTGACGCAGAGTCTGGACTTGTATGCATGATGACTATGCAAAACTTTGGTCAATAAGAGCTGTAAACTAAAAAGTAAAGTATAAAGATCATAATAAATGTCTGGTATGTGAGGGTCAGAGATTCTTTGCATGTCAGGCATTTTTTGCTTTCTTAAGAAAGAACTTGTCAGGAGGCATATTCATTGTTCAGCGGAGTGCATACAAAAAGTTACAAAAAAATTAAAAAAAGGACTAGACAAATGTGACGAGATATTGTATAGTAATCAACGGACTGATTTGAAAGTAAATTTTAAAGAAATTGAAAGTAAATTTTTAAATCGAATTTAAAAATGAATTTTTGAGAAGTCAATTTGGAGAAATACCCAAGCTGGCCGAAGGGGCTCCCCTGGAAAGGGAGTAGGTCGTTAATAGCGGCGCGAGGGTTCAAATCCCTCCTTCTCCGTTCTTTCTTAAAAAAAGAAAGTAAAAAAAGTTCTTGACAAAGCGAAAGAGTTATGATAAACTCGAAAAGCTGTTGAAAAGAATAAATGTTGAAGAAGCTTGAAAAAAACTTATTAAAAAAGTTCTTGACAAACAGAAGACAACATGTTAAAATGGCAAAGCTGTCGCAAGACAGACAACCTTGATAACTAAACAGTGAAACACATACGATTC
>OFMO01001215.1_pt1 | contig 17515 bp, 10 predicted proteins | sample 1541821 | NCBI WGS metagenome assembly OFMO01 (sample SAMN04209253, study PRJEB22552) | human gut metagenome | biome: gut; material: feces | host: Homo sapiens | place: USA: Oklahoma | reverse complement strand
GCCGAGGCGCGGGCCATTTTGGGGCAGCTCGGCGACACGCTGACCTCTTCCGAGACCTCGCTTTCCACCACGTCCGATTCCCTGGGCACCATGGAGACGAACCTGGAGCAGTCGCTCACCGACCTGACCGCCCTGCAGAATTCCGCCACCGTGAAGGACTTGGCGGAATACCTGAAGGCCGACCCGGAGAAGATCGGCGCCTTCATGGCCGCACCCGTGGCCCTGGACACGCAACTGGTGTATCCCGTGAAGAACTACGGCAGCGGTGTTGCCCCCTTCTTCACGAACCTGGCCCTGTGGGTGGCCGGCTTCATCCTCATGGCCATGGTGAAGCTGCGCGTCGATCCGGAGGGGCTGCCGAAGTTCACCGCCGTGCAGGCCTACTTCGGACGCTGGCTGTTCTACGTGGTGTGCGGGCTGGCCATGGGGCTCGTCTGCTGCGTGGGCGATTTGGCCCTCGGGATTCAGTGCGAAAGTCCGGCGGCCTTCATCGGCGCGGGGCTGCTCACGGTGTTCGTGGACGTGAACCTCATGTTCGCGCTGGCCTACGCATTTAGGCACATCGGGAAGGCCATCGCGGTCATTCTGCTCATCGTGCAGATTCCCGGCTCCTCGGGCATGTTCCCCATCGAGATGATGCCGGAATTCTTCCGCCGTCTGAAACCGTTCCTACCGTTCACCTACGGCATCAACGCGATGCGCGGGCCGATCGGCGGCATGTATGCCAACCATTATTGGATCGACATGCTCTCGCTGTTCTGGTATCTGCCTGTGGCGCTGTTCATCGGCTTGGTGGTCCGCAAGCTGGCGTTGAACCTCAACCGCCTGTTCGACAACCGTCTGGCGGACACTGATCTGATGATCACCGAACATAACGAAGGCACGGTGGAACCGTTGCGGCTCACCGAGACCGCGCAGCAGATCGCCGAGGAGTTCCCCGAACTCGCCCGCAGACGGGCGATTCATTTCTTCCGCCTGTACCCGCGCCTGGTGCGTTGGGGATTCCTCGCGCTGGCGGTACTGCCGTTCGTGTTCCTGCTATTGCTATTCATCACGCGCATGAAGCTCGCCATGCTGCTCGGTTGGATCATTTCGATCATCGCCATCGACACGTATCTCATCGTGGTGGAGTATCTGCGCGAACGGTATGCGAATTATCTGGGCGAGGAAGCGATGAGTGCGGAAGAGTTCCGCAGCGCGATCCTGCACGAGAACCTGCTGTTCCGGCCGGGCATGCATTACAAGCCGATGCATGCCGTACGTACGAGGCTGTATGAGGCTGCGCATGGTGGTTCGGCCGGACATGCGCCTGAACATGCGGCTGAGTATGCGGCTGGAAACACGGACGGAAATGCTGGCAGGAGTCTGCGTGAGGAGGGGAACGAACAGTGAAAATGATCTGGGGCATCTTCAAGCGGGACATGTGCCATGCCACCCGCAACGTGATCGCCGTGATCGTCTCGATGGGCCTGGTGGTGGTGCCGGCGCTGTACGCCTGGTTCAACATCGCGGCCAGCTGGGACCCCTACGGCAACACCAAGGCATTGAAGGTCGCCGTGGCCAATAACGACAAGGGTTACAAGTCGGATCTCATACCGGTGCGCGTCAACGTGGGCGAAACCATCATCAGCACACTGCACGCCAACGACCAGCTGGACTGGCAGTTCGTGAAAAGCGACAAGGCAATCGACGGGGTGAAATCCGGCGAATACTATGCGGCGATCGTAATTCCGAAAGGTTTCAGCGCCGACATGATGACGCTGTTCTCCCCCGACATCAAACACGCGCAGCTCAAGTACTATCTAAACGAGAAAATCAACCCGATCGCCCCGCATATCACCGATCAGGGCGCGACAACCGTGGTCAACACGATCGACAAAACCTTCGCCAAAACGATTGCGCAAGTCGGACTCGACCTGGCCTCAAGCATCCTACACTATTCGCAAAGCCCGCAAATGGCCGAATACATGCGCAACCTCAACGGCAATCTCACGACCATGGCGAATACGCTGAGCGGCGCATCGCAGCAGGTGACGTCGTATTCGCAGCTGCTCGGCTCGGCGAACGACATCGTGGATTCCACGGGCAAACTGCTCGCCTCGGCGACCAAAGCGGGCAAACAGGCCCAGAACGCATTGAAACAAGGCAAATCAGGTGCCACGTCGTTCACTTCGGCAGGTGCGAACGTCACCTCCTCGGTGAACACCGCGCTCGACCAGGTGTCAGGCGCGTTCGACCAAGTAGCTGCCAAGGTAAACAAGGCGTTCGACGCGATCGGCAAGGGCTCAGACACCGCAGCCAGCCAGTTGACAGCGTTGAGCGAACAAGTCTCCAGCGGCGAATCGCTGTACGACACGTACATCACAAGCCTCAACCACATGCGCGAATCGGTGGAACAACTACCGGACAGTGATTCCGCGAAACAGGCGCTGCTGGAAGCCATCGACCGGGAGATCACGCTGCTGGAAGCCGCCAAAGGCGATTCGCAGAAGCTCGCGCAGCAGCTGAAAGACGCTTCCACGCAGGTCACGCAGGATACCGCAGCCGCGGAAAGCTCCCGCAAGGAGATCCTGAACCGCATCACCTCCGCGAAGCAGTCGATCAGCAATGTGCGCGACGATTACGCCACGAACGTCAAGCCGAAAATCGACGCGCTCGCCTCCACAGTCAGCACGCTGATCTCCCAAACCGACAGCATGATCACCCAGCTGAGCGGCACCGCCGACGGTCTGGACGATGTGACGGGCGATGTGGGGACGAATGTGACGTCCATCCGTTCCACGCTCGGCGCGATCGCGAAGAAACTCGACTCGTCGGCAGCGACGGTGAAGGAGCTGATCACGAAGCTGGAGACGGGCGGAAACGCCGGTGACGGCAACAGCGATGGTGGCGACGGTGACAACGACGCCGATTCGGGCGAATCGGACGAACTACGTGCACTGGCCACCGCCAACGCGTCCACACTGTCCACGCTGATTTCCGCGCCCGTCGCACTGCATCGCGTCTCGGTGTACCCGATCGCGAACTACGGTTCGGCCATGGCGCCGTTCTATACGATCCTGTCAATCTGGGTGGGTGCGATCATCCTGTGCGCCATGCTGAAAGTGACGATTTCGGACCGCGAGAAGGCGCATGTGCTGGGCTTGGGCGACACGCTGCCGCGCATCGCCGGCCCGTCCGGCCCGGGGAACGCCTCACGTTGGGGACTGCGCCTCGACCACGAGTATTTCGGACGGTACGCGATCTTCGCACTGCTCGCGTTGCTGCAGGGCACACTGGTTTGCCTGGGTGACACGTATTTCCTTGGCGTGCAGGCGAATCATGCGCTGCAGTTCCTTGCCGTGGGGTGGCTTGCCGCGCTCGTGTTCTCGAATATCGTGTATACGCTGACCGTGTCGTTCGGCGATATCGGCAAGGCTGTGGCCGTGGTGCTGCTGGTGATGCAGGTCGCCGGTTCGGGCGGTACGTTCCCTATCGAGACGCTGCCGAAGTTCTTCCAAATGCTCTACCCGTTCCTACCATTCCCGCACGCCATCGATGCCATGCACGCCGCGATGGCCGGATCATACGGCAATGAGTACCTGCTTGATATGGTGTATCTCGCCTTGTTCCTGATTCCTTCGCTGCTGCTGGGATTGGTGTTGCGCAAGCCGGTGATCCGGTTGAACAACTGGGTGAGCCGCAATCTGGAGTCCACCAAGGTGATGTGACGAGGCGGATTTGAACGGGCTGGTTTGAGCCGGTTTAGATCGGTTTCGGCTGGTACACGTGAACGCGCTGCCCGCCATCATCGACGACCTGAAAACCCAAAGCCACGAATTCGTCACCATCGACCAGCCGGCAAAAACCTAAGCTAGCGTGGAGGCGTAGGGCATTGTCCTGCCCAGTCACTTCCCTTACGTACCGCTGCGCCATCCCGGCGCTCCTCTGCGCCGCCACTACCCCACATGTCGCCTCCTCACGCACCAACAAGTGTCCGATCCCCCCGAATCAGCCACCCACGCGTCATCCGGTCACCCCAGGTTGTCCGATTCGGGAGAAACGGACACTCAGGGGCACCGTGCAAACCACACGTTGATCAGAGAACCGGCAACCACCAGCACAACACCGATCCAGAACGGCATGCCCAGCGCCACGCCCAACAGAAGCGTGCTAGAAGCCGTGGAAAACAGCGGAGTCGCGTACGAACCAATCGCAAGCGTTTCCATACTGCCGTGCAACATGCCGTATCCCCAGCACGCGTAGCCGCCCGAAATCGAAGCGGCGCACGCAATCAGCGCAGCATATCCACCGATGCCGGGCGCCGTGTCCGGCAAACCGTCTCCCGAAACGAAATGGATGGTCCACAGTACAACGGCCACACAGCAGAAGAAAATCGTCGTGCCGTCGTAACCGCCGGACAACGACGGCGTAAAAGTCGCATAAATCGCCCAAATAAAGGCGCCAACAAACGCGAGCACATACGGTAGGGGGTTACTGGCGATATTGTGGACCGCTTCCTGCATATCAAGGCTTTCTCCGCCAACCGCCATCGCCACACCGATGGTTGCGATCACCGCGCCAGGAATCGCTTTGGCGACCGCACCACGTTTGTGCGATACCGCTGCGGTCATCAGCACCAGCAGCGTCGGCCACAAGTAGTTGACAAGGCTGACTTCCACGGATTGCGCGTTCGTTGTGGCCAGGCCGATCGACAGCGAGATTGACGCCTCGTATGCGATGAACATGAGTCCGCCTGCGATGAGGTACTTGCATGGCGCTTCGCGGATTGGTTTCGGACGGCGCACAATGAACAGCATGACACCACCGACGGTGTAGATGAGCGCCGAACCGAGCGTGGCGCCGAACGATTCGGAGACCAGTCGCACGAGGCCGGCCATGAAGCCCCACAGGACGATTGCGAACAGGCCGATGAGTGTCGCCGCGTGTGATGTGGCATGGCCGAGTAGCGGATTGCAGGAGTTGCCGGTGAGGTGGTTTGCACCGGAATCGGAGGGGGGCTTCTGGTTCGTGTTCACGGGCTCCAGCCTACCCATCGCCCTCCACGAGTGTCCGATTCTGCAGAATCGGACACTCCTGCAACCTGCGATGCCGCGAACCCGATTACCCCCGGAACCGCACCAACAGCAGAGTCAACCACCCCATCCGACGCTGCCACACCAGCCGTATCGGCAGCCAAGTCCATGCGTCCCGCATCCACACAGCCCACGCGTCCCGCACCTCCACGGCCCGCCGACGCGCACACGTCGCCCATGACCAAATCATCCAACGTCACACCGAACATGTCGCAAAGCATCAGCAGCTTGTCACAAACGTCGCGTTCCACGCCACCATCTTGCGGTTGCATTGCGATTCGCAACCAAATTTTGCGACGCAACCGACAGTTGCGCGACGCGAAGTTGGCTTCACGGGTCTTTTACGACAATAGAAAAACCCTTGAAATTCCAACGATTCCAAGGGTTCCGAATGGAGCGGATGACGGGAGTCGAACCCGCCTTTAAAGCTTGGGAAGCTTTCGTTCTACCGATGAACTACATCCGCAAGGTGTGCCTTTTGGGCACGAGCCATTAGTCTAGCACGCAACGGATGCGTATGCGGACACAGACCGACATGCGATACCAATTTTCCGCAATATCACGGAGACTCAACCACGCGGCCGCTGCGAATAGTCGCGAGAATATCTGCCAGCCGAGCCGCCCGAATCATGCGCGAATCCATACTGCGTTCCAAATTGCGGCCCACCGGCACCAGCCATCGCAGAACGTCCGCCTTGCCGAATATCCGCCGCCGCAACGCCGCTCGTGGCATAGCCACCGGCCAAATATCCGGACTGCACGCCCTGCTGACGCATCTCCTGCCCCATCTGCATCAGCCGCGCAATGCGATCCGAGGTCGGCGGATGCGTGGAAAACAGGCGCGAGAAGCCCTCCGCGGAGAACGGACTGGCGATCATCATCGCAGCCACCGACTGCGTGCCGGCGGTCTTCTCCATCGGCATCGCGGCTGCGCCGCCGGAAATCTTGCTCAACGCGGAAGCGAGCGCTTCCGGATCCTCCGTCAACTTGGAACCGTCTTCGTCGGCGTCGTATTCGCGTGTGCGGGAGATTGCCATCTGTATCAGCGACGCTGCGATCGGCGCCAGAATCGTGCTCAGCAGCACACCCAGCAATCCCAAGCCGCCGGACGCCGAATCGTCGCGGTCGTCACGCGAACGGCCGCCGCCGAAATACATGAGCGAGTAGCCGAGGTACGAGATGATGGTGGCCATGGCGGAGGCGATTGCGGACGTCAGAATGTCGTGGTTGTAGACGTGCATGAGTTCGTGTCCGAGCACGCCGCGAATCTCACGTTCGTTAAGCGTCTGTAGGATGCCTTGCGTGCAGCAGACCGCCGCGTGTCGTTCGTTGCGCCCCGTCGCGAACGCGTTGGGGCTCATGGTGGGGGCGATGTAGATGCGCGGCATCGGCTTACCTGCCTTCGCCGATAGCTCGCGGACGATCTTGTATAGTACGGGGGCTTCCTGCTCGCTCACCTGTCGAGCGTGCATGCTGGCGATCGCCAGTTTGTCGGAAAACCAGTAGGAGACGAACGTGGAGCCCAGGCCGATGAGAATGTAGTAGCCGAGCGTGCTTTGACTGGCGCCGGTCGCCCACCAGATGAGCATGATGACGCCCCACATCAACGCGAACAAAAGCGTTGTTTTCAAGCCATTGCAATGGCCGTGCACCTGCAATTTGCCGTTCATGGCCACCAGCCTAGGAATTCAGACTGGGATTTTGCTGTATACAAGCTGAAGGGTGGATTTGCAACATCTAGAAACATGCCACGCAACGACGCTACAGCATCGGCCATAGACCTATCTGCGGCACGGCGAGAGTCACCCCAACTTGGAACGTATTACCCCCGCATATCCCCCGAATGCACTGCGTCGAGCGTGCCGATCAGGCTGGTCAGCAAATCGTTGCGGCCGCACGCGTTCGTCAGCACCGCCAGCACGTACGTGCCCGACTGCGACATCACCAGTCCGGCATCGTTCAGCGCGTACAAACCGCCTTCGCCGTTGATCCATCCGGCCTTCGTGTACACGGTGTCCGCATCGCCAAGGGCCGCGTGGATGCAGGAGTTCAGCGAATTCGTCATGTCTCCGGACAGCCATTGCAGCGATTCGGGCGTGATGTTCTGCACCCCCGCCGTTTGCCCGGCGAACAGGAAACCGTATCCGGCGGTCCACAGTTTGGCCATGTCGCGCGCGGAGGTGAACAGGTACCCGCCGCGATCACCCATTCTGGAAGCCGCGCCCGCCTGTTCGGCCCACGTGTTGAAGCAGTCGAGGCCATACGTTTTGTACAGCCAGTCGTAAGACGCGTTGTCGGAATTGCGCAGGACGGCGTCGACCTTCTGGTGGACGGTGGCGGACTGCGCGTCAGCGGATTGGGCCACGCTGTTCAGGTCGACGGTGCCCGTTGAGAACAGCGATATCAGGTATGGCGCCTTCGCCGACGAGGCCGAATAGATCTGTGCATCGGCGTTGTATGCGATCGTGCGGCCGGTCGTGATGTCGGCGAGCACGAATGATGCGGTATATCCGTCGGCTTCGAAAGTGGCGATTTGAGACTGCACGGCGGCCTGCGAATCGGCGCTCAGCGTGAAGCCCTGCGTTGTGATCGTGGCGCTGCCCTCGACTGCGGAAATGCCGTCCAGCGCGACCTGCGTCGGCGACGAGACGGCTTGTGTCTGCGATTGCGGCGCGCTGTTTTTCTTAAGCGCGCCCGACGTGGAGGACGTTTCCGAAGACGCCGCTGCGTGGGCTTCCTCTTCGAGATGCACATCGACAAGACCCACGCCCATAGCGAAGCCGATCAGGCAGGCGATCAGCAGGCCCACGACGGACACGGAACAGCAGTACAGTGCCTTGCGCTTGACGTGTTTTCCAAAGTTCATGCCGACTTCACAACCTTAGATTTCAATGCCCGCATCCGTTTGCGATGATATTGCGCACCGTGTTTCACTGGGGTCAGCCTAGCGCATGGACCCGAACTTCGGGGGTAATAGGTCAAAACGACCGCGTATGTCCGATTCTGGAGAAACGGGCGGTTGTGCGATCGAAAACGCACGCTACGCGACCAGTCCGCCGAAAATCGACCACTAAAGCGGCAAAAACTAACGCCCTGCACGTCCGATTCAGAGGAATCGGACGTGCAGGGCGTTACTAGATTGCGTTAAAAGGCTTGGAGTTAGGGTGTCAGGAAGTCAGCACTCCCACCCTAATTCCAGCCGGCCCGATTCAGGCATGCGCCAGCGCGCGCATCTGCTCCGGGTCGATGACCTTCTTGTGCTCGCGGCCTTCCTTCGCGCCTTCGGCACGTTCGAACGCGTCGACCTTCTTCCAGCCGGCGAAGTCGATCGGCTTGACTCCACGGGAGGCCAGCAGACGGTCGATGGATTCCGGATCGCGGTCAGCGGCCACGCGACCGCCTTCGGCGGCCTTGGACAGGTCCTCCAGCATGTTGGTGACGATGAGCAGCGCGTCGGACTTGGTGGAGCCGATCAGGCCGACCGGACCACGCTTGGCCCAACCGGTGGCGTACAGACGCTCACGCACCTGCGCGCCCTCGCCGGAGGCCTCCGTGGTGATGCGGCCGTCGCCGTTCGCGTTGGCCAGGTGCGCGCGACGCTCGTCGTACGCGATGCCCGGCGCGGTGGCCGGCTTGTAGCCGATTGCGTGATACACGGCCTGCACCGGGTACTCTTCGAATTCGCCGGTGCGAGTCATCTTGCCGTCCGCGGAAGTCGTCGTCTTCTCCACGCGAATCGCCTTGACCTTGCCGTCCTCGCCCAGCACTTCGACCGGAGCGGAATTGAAGTGGATGTAGTACTTGCGATCCGCCGGGTTGCCTTCGAAATCGGTGTCGCCGTCGTCTTCCATGTCCTCGGCCATCTCGCGGATGGCGAACAGCTCCTCGACCATCTGACGGGTCAGCTTGTCCTTGCCGGCCTCCTCGATAGTGTCGTCGTCCAGATCGAAGTCGTCTTCGTTGATGATCAGCTGCACGCCCGGCAGCTTCTCCATTTCGCGCAGCTCCTGCACGGAGAACTTGGCCTGGGCCACGCCACGGCGGATGAACAGGTGCAGGGTCTTCGCCTTGTTGGCCTTGATGCCCTCGTACACGTTGTCCGGAATGTCGGTTTTGGCCTTGAGATCGTCGGCGTTGCGCATCAGCTCGCGCGCCACGTCCATGGCCACGTTGCCGCCGCCGATCACGGCGACCTCTTCGGCATCGAGCGGCCATTCGCGGGCGCCGGTCGGATAGCCGTCATACCATTCCACGAATTTCGCGGCGCCGTACACGCCGTCCAGATCCGATCCCGGCAGGCCGAGCGGCTTGTCCTCCACCGCGCCAGTAGCGAACAGCACGGCGTCGTAGCGTTCGAGCAGCTCGTCGAGCGTCACGTCCTTGCCGAATTCCACGTCGCAGTACAGGTGGATGTCCGGGTTGTCGAGCGTCTTCTCGAGAGCGGATGCGATGAATTTGATGGAAGGGTGGTCGGGGGCCACGCCGTAGCGCACCAGGCCGAACGGCACCGGCAGCTTTTCGAACAGGTCGATGCGGGCCTTGGTGCCCAGTCCCAGCTCTTCGCCGAGCTTGCCCAGCTGGCGCAGGAAAATATCGGAAGAGTAGACGCCTGCGGGGCCGGCGCCGATTACAGCAATACGAAGTTCGTTGGTTTCGCTCATATGTTCCAGCCTAATATATTCCCTGCATTTCCAACAGGGGGCATACGGCACTTTCTTGCGATTCCCTTACTTGCCTCGCAACGCGCAGCCCGGCCCATGTGCCGGCGCAGGAGAACGTACAATCGCAGAAGATCACAATCGGTCCCTCACTAAAGAAGGTCCTTATCGTAAGAGGGTGGGCATATGCGCATTCACATCACGTATACCGGCGGCACCATCGGTATGGTCGAGTCACCGAACGGTCTGGTTCCGGGCGCCGATATGCGCGGCTGGCTGCGCCGGCTGATTGAGGACGCGCATCTGGCCCCGAGCTTGTTCTCGTTCACCGAGCTGGACCCGCTGATCGATTCGTCGAACGCGACGCCCGACAATTGGCAGACGATGGCGGACGACCTGCGCGCGCACCGCGATGACGCCGATGCATTTGTGGTGTTGCACGGCACCGATACGATGAGCTATTCGAGTGCCGCGCTGTCTTACGCGCTGACCGGTTTCGGCAAGCCTGTGATTTTCACGGGGTCGCAGCATCCGCTCGGCAAAATCGAATCGGACGCCACCGCGAACGTCACGGGTGCGCTGAACGCCGCGATGAGCGGACGTTTTCATGGCGTCGGCCTGTTCTTCGGCCATCATCTGTTCGCCGGCAACCGTGTGAGCAAATCGTCAAGCTGGGCGTTCGAAGGGTTTTCGGCGCCGTCCACCGGCCCGCTGGCACGTACCGGCACGCCATGGCATTGGTATGCGGGCGATTCGGCCGGCTCCAGTTGCGGTTGGGCGTCACCGCTGCCCTACTCCCGTCACGATGTGGCCGTGATCGACATGGCTCCCGGCATTTCCGCCGCGCGATTGGCCGCGATGCTCGACCCTCGTCCGGAAGCGGTGCTGTTGCGCGCGTACGGCGTTGGCAATGTGCCGAGCGACGAGCCAGGACTGACCGACGTGATCGCCGACGTGCTGCATGACGGCGTGCCTGTCGTCATCGCATCGCAATGCCAGCAGGCGGAAGTGCTGCTCGGCCATTACGAGACGGGCGACGCGATCGCCCGCGCCGGCGCGATCGGATCGGGCGACATGACGCTGGAAGCCACGTACGCGAAGATCATGTTCCTGCTGTCGCAGGGCGTGGATGCGGCCGATTTCGGCACGTGGATGCGCCGGAACATCGCTGGCGAAATCTCACCCAGCTCGATGTAGCACGGCGCAACGCGGTTCAGCCTCCGCACGGCTCGTCGCCGCAACCGGCGCTACTCGCGGTCGAGCAGGGCGGTGAGCGCCCACAGGATGCTGACCACGTCGATCGCCTCCTGCATGAACGCGCCGACGACCACCGGAATGAGGTTGAACGCGGCCGCGACCATGCCGATAATCGCCAATCCAAGGCCGACCAGCACCGCCTGCAGCATCACTTTCTTCGTGCGGCGGGCGATGGCGATGGCGCGCGGCACGGAGGCGATGTCGTCGTTCATGATGACCACCTGCGCCGATTCGGACGCGGCGGTGGACGTGCCGTCGGTCATGGCCATACCGATGTCCGCAACCGCCAGCACGGGGGCGTCGTTCACGCCGTCGCCGACCATCATCGTCACCTGTCGGGTCATGGATTCGCCGACCACGCGCTGTACGACCTTGTCCCACGCCGGCTGGTTTTGGTGCGCGTCTTCCGTGGCGTTCTTGACGGCCGCGACCTTGCCTTCGGGGAAGAGTTCGGATTGCACGTCGTCGATGCCGACCTCGCCCGCGATGATGCGTGCGGAAGCCTCCTTGTCGCCGGTGAGCATGGACAGTTTCTTCACGCCGAGCCGGTGCAGTTTTTCGAGGGACGCCTTGGCGTTTTCGCGCGGCACGTCACGCAGCACAATACGTGCGGCGAGCTTGCCGTCGATCGCCACGTATGCGGCCATTTCGTCCGGTTCGAGAGGTGCGAACAGCGAATTCACCTCCGGCTTCTTGGAAGCGCCGGCAGCGGTACCGGCCGCCGAATCGCCAACCGCGCTATCGGCCACAGCACCAGCCGCAGTACCGGCCGCCACCCCTGCGCCCAGCACATGCGTGAAGCCGGCCTCGTCGGCCGTCACGTACGCGAAACGACCCACGCGCACGGCATGCCCGTTCACCTCGCCGGACACACCCTTGCCCGACTGTTCCTCGATGTTCTTCACCACGGGGTAATCGCGTCCATGCCCCGGCAAATCGCGTTCGGCGCACAGCCGCTGCCCGTTCTCATAGCGCGCGTACAGTTCCTGCATGGCCTTCTGCCCGGCCGCCGCGATGCCCTTCGACAGAATGTGCACCGAGTAGCCTTCCACCACGCCGGCCATCATCAGAATGTGGTTCTCGTCGTACGGCGAGCTGTTTTCGAACGGCTTCTCGACGCGCACGACCTGCGGCTGCTTGACGGTAAGCGTGCCGGTTTTGTCGAAGAAGATATGCGATACGCGGCCCAAGTTTTCCAGCACGTCCTGCGCTTTGATAAGCACGCCGGCTGCGGCGAGGCGTCCGGTTCCGGCGATGTATGCCACCGGTGCGGCGATGAGCAGCGGGCAGGGCGTGGCCAAAACCAGCACCTGCGCGAATCGCAATGGCGTGCCTGCGACGGCCCACGCAATGCCGGCGATCGCCAGCGAAAGAATGGTGAACGGCACCGCCAGCACATCGGCGGTTTTGACGACGGTCGGGCGCGATTCCTGCGCCGACGACACCAGTTCGAGGATCTTCTGATACTGCGAATCCTGCGCCAATTGCGTGGCACGCATCGTCAGCGCGGTCGATCCGTTGACCGCACCCGACAGCACGCGCGCGCCCGCATACACTTCGCGCGGCACCGGCTCGCCGTTGATATTGCTCAGATCCAACGTGGCGACGCCCGACAGCAGTTCGCCGTCGACCGGCACCGTTTCGCCCGGCAGCACGAGGATCACGTCGCCAAGCTTGACCTGGTCGACCGGAACGGTTTCGAAATGCTCGCCGGCCGCGTCGTAAGGCTTGGTTTGGGTGGTGGACTTATTCGTTTCCGCAGCGTTAGGCACATCCACACTGGCGACCTTGCGAAAGCCGTCCGCCGTCATGTCGCCCTCAGCATCACCGGCAGTACCGTCGGCCCCGGCAGCCGCCGCACGTGCACCCACGCCCGGCAACGTCACCACGTGCGCGGTCCGCGGCGCCGCATCAACCAGCGCCGTCAGGTTGCCTTCCGCCTTCGACTGTGCGAATTCCTCAATCGCCTCGCCGGAGGAAATCATCAGCACCACGGCCCACGCAGCCCAGTATTCCTGCACCGCCACCGTCGACGCGATCGCAATAACCGCAAGCAAATCCACACCGACGTGACCGTGCCGCAAATCGTCAATCATGCCGATCACCGTCACCACAATCGTGTACACGACCAGCGCGATCACGATCCACTGTCCGACGCCCGGATTGAACGGTCCGAAAGTCAGCGAGACGCCAGCGGCCTCCCACGGACGCCACGAACCCAGCAATGCCAACGGAATCGCGGCAATGATGGCGATCGGCAGCAGCGGAACTTCTTTGCAAATGGAAATGATTCTACGCATGAGAATCTCCTTACGCTCGGTTCGGACGCCTTGTTAACCCACCGGCGCCCCGCCTGCGCGGACCATCGATACACGGCGTAAAAAGATATTTCCAGCATAACAGAGCATTGCGATTGCCGCGGCCGTTTGTGTGTGCTTCCGTTCGTCGCGCGTGTTCCGCGCATACGAAAAGGGCCGTGCGATTGCTCGCACAGCCCTTGTTTTCCGCCGTTTTTCGGCTTGTTCAGCGTTTTCCGCGATTACGCGGATTGCGGTTGCGACTTCGCCGTCAGCCTATCGGGTGGCAGCCGCCCGTATCGCTGTCGGCATGAACGCCGCACACCGTACGTTGCCGTACGATGCCGCGCATCCGGCTTTACCACAGACCGAACGGATCGAACAGGCCACCGCCGTCGCCGTTGTTGCCGTTACCGCCATTCTGGCCGTTCTGGCTGCCGCCATTCTGGCCGTTGCCGTTATCGTCGTTGTCGTTGTTCTGCTGACGCTGTTCCTGCTTGTTGGAGGAGTTCGTCTTGGTTTCCTCCTGATCGAGCGTCACCTCAAGATCCATGGTGTTGCCGCCGCGCACAACGGTCAGCTTCACCTTGTCTCCCATGGCGGAGGCGCGCACGTAACCGAGCAGCGAGTAGTTGTTGTTCACTGCCTTTCCGTTGAACGCCACGATGGAGTCGCCGGCCTTCACGCCGGCCTTGGACGCCGGGCCACCGTCGGTCACGGCCTGCACCTGGGCGCAGCCGCGGGTCACACCGTCCGCTTCCACCGAGGAGCTCTTGATGGTGATACCGAGCACCACATGCTTCACGGAACCATTGTCGATGATTTCGTTGGCCACGCGCTTGACAAGGTTCGACGGAATGGCGAAGCCAATACCAATCGAACCGGCAGTACCGGACGAGCTTGCGGTGGAGGCGATGGACGAATTGATGCCGATCACCTGGCCGGCCGCATTAAAGGTCGGGCCGCCGGAGTTGCCCGGGTTGATGGCCGCGTCGATCTGCACGGCGTTGGTGACGATGGCGTTGTTGTCGTCATCGGTCACGGTCACCGGGCGGTTGAGCGCGGACACGATGCCGGTGGTGGCGGTGTCGTCGTAGCCGAGCGGATTGCCGATCGCCATGACGGCCTCGCCGACGGCGAGATTGTCGGAATCGGCGAATTCCGCGACTTTCAGATCGCTCGGCGGATTGTCGAGCTTGATCACGGCCAAATCGGTGGTGGTGTCGGTGCCGACCACCTTCGCGGAATAGACGGCGCCGCTGGCGAGCGTCACCTGAATCTGCTGCGCGCCGGAAATCACGTGGTTATTGGTGGCGATATAGCCCTTGTCGCTGATCACCACGCCGGAGCCCTTGGCTTCGCCGTCGCTGGTCGCCACGTCGATGGCCACCACGGAATCGGACACTTCCTTGGCCACCGCGGTCCAATCGACCGCCGTACCGGACTTCGCCTTGGCGGAACCGGAACCGGACGTGTTGGACTTGACGTCGGACAGCGAGCTGGAGGTCGGCACATGCACCCAACCGTTGGTGATCGCGGTGAAGCCGACGCCGAGGCACAGCGCGCCGGACACCAGTGCGGCCACAACGGCGGTGACCACATGGCTGGTCATGCCGGACTTCTGCTTGGTGACGACCGGCGTCTGGTTCGGCTGGTTCGGGAAGCCCTGCCCCGGAGCGCCGAACGGATTGCGGTTGCCCGGTCCCGCAGGGGGCATGTTCGCGCCGTACTGCGGCTGCTGCTGATTGTTCTGCTGCGCGCCGTTCTGCGCGGACGAGCCGCCAAATGGATTGCCGAACGGATTGCCATTGTTCCGCTGATTGCCGGTCGTATACGGGTTGCCGAAAGCGCCGAAGAACGACGGACGGTTGTCCTGCGGCTGGCCCTGCTGCTGCGCGCCGTACTGCGGTTGCTGGGCGGTCTGGCCGCTGGCATCGCCAGCCGGCGGCGTCGGCACCGGACCGTACGCGCCGTATTCGGGCGCCGGACGGTACTGTTCGGTCGGCGCATCCTGCGTCGCGTTGTTGATCACCGTGCGTTCACCGGCAGCGGAAGCATAATCCGGCGTATCGTCAGCGGTATTGCCTGCCGTGCCATCCGCCGCGTCCACGGTAGGAAGGGCGGTGGTGGGCTGCTCGCCCGCGTTCGGCACTGCAATCGGTTCGGTAACGGAAGTCTGTGCTTCGTCGGCGACGTTCTCGCTCGGCGTCTGCGGCGCGGTCTGCTGCGTGCCATCCTGCGGCTGGGCGATGTTCTGATCGCTATTATCTTCAGCCATTGTTGCTCCTTATTCGTCTCGCGGCATTCAACATGATCAGCAATCGTGCCGCTCGAACTGCTATCTAAGAGTAAAGATACCTGCTCTGGGAGTTTCCTGAATGTTTGTTGAAAGTAGCAATCGAATCGCTTGGCAGTTTGCTCCATACGATGCCACCGTCGACCGCCGATGGCGCCACCGCAGCAATCGGCGCTATCGCATACAGTTGAGAGCATGACAAGCTTGAACGAACCACAGACCGGCGCGGTGGCGCACGAGACCTCAGCGGCCAACGCGGCAGCCCGCGCAACGCACGACGCAGCAGGCAACACGACCAGCGCGGCATCGACCGAAAACCTTATTGAGCATCCCCGCGGCGCGGAACCCGGCAAGCCCGGCCGCCGCGACGCGTTCTACTTCGAGCAGAAAACCCGCCTGCCAGATGCGGCCGATGGCAAGGGCCGCGGCGGCGCGCGATACGGACGCACCGGCATCATCCACACCCCCCACGGCGACATCCACACCCCGGCGTTCGTGCCGGTGGCCACGCAGGCCGCAATGAAGGCCGTGCTGCCCGAAACCATGAAGGATCTTGGCGCGCAATGCCTGCTGTCCAACGCGTTCCACCTGTATGAACGACCCGGAGAACAGGTGCTCGACGAAGCCGGCGGACTCGCCAAATTCATGAACTGGAACGGTCCGACGTTCACCGATTCCGGCGGATTCCAGGTGCTGTCACTCGGCGCGGGCTTCAAGAAGACGCTCGCCATGGACGTCACCGGCATGAAATCGGACGACGTGATCGCGGAAGGCAAGGAGCGGCTCGCGTTCGTGGACGAGGACGGTGTGACGTTCAAGTCGCCGCTCAACGGCTCGCTGCACCGGTTCTCCGCCGAAATCTCCATGGGCATCCAGCACAAGATCGGCGCCGACATCATGTTCGCTTTCGACGAGCTGACCACGCTGATGAACACCCGCGGCTACCAGGAACGTTCCGTGGAACGCACCTACCGTTGGGCGCAACGCTGCGTAGCCGAGCATAAGAGGCTTACCGAGGAGCGTCTCGGCAAGCCGTACCAGGCGCTGTATGGCGTGGTGCAGGGCGCGAATTATGAGGATCTGCGCAGACATGCCGCCGAGCAGATCGCTTCGCTTGATTTCGACGGCGTCGGCATCGGCGGCGCGATCGAAAAACGCATCATCGGCGACACCTGCGCCTGGATCTGCGACGCGATGCCGGAAAGCCGACCACGCCACGTGCTCGGCATCGCCGCGGTCGACGACATCTTCGCCTGCGTGGAGAACGGCGGCGATACGTTCGACTGTGTGGCCCCGGCCCGCTGCGGCCGCAACGGCGCGATTTTCACGCGCCACGGCCGTTACAACATCAAGCGCGCGCAGTTCAAGCACGATTTCAGTCCGCTTGAAGAGGGTTGCGATTGCTACACCTGCACGCACTACACGCGCGCCTACGTGGACCATGCGTTGCGCGCCCGCGAATTCAACGGTTTCACGTTGGCCACGATTCACAACGAGCACTTCTTCGTGAAGCTGCTCGACGATATCCGCGAATCAATCGACGGTGGCTATTTCAACGAATTCCGCGACGAGACACTCGCCAAGTTCTACGAGAACGGTTCGAAGGGCTGAGCCAGAGGAGCTGGATGGAAGTCGCGGGGCTTGAGCATTTGCTACGCAAACGCGGCTTTTTGAACAAAGGATGGCTCCATCGTCTGGAGGTCCACAGGGCCTCCTCCCTCCTCGCGTCGCACCGCTTTGTGCATTCGCTTTGCGAATACGGCGGTGCGACACGCCGATTTGTGCCACAGATAGTAAAGGTGTAAATTAGTCGATTGTCTGCGAGCGTGGCGGAATGGTAGACGCGCTGTCTTCAGGTGGCAGTGAGTGTATGCTCGTGGGGGTTCAACTCCCCCCACTCGCACCAGCAACTAAAGGGCTGGAATCGGAAGG
>OFMO01001213.1_pt1 | contig 17540 bp, 12 predicted proteins | sample 1541821 | NCBI WGS metagenome assembly OFMO01 (sample SAMN04209253, study PRJEB22552) | human gut metagenome | biome: gut; material: feces | host: Homo sapiens | place: USA: Oklahoma | reverse complement strand
ACATTATTTATGGAGATGTGAAAAACAGTATTTATAATACAAATGTTTATTTTAATTGATCTTATACATGATTATGGAAGATATGGTGCGGACAGTGGTGTATTTCTTTCCTGTGATTGCCCCCTGTAATACTTAGTCTTTGGACCTTTGACATGATAGCTGTCACCCGTTATACTTATGACATGGCAATGATGGACCAGGCGGTCAAGGATCGCTGTAGCGGCCAACTTGCCGGTGAATAGTTCATCCCATCTGCCCATGGCAGATTTGTGGTGATAATGAGGGAGTTTTTTTATATCTTTTGGGCAAATTCCATGCCAAGAGACTGGGCCTGCTTCGGAGTCAATTCGTTGTCATCACGGTCTCTTGGATCGAAGCTGATGATATAATGATGAGGTTTGCTCTTGGAATTCTCTTTACATTTTCATCCAGAATAGGCTTGCTGATAAACTCATCGTGCTTGGTAGTCAGGTAATCGTAAGCTGCATCATAGTTGGAATTTTTGATTGTGATATGTTTAATTACAGCCATGATATTCACCTCCCATTTCTTTCAAATCATCACGCATCTAATACAGTTCCGAAATACATTCTTTGATATCTTTTCACATTTGATTTTTGTCATTGTTCCGCCATCATTCAAGTAAGCTACAATCTGATTAAGGTTATTTTCGCAGGCTCACGGGTTACGGAGAATATGCAGAATCTCCGGATCATTGAAGATTACTTCGATATGTTTTTTGATGATGGGCTTTCTGCTAGTGAGAAGCTTGCGAACATAATCAGATAATGTCATATCTGCAGATGCAGCTTCTGTCTGAAGCACTTCATACAGCTTCTTTGTCATTCGAAAATGGAAGTTCACTTCCTTGGATGGTGGGAGTTCTTTCTTCTTTCTACTCATGTGTTTTTCTTCCTTTTGGTAAGCTGAAGGCTTCCAAAGACCGCATCTATGATGCTTTTGCTGCGGGATTGAGGAACGGAATCCACAACAAATTGCCGATGCTCAAAAATTCATTTTTGTAGCACAAGGCGAAACTTGCTCTAGTTATACCGAATTTTGTACTTATGAAAAGCCCTCTATATTACCTGTGGTCACGGAAAATAGTAATTATTTCCGGGGAAAGAGAGAATTATTGGAAATAATGTTAGAAATAATGGTTAGGTGTTGCGTGGAGACGACACCTTTGAATTGATTTTGTTCTAGGTTCGGGTTATAATATAGAACATCTAGTAGTATACATTTCTATCGTCACAAGAATCAAAAGAGGTTAATTATGGAATATTTATCTATCAGACAAACGGCAGAAAAATGGGGAATTTCTGGAAGACGTATTCAAAGATTATGCTCAGAAGGAAGAATACTGGGTGCAACTAAGATAGGTAGTTATTGGGCGGTACCTGCTGATGCTGAAAAACCCAAGGACGAGAGAATTAAGAGCGGAAAATATATTAAAAAACAGAAATAAACAATTGTAGGAGAAGAGAAATGCAAACTAAAGTAGTTCTGCCATATGCACCTATTCTTGTAGAATCAACAAGATCAATAGGGTATTCTTTCGAGTCTGCATTGGCTGATATTATTGATAATAGTCTTGGAAAAGAGGCTACAGAAATTAATATTTTATTTTCGTCACAATCACCGCAATATGTAGCGATTGTTGATAATGGTGTTGGAATGGATGAAGAAGAACTTATCATGGCTATGCGTTATGGTAGCAAAAGTTCTTTGGATATTAGAGAAAAAGATGATTTGGGAAGATTTGGCCTGGGGTTAAAGACGGCATCTTTGTCTCAGTGTAGAAAACTAACTGTTATCACTAAAAAGGATGATAACTATAATGCAGCTTGTTGGGATCTGGATCATATAATCAAGCAGGGTGATTGGTCGTTGCTCTGCTACACAGGAGATGAAGCTGCAAGGTTATCGCATGCAGGTAATCTTGAAAATAGTAGTTGTGGAACGGTTGTTGTTTGGGAAAACTTTGATCGAATACTTGATAGATCTGCAAATTCTCAGAAAGTTTTTGATGAGAAAATTGAGCAAGCACGTGCACATGTTTCCTTAGTTTTTCATCGCTTTATGGATAATGAGAATATAAAGAATCGTGTGAAAATTTGTTTTAATCATGCACCGGTTGAACCGATTGATCCATTTCTTACAACAAATCCTGCAACACAACCATTGACGGAGCAAACATTAAGAATTGATGGAAGTATAATTAAGGTTAAGCCGTTTATTCTTCCATATGCTAGTAAAGTTTCAGCAAAGGATAAGAAAAAGCTTGGTGAATTGTGCGATTTGAGATCCAATCAGGGCTTTTATATTTACAGAAATAAAAGATTAATTATTTGGGGAACCTGGTTTCGATTAATTAAGTCCCATGAGTTAAATAAGTTGGCAAGAGTGCGTGTCGATATTCCAAATACATTGGATTCTATTTGGGAAATTGACATCAAAAAATCTACAGCATCACTTCCAGATATTATTAAAAGAAATCTTGTTGCTGTAGTGGAAAATTCTGTAGGGCGTAGTGAAAAGGTTTACAAATACCGCGGTCGATCTACTTCAAGGGATAATTTACAGCACATATGGGAAACTATCGATAACAGAGGTAAATTTCAATATCAAATTAACCGAGAACTTCCAATTGTAAAAATGTTAGAGGAATCATTAGATGAAGAGGGAAGTCGATATCTAGATTCATTTATTAAAACAATTGAGGATGCATTTCCATATGGAGATGTGTATTATCGATTAGCTAAAGATGAAAACTCAGTTGATCAATCAGGGATGGATTTTGAAGAGGTCTATAAGGTTGCATCAGATATGATCTTAGCTTGTCAGAATATGGGCGGGGACGTTAATACGTTTTTAGCTTCAATGGATAAAATTGACTACTTTATAAAATATCCAGAGGTTGTTAAAAAGATACGGGAGGATTTTGGAAATGACTAAAGATCAGGAACAAGTTATAGCTCAAGTTCAGTTACAGATAAAACCAGGTGAAAATGTAGATGAGGACAAGATTACAAACTTGGTTAATTTTTTCCGGATGATAAATCCTCTTACTGACGAAGAAGCAAAGAAAACAATTGCTGAATTACAATCAAAATTAGCAGTGAAGATGGATAGAGGATCTTTTGTAAAAGAAAAAAATCATGTGTCCTGGTATTACGCTGCAAAAGGAAAGATTGATCCTAAGTTTTGGACAAGATACAGTACATATTTGTATAAGGATGCAGGGTTTAACTCTGAAGTTATTAATGCACTTGATGTTTCGACAGATGAGATGATGGATTTACTAAGTGATCCTTGTAAACCGGTATCGTTCCAAAGAAGAGGATTAGTAATCGGAGATGTACAGTCGGGAAAAACGTCGACATATTTAGCTTTGATGAATAAGGCTGCAGATGCTGGATACCACATTATTATTTTGCTTACAGGAACGATTGAAAAGTTGCGTAGACAGACACAAGGTCGAACAGATGAAGGCTTTATTGGGTTAGATAGCACAGCGTTTGTAAGAAATAGAGACAATGTATTTGTGGGAGTTGGAGATATTGATAAAAGTGTTACAGGGTGGGCTGTGACATCTACAACAAGTGATTTCAATACAGCAACTGCTACGCAATTGAGTGGTAAATTATCAAGCATCAGTGTTCCTGTCATATTTGTTTTGAAAAAAAATAAAAGTGTTTTGGAAAAGCTTGAAAGTTGGCTTCGATTGTTCAATAGAAATCCAAGTACTGGAACAATAGATTCACCTATGTTAATGATAGATGATGAGGCTGATAATGCATCTGTTTCAACAAAACCAGGAGAGGATCCAACTACAATCAACAAGGATATTAGAAAAATTTTGAAGCTTTTTTCTAAGGCAAGTTATGTTGGGTTCACAGCGACTCCGTTTGCAAATATTTTTATTGATCCAGATTCAACGCAGGAAATGTTGGGTGATGATTTATTCCCGAGAGATTTTGTTTATGCATTAGAGGCTCCAACGAATTATATTGGTGCTTCATCAATTTTCCCAGAAGATGGTAAATATCATTTTATGATAAATGATAACAGTGATTGTGATTTATATGTTCCCGTAAAACATAAGAAGACGCATGTTCCTGGAGAAATGCCATTGAGTTTGAGAAAAGCAATAGCATCCTTTGTTATTACAAATGCGATACGAGATTTACGAGGGCAGAAGACGAAACATCGATCAATGATGGTAAATGTGAGTGTTTTTGTTGATGTTCAGAAGAAAATAGCTGACCAGATTGACTCTTATGTAAGAGAACTACAACGAGAAATTCGCAATTATTACATGATGGGTGATGTGGCATTGCAATATTCATCATTTGCCTTTTTAAAAGACGTTTATGACACTCATTATTCAGAATGCGAATTTGGGTGGGAAGTTGTTCAAAAAGCATTATGGGAGGCCATAGCTCCTATTGTTGTAAGATATGTGAATGGTGGTAATGCTGCTAAAAATTTAAATTATGATGAGAACGAAGAACTTGGACTTAGAATAATTGCAGTGGGAGGATTCAGTTTATCGAGAGGATTAACTTTAGAAGGATTATCCCAGAGTTATTTTTATCGCAACACAAAAATGTACGATACCTTAATGCAGATGGGAAGATGGTTTGGCTATAGGCCTCATTATGAAGACTTATGTCAAATTTGGATTAATCCAGATGCCGTTGATTGGTATAGCTATATTTCTGAAGCATCTGACGAATTGAAGAGAGAAGTGCGAAGAATGCAAGCCGAGCAGAGAACGCCAACTGACTTTGGACTTTGCGTTAGATCTGACAACGCTACATTATTGGTTACAGCAAGAAATAAAATGAGAACGGCACAGGATTATACAATGACCGTTAGCTTGAGTGGAAATATTATTGAAACACCATTCATTCACAAAAATGCAACGGTACTTAATAATAATTTACAGGTTACAAAGCAGTTATTTATGGAGCTTGAAGCTGATGGATATACCCCAATCCAGGGAGATCTTTCGTATGCCTTGGCGGATAAAATCCAATATCTGAATATCCCGCAGAGTTATGTTCTCGATTATTTAAGAAATTTCCAAAGTCATACAGCTAATTCAAATTTCCATACAGACGAGTTGGTAAAACTGATTTTATCAGCAACGGATGGATCCCTTGATGAATGGGATATTGTTATAGCAAGTGGTACAGGAACGAATTCTTTTGATTTAGGAAATAAGAAGGTATGTTGTGTCCAGAGAAGTTTTGCCATAAGAGATGATGTTGGGGCATATCAAATGTCCGGGTCAAAGTCCAGATTAGGTAACAGAAGTTATGCAAAAGGTGGATTGACAAAAGAATTGGCACAAAAGATTGAAGATGGTGAACATGCTATACAATTAAAAACAAAAGGTGAAATGCGGCCTCTTAACCAGAATGTGTTCTTTAAGCCAGACTTTTTTGATAAGCCAAGAAATCCTTTGCTTGTAGTTTATCCAGTCGAATTAAAAATTCCAACTGAGATAAAAAACGAAAAAGATTTGCAGAAACAGACTGCGGCTAAAAATATAACAGATCCATTAATTGGTATAAGTGTTGGTATTCCATCTATAAAAGGAAGAGAACCTAAACGTTACCAATATAAGATAAATTTGATTAAATATCGCGAGTTAGAAGGATTAAATGAACCTGAAGAAACAGATGATACTATCGAGGATTAAGAGATGGAAGATTATAAGAAAATATTCATGGATTTAAAAGATGCCGATTCATATCAAAGAGTGGAAATATCACATCCGATTGCATGGTACATAGGATTAGATGGAAATAATAGATATTCGCTGTTTGCTATCACGGATACACAGCCTCCAATCGTGAGTTCGACAAATATGATTAACGTTTTTATTGGAAGTCGTCGAGATGGAAAATATGGAATAACTTTTTCTCTTAATGAAAAGAGACATTTAGAATTGTTTGCTCATTTTTGCGAGGACTTGATCTCATACTCAAGTAATATTATTAGTCCAAAGTCTGCAGCTGATTATATTTGTAGCAGATATATTCAATGGCAAAAGGCATTTAAAAAAACTAATGGAAAGATATTGTCATTTGAACAAATTAAAGGATTGGTTGGGGAATTATATTTCTTGAAAATGAAGATGATGCCGGAGTATGGAGCAGAAAAGGCAATTGAAAGTTGGAGTGGAATTGATGCAACAGACCAAGATTTTGCATGTGAGGATACTTGGTATGAAGTAAAGGCAACTGTTAGTGGTTCTCCATCTGTAAAAATTAGTTCGGTTGAACAGTTAGATGCAGATAGAATGGGACATTTAGTTGTAATAGCGTTAGATAAAACAAGCGAAGCGGATACAAGTAAATTAACATTAAACAATATGGTAGAACTTGTAGTCGAATCCATACCGGAGAAGGTGCTTCGGGATCGTTTGCAAAGTAGATTGTTGGCATATGGCTACTACTACGATAAAGCTTATGATCGAATTGGGTTTAAATATAATGAAATGACGATATATCGAGTGGATAAATCGTTCCCGTGCTTAAGAAGGAGTCAAATACCAACATCAGTGCAGAATGCAAAGTATGAATTGTCTCTTGCGGCAATCGATACATTCAAGGAGGGATAGCACATGGGCCAAGAGGAATATCAAGCATCACTAAATGAATTTCGAACACACTTGTGGGATGAAATCGCCCTGAATGTTGCGACGAATTTATCTGTTGACCGGGAAGAGTTTCTTACATATGTAACAGATCAATTAATTGAAGCAGAAGAAATTGATGATTTTTCGTATGTTCCGTATGAGGGCTTTGGAAAAAGAAATCGTCGTATACAGATAGATGGGTATTCCTATTCTGAATTGGATGAGTGTTTGAGTATTTTTATTGCCACTCCGATGATGTATGACGAGGAAGAAACACTCATCACAACTGAAGCCAATAGATATTTAGCGATGGCTGCCGCATTTCTTGAAAATGCAGAATATGTAGTTGAAAATGCAGAAGAAAGTGCACCTGGCTATGGATTCGCTGTAGATGTTATTGGCTTATACAGTGATGTGCGTAAGTATAAAATTTATTTGATTTCAGATAAAATAAAAAGTAAAAGCTTGATGCAGTTAGACAATCTTGTTGCACGTGGAAAAGAGGTTGAGTGCCATGTGTGGGATATTGGGAGAATATTCAATTTAAGCACAGCTTCTATGGGACGAGAAGAGATTGTAATTAAGCTGTCAGAGTTTGGAATCAAAGGATTACCTTGCTTGTTAGCAAGCGAAACAAGTGACTATAAAGCTTACCTTTGTAATATTCCAGGGATTGTATTAGCAACATTGTACAATCGATATGGAGGTAGATTGTTAGAAGGAAATGTACGTTCTTTTCTTCAGGTGAGAGGAAAAGTAAATAAAGGAATCCGCTATACCATTTTAAATGAACCGGAAATGTTTTTTGCATACAATAATGGCATTGCGGCTACAGCGTATGATATTAAGGTGGATGTTTTGGATGGGATGCCATATATAACAGAAATATCTTCACTACAAATTGTTAATGGTGGACAGACAACGGCTTCATTGGCTACTGCTCTTGTAAAGGATAAAAAGGATAATGTAGAAGAAAGTATAAAGAAGATATCAATCCCGATGAAGATTTCTATTGTTCTTCCTGAAAAAGCAGACAAATTGATAGGGAATATTGCAAGATATGCAAACAGTCAGAACAAAGTTAGCGATGCTGATCTTTGGTCTAATCATCCATATCATATTAGAATGGAGGAGTTTTCACGAAGAATAATTGCTCCAGCAACAAATGGAAGACAATATGGTACATATTGGTATTATGAAAGAGCCAATGGCCAGTATGCACAGGAAACATATAAGTCTACAACAAAGGAAAAACGAAGATTCTTAGAAGCACATCCTAAAAATCAGAAAATAACAAAAACTGAGTTTGCAAAATACATGCATATATATCAACAGAGACCTGACATTGCAAGTATGGGTGGACAGAAGGCGTTTGTAAAATTTGCAGATGCAGTATCAGCTGCGTGGGAAAAAGATAATACAGTATTTAATAAAGAGTATTTTAAGAATGCTGTGGCTATTGCATTACTGTTTAGAGAATCAGATAAAATAGTACGCAAACAAGAGTGGTATAGAAGCTACAAGGCTAATATTGTAGCGTATGCTCTGGCGAAAATTTTTTATACTGTAGAGCAACAACATTCAGATAGTGTGGTGAATTTGAAAACGATTTGGCAAAAACAAACACTTTCATCTGCTTGGACTCAACAAATCGAAGATGCATCATACACTATGTATCAATATCTAATTCGTGAAGATCGTGGAGTTGAAAACGTAACAGAATGGGCAAAGCGTGAGAATTGTTGGAAAGGTGCAAAAGCGCTTGACTACGAATTGCTCCCAGAGTTTATCAGTGAACTTCAAAGCAAAGACATTGCCATCGGAGAAAGTAAAGATGCAAGGAAAGCACAACGACAGGCTGATAAGCTGAATGCAATGGTTGATGTGGTGAATTATGGTTCTACAAATTGGGCAAGTTTAATTGAATGGAATAAGGCGCATAGAGTAATGAGTCCGTCAGAAATTCATCAGGTTCAGCTTGCAAAGAATATGGATGGTGGTTTGATTTCATCCGAAAAGAAATGTATCAAGGTGCTGAAAATCCTAGAAAAATATAGGATAGAAGGTTTTCCTGGATAATTCGGGAGGCGATTGTTGATGGAACTATCAAGTCTAAGTATTACGGAATTGATTAGATTATACAGTGGGATAATAAAAGAATTAAAAAACAGAGGCGTATTACGAACCAAGAATGTAGTTGGAGAGCTTGGGGAGTATTTGGTGTTGGAGTATTACGAGAAAATGCCTTCGCTTCCTAATCTTTCGAGTGTTCCGTTAGGAACAAAAAACATAAATGCAATTTCTCAGGATGGAGAAAGATACAGTATAAAATCTACAAGTGGAAACGTGACTGGTGTGTTCTATGGATTACAACCTCAAGGGAGTTCAGAGGAAGATAAACCCGTATTCGAATATGTAATTGTTTGCAAATTAGATGATGACTGTGAATTGGAAGGGATTTATCAATTGGATTGGGATCACTTTCAGAAACATAAAAAATGGCATAGTCGTATGAATGCCTGGAATATAACGATTACAAATGCTATGAAAGCGGATTCCACAGTGATTTTTGACAGGAAGGCTAATGTAAAGGAAAAAGGCGAAAGTCTTGATGAGGTAGTTCCTGACGAAGAAATCAAAGAATTTGATAAAGAAATTTCGGAAGTAATTACATGGAATAAAACGGAAAAAGTAAAGCATCCTGTTGTAAGAGAAGCAGTCGCTGAAAAAGTGAAGAGAATTTTAGGATGCAATTTTGAAAAAACGAGTCAGTCCAGATATGTTTCAAGTGATAGAGCAAGTGCATTATTTGTTTTATCGGCTTCTTATAGTGAAAAAAATGGAGAATATTGGTATTCAATTAATGACGAAAATATTCCATGGCTCAAGTTGTTTCCGACATGTCACATAGCATTTGCTATGGGCGGAGCTGAAAATGTTCTGTTTTTTCCTTATGATAAATTTACAACTCTGTTGGATGGATGTTTGAGAACAAAGGAAGATGCATCTATTAAGAAAAAGGCTCATTATCATTTTTCGTTCGTAGTAGAAGGCTCAAAAGTGTTCTTTAAAAAGAAAGTTCCAGAGAAGGAATTAATTGATGTTTCTGAATTCTTAATGTGAGGAATAAACTATGATTTATTTTTTAAAATGCTGCGGGTTTCAGGAGCTAGGTAGTGTGGGTGAAGATGGAAAAGCGAAAAGAGGGCGTTATTTAATGTCATCTCAGCATGATTCAGTTGTTGATTTTTTTCCATCACTATCAATAGAAATACCGAACGATACCGCATTGCTTCCTATCGTACCGCTTTATACAAGGTTAAAAACATATGCAAGCTATGTTTATCACAACAGTAAATATACTGGAAGTGAAGCTAAACACCCTAGAAATGAGTATAGAATATATCTGAATAATGAGCTTGAGAATCATCAACTGTATTTTAAGGCTGAAGATATTGTTGTTATGAGAAGGAGTACAGTTGCTTCAATTGATGAATCCGGGGAAGAACAGTTCGTGTATTACCTGGATGTTGTTAAGGATCATTCCTCGAGTTTGTATTTTCAATTGAGTAAAATTATTGAAGATTATCCGATTAGAGGCGGATATGGGATATATGATGGAGAACTTGAATTTTTTGAATCGCAAGTAAAAGAATTTGAGTCTGGTCAACAAGCAACAGATATACATATTGATAAATCTGTTACAGATCGAATAAAGAAAAGTACAGATGAAAATCAAGCTGCCATTTTTAATCCGGCAACATTTAGAGATTTTGTTTTGGCAGGCTATGGTAGTGCGTGTGCAATTACCGGAGAAGTGGCAGAAGGAATACTGGGTTCTGGAGTTGATGTCGTTTATATCAAGCCAAAATATGCAGGTGGAAACTGCATGCCAAGTAATGGTATAGCACTTTCAAAACAACTGTCACTGTCATTTGTACAAGGTGAATTTACATTGACTGATCGTTTTGAAGTTATGGTACATCCAAACTGCAAAAATGAAATGCTTTGGAACTATAATTCAAAACAGATGCGAGTTCCACCAAATAAGTTTTTTCAGCCAGATAAAGAAAATTTACTTTATCATCGAGAAAATATTTATGGATCATTTGAAGGAAAGAGTGAATAACAATGAATGCAATAGATTTGTTTGCCGGCTGTGGAGGGCTTTCTAAAGGTTTCATGGATGCTGGATATAATATAATTGTAGGTGTAGATAACGATCAAGCTGCGTTAAACACCTTTGCAAGAAATCATAATGGTGCTAAAACATTAAATGCTGACTTATCAAAGCAAGAGACATTTGATGAAATTGTACAAATAGCGGGCGATAGAAGTATAGATGTAATTATTGCTGGACCTCCCTGTCAGGGATTCTCATTAACAGGTCCACGCAACTTTGATGATCCGAGAAATAAACTTTATTTGGCGGTTTTAGAAATGGTACGTCAGTATCAGCCAAAAGGCTTTATTATTGAAAATGTTCCAGGAATGGCAACAATGTATGAGGGACAGGTTAAAGAAGAAGTCCTTCGACGTTTTAAGAAAATGAGGTATAACGTGGAATGTAAAATACTCTGTGCTGCAGATTATGGTGTTCCGCAAATGAGAAAACGATTGGTATTTATGGGGGTTCGTGCTGATATTGGAATTCCACGATTCCCGGATCCAGTATTAACTCCAGAGTCATATGTTACATGTAGAGATGCGCTTAGTGACTTACCATCTAGAGAACATGAACTCGGAATTGATGAAGACGTGTACACATGTGAACCTCAGACAGATTATCAGAGACTTATGCGTGGTGATTGCACTGTTCTTAGAAATCATATTGCGACAGCTCATAAGCAGTTTGTCAAAGATACAATTGCGCTTGTACCAGAGGGAGGAAATTGGCGAAATTTGCCAGAGGGAGTTGGTGAAAGCCGAAAGTTTCATGAAGCCTGGACTAGATATGATGGAAATAAACCATCAAGAACAATTGATACAGGACACAGAAATCACTTCCATTACAAATATAATCGTGTTCCAACGATTAGAGAAAATGCAAGGTTGCAATCATTTCCAGATGATTTTGTGTTTACAGGGACAAAAACTCAACAGAATAGGCAGGTAGGAAATGCTGTTCCGCCTTTGTTGGGATATCATTTGGGAAATGCCCTGAAAAAAATAATCACAGGTGAGGAATAATATGAGTAAGATAAAAACCATTGATTTGTTTGCTGGTTGCGGTGGATTGACAGAAGGATTTGCACAAACAGCGTGTTATGAAACAAAAGCTTGTGTTGAATGGGAAACTGCTCAATGCATGAATTTAAGAAAACGACTAGCAGATAAGTGGGGTATTGCGGATGCTGACCAAAGAGTAATTCGTTTTGATATTCAAAGAACTGATGAACTAATCAATGGTTTTTCAGACCCTGAGTATGGGACATCTGTTGGATTACATTCTCTTGTTGGTGATGGATTAGATTTGGTTATTGGTGGACCGCCATGCCAAGCATATTCAATAGCCGGGCGAATTAGAGATGAGAATGGAATGAAGAACGATTATAGAAATTTCTTGTTTGAGAGCTATTTGAAGGTCGTAAAATATTTTCAACCAAAAGCATTTGTATTCGAAAATGTACCAGGATTGCTAAGTGCTAATCCAACCGGAACACCTATAGTAGAGTTAATTCAGAAGCAGTTTTCAGAAGCGGGATATGCGATTATTCCAGATTTACGAAAGGCTGTTGTTGATGTTGCTGATTATGGAGTAGCGCAACATAGACGAAGAGTCATTATCCTGGGATTAAACAAGGAATATTATGGTGATTCAACATCCAAATTGCTAGCGGATTTTTATCAGACTGTATTACCTAAACATCGTGAACAGACTCCGAAGACATTAAAAGATGCAATTAGTGATTTGCCAGGATTATATCCGATTGACAATGCAATTAGTGTAGATGGCAGAAGGACAATGCATTCGTTGCCGAGTACAGATATAAAAAATCATGTTGCACGCTTTCAAAATGAAAGAGATATCGGTCTCTTTAAGATGTTAGCTAATGATATAGAAACTGGAGAGAATAAATATTTATCAATAGATGCGAGAAAGAAATTGTATACTGCACATACCGGTAAAATTTCAAATATTCATAAGTATCATGTGCTTAAATGGGATGAACCAAGTACGACAATTCCGGCGCATTTATGCAAAGATGGTCTGCGACATATTCATCCAGATTCAAAACAGGCAAGAACAATTACTGTCAGAGAAGCTGCAAGAATTCAGAGCTTTCCAGATGACTATGAATTTGTTGGCGCAATGACTGATCAGTTTAAAATGATTGGTAATGCGGTTCCGCCGGAATTCGCAAGAAGGTTAGCGTTAGCGGTTAAGGAATTATTGTTTATATAAGTGGGAGAAAAGATGAGGAAAAGGAGGTGTTGAGATGAACCGTGAAGCATATTATTTATCTTTACCACATGATTTATCTGGAAGTATGAGCAAGAATCGCTTTCGAATAGAACTTTTGTGGGGAGTAAGTAAGATACTAGATCTCATGGAAGGTACTGAAGATTTTTCAGTTGTATTTGATTACGCATGCGATATAGAGGTTCATAACAATACATCATTTGAATTTTACCAGATTAAGTCTCACAAGAACAATAAGGCTTATACAACATCATCGCTGACAAAAGTTAAAGGAGAAGGTTCCATTTTAGGACGACTTTATACTTTGAAAAAACCTGAGTTAAATGGGAAAGTGACACTTGCGATTGTAAGTAATGTTCCGTATTCAGCATTCTCTAATGAAGGACTAGTAAGTCCTTTGGTTTCGCTTCCAGATGAGGAAAAAGAGAAGTTGGAAACTGCGTTGAAAAAGGAATTGAAAATTGGCAATGTTGATTTGGAGAATATCTTATATATTCAAACAAATATGAATCTAGAAAATCCCGAAAATGAAATACGCGGAAAGTTAGTCATGGTCTTTGAAAAGATTAAAAAATGTGAACCATCGAATCCGAATGCGTTGTTCAGATTAGTTTTTGACACTGTAACGGAGAAAGCTTGCTACGAATACAGTTGTAGTGAGTATAGTGATGTTATTAGTAAAAAGGGGATTACAAAGTCAGAATTTGATGAGTTGCTAAATGCACATGTTGAGTCTGCAAAGACAGGAGTACAAGCTGTTAGGAACTTTATTGACAATATTAAATCAGTATCTCATCGGAAAATATACAAGAGAGCACTTGCAGAAATAGTTCCAATACTTTCAAAATCAAAACCACTCAAGGAATTAGAAAAAGAAATCGCAATATATTTGATGACAGAAAATTTGGAGGGGACTACAGAGGAGCTAGCAGATTCACTAATGGAAATATATCAAAATCGATTTCCGATAGAAATCAATAATTCTGAAAAGATGGTTTTTTCCCTTTTAATTATTTTTAAGTTTGAGGAAGGTGCATATGATGAATATGATATTTGAAGAGATATATTTATTTGATCCGATAAATAAAACGGCTCGTATGATACCTTTTCGAGAAGGAATAAATGTTATTACATCGAATCAGCTTGACGGGACGGATCGTGGAAAATCAGTCATAATGAGGAGTTTGTATCATACGCTTGGTGCAGAAGCTCATTTTGAGACAAAATGGGAAGCAAAGAATAAGGTTTATATTTTAAAACTGAAAATAGGAGAAGAGAGATACTGGATTTATCGGTCTGCGGAATTGTACAAATTCTTTGATGAAAATAAAAAACTACTTTTTGTCGCAACACGCAGTGCGGAGTTGGCTGAAAAGCTAAAGGATTACATAGGATTTGCGGTGATGTTGCCAAATAGAGATAGTCAAAAAATGGAGATTACTCCGCCAGTTTATAATTATCTGCCTTTTTTTATTGATCAGGACCACTATGAGGGGAGTAACTATTCATCTTTCAAAAATCTAAGACAGTATCAAAATTTCAAGGATTCCGTACTTTTTTATCATTTGGGTATTTATAATGAGGATTATTTTGAGTTGATTCGTCAAAAGGAACGGATATCGGAGTGCATTTCAGAAAATGAAAAAAGAGCAGAGGTTCTGCAGGCAATGATGTCTGATATTGATAATAAGATAGGAATAAAAGCTGTTTCTTCTAATATTGAATTATTGAGAAAAGATGTTGAGCTATATAGGAGAGAGTACGAAGATGTTCTTCAGAAATTAAATAAGAGTAAAAGCAAGCTTATTGAATTAAGAAATCAATTGTTCGATGTAGAAGCTCTAATCCAAGAAATGAAGAAGTTAGAAAAGAAGACAGAATCTGATATTTCGAAACTTCAAAATCATATTTGCCCAGAATGTGGATCAACTTTAGAAAATACAGTTGTACAAAGAAGCAAAAAGTATAATATTTGTGAAGATGCAATTGCGTTAAAGAATGAGTTGCAGATTTCACTTTACTCATTGCAGAGAGAAATAGAGGCTGAAGAGTATAGATATCAAGAGTATTTGGAACAATTAAATCAGTATGAAGATAAAGTTAAGATTAATTCGGAACAAGTTGCAGATGTTCTTAAGTATAAAGGGTTATGTGATATACGAGAGGGACTTGTTAATGAGAATGCCAAAATACTTGATTCTTCAGACGAAATGCAACGAAAGCTTAAGGATATAAGAAGTCAAGAGAAAAAATACTCGGAGAAGAAAAGGGATATATCGAAAAAGTATTATGAATTACTTGTTTCGGCAAAAATTAAATTTGGGCTGAGCGAAATTGATGATGAAAAGTTTAAGAATATCTCTAAAAACTTTAATGCAAGCGGAAGTAATAGAAACATTGCGACTGTTATTTGGTATTTGGTAGTGTTGAAGCTTAGAAGAGAATTTAATAGTGATGCAATATCATTTCCACTTGTATTAGATAGTCCTAATAATGTCGAAACAGATGATGTTAAGAAGCGTGCTTTATTAGAATATATTTTAAATAGCACGACGCATCAATTAATTGTGTCGAGTATAGGATTTGATGTTAGTGATTTTCCAGGGAAAGACATTAATCTTATTTGTTTGGAAAATGACAAATATAGTGTATTAGATTCTTCTGATTATGAAAAATATTCTGAATTATTAAATGAGCTTTGTGATGCAAATATGGAATAGTAAATGCGAGGAATGACAATGCGAATCTTAATGCTTGGCAATAGTTTTACTTTTGCAAACAACATGCCAGAAACCTTGGCCAACTTAATAGATGCTGAAGTGGTCCAGCATACCCGCGGTGGAGCACGCCTTGCCGAGCAGTTGAATCCTGACACCAAGATGGGAGGAATGACGCAGGCGGCTCTGAAGAACGAGAAGTGGGACTATGTGATTCTCCAGGAGATGAGCAACGGCCCGATCACTTCCAGGGAAAGCTTCCTGAATAATACTGCATTGCTGTGCGAGCGTATTCGTGCCAATGGAGCAGTACCGGTTCTGTATGCAACCTGGGCTTATCAGAAGGGCGGCAAGCAGCTGGAATCTTTCGGTATGGATTATGATGAGATGTATCAGAAGATGTATGATGCTTATCATGAGGCTGCCGATCAGAACGATGCTTTGATTGCCGATGTAGGCAAGTGCTTCTATGAGGAAGCGACGAAGCAGGATATCTTTGCTGAAGATGGCTGTCATCCAAATGAGCTTGGATCTAAGCTTGCGGCGCAGGTGATCGCTGATGTCATCTTAGCTGATCAGGCATCTAAAACTGAAGTAGTGATTGAACCAAAGGCAGAGGACAACGATACAAGACTTCGAATCCTATATCTCTATCAGATGCTTCTGACCCAGACAGATGAGGATCATACCCTGTCTACAAAGCAGATCACTGACCGCATGATGGAGCAGCACAATATTCTTGTGCATAGAACCACCGTGCCTAAGGATATTGATTTGCTTCGTGCGGCTGGTTTTGAGATTATCGGAGAGCGTAAGCGTGCCTGGGAATACTACCTGGCAGACCGCAAGTTCTCTGTGCCGGAGTTAAAGATTCTGATCGATGCAGTGCAGTCTTCCAAGTTCATTACGGAGAAGAAGAGTGAGAGCCTAATCGAGAAGCTGATTTCTTTGACCAGTGAGACCAATGCAGATAAGCTAAAGAGATCTGTGCATATCACCGGCCGTGTGAAGTCAGAGAATGAAAAGGGCTATTATATTGTTGATGCAATCAATGAGGCTATCAATGTTGGTGTGAAGATTTCCTTCTACTATTCTGAACTCAATGGTAAGAAGAAGGAAGTGCTCAGGAACGATGGGAAGCCATATACAGTCAGTCCATTTGATTTAATCTGGGATGGCGACTATTACTACCTGACTGGCTACTGTGATGAGAGAGAAGCTGTTCGTACTTATCGAGTAGACCGTATCAAGAAACAGCCAGAATTGTTGAAGGAGAAGGCTGTTAAGAAGCCGAAGTGCTATAACGTATCCAAATATACGACAGAGATCTTCCGTATGTTCTCTACAGATGAAGCGGTTGACGTGACCTTGTTCTGTGACAATTGTTGTATGAACGCTGTGGTAGATAAGTTTGGTAAGAAAGTTAAGATCAGTAGCATTGGTGAGGAACAGTTCCGGACAACGGTGAAGGTCTGCACTAGCCCAACCTTCTATCGTTGGGTATTCGGATCTGCAGGAAAAATAGTAATTGAAGGTCCAGTGGAAGTACGCGATGCGTATAAAAAGATGCTGCAGAAGTCCCTGGATAGCATGAATTAAATAAGAATATAACTGAATGTGGATTGTGAGGTGACGGATATGCTGAAAAATGTACTGATCGTGGTGGATGATATAGAAAAATCCATAGAGTTTTATAGGGACTTATTTGGACTGCAAGTGATTCTTAAGAATGAAGGTAATGTGA
>OFMO01001210.1_pt1 | contig 17554 bp, 10 predicted proteins | sample 1541821 | NCBI WGS metagenome assembly OFMO01 (sample SAMN04209253, study PRJEB22552) | human gut metagenome | biome: gut; material: feces | host: Homo sapiens | place: USA: Oklahoma | reverse complement strand
TTCCTGTCTATTCCCCGTGCAAAAAATCCATCCCCGAGGAAAAAGTGAAGACCCATAAAAACAGAATGAGAAATATAATGAAAAACCTGCACCGGTCAGCAACAACTTGACATTGCTGACCGGTGCAGGTTTTGTTCCTTAACACTTTTACAGTCCGAAAGTTTCCTTAACACTTTTACAGTCCAAATGCTTCCTTAATGGTGTAGAAGCCATTCGGCTTGTCCTGAATGAACTCCGCTGCATCTACTGCACCGGCTGCAAAGGACTTGAAGCTGCCGGAGTGGTGGGTGATTTCCAGGCGCTCGCTGGTTCCCACGAAGTAGGTGGTATGGCTGCTCGGAATGTCGCCGCCGCGCAGGGAATGGAAACCGATGTTTCCGTGTTGGCGAGGGCTGACGCCGCAGCGTCCGTATACCGCTTCCTCTTCCAGGGAGACGCCGCGGGCATCGGCCACGATCTCACCGATTTCCTTCGCGGTGCCGCTTGGTGCATCCAGTTTTGTATTATCGTGCATATCCAGGATTTCCACGTCCACATCGCCGGCCAGCTCTGCCGCTTCCTGAATCAGCTTGAACATGATGTTTACCAGCTTGGAGGTGTTGGCTGCCAGCATTACCGGAATATCGGCGGCCGCGTCGTGGAATTCTTTTACCTGATCCGGGGTGAAGCCGGTGGAACCGCAGATTAGCGCCTTGCCGTGAGCTCTTGCGGCAGCCAGACTGCGCATGCCCATCTCCACGGTAGAGAAATCGATGATGACATCGCAATTATCGATGACGGACTCCAGATTATCGACCACCGGTGCGCCGATGGTTTTGCCCAGCATCGCCACTTCGCCGATGTCCTTGCCGATGTAATCCCTTCCTACAGGGCCGACGCCTGCAACGATTTCAATGCCTTCCCGCTGAGAAGCGATTTCGGTGATGAATTTTCCCATTTTGCCTCTTGGTCCAACGACAATTAATTTCATAATAATATAACCTTCCTTTCTGCGTGATTGTATTTACAACTGAAATATGATCTTATTTGGGTTGAATCCTGTTGGTGCGGATTCTATTTGTCCACTCGGAAGTCCAGGACGATTTGTTCCGTGTGGGGCTTCAGCTGACGCATCTGCACACCCGCTGCACGGAGCATGGTTTTGGAAGCCAGAGTGGCATCGGAATCTGCGTACTTGTCGCTGAGATAGACGATTTCCCGGATGCCGGATTGAATGATGGCTTTGGTGCACTCATTGCAAGGGAAGAGGGATACGTAGAGAGACGCCCCCTTCAGCGACTGGCCACCGGAATTGAGAATGGCGTTGAGTTCCGCATGGACGACGTAGGCGTACTTGGTGTCTTTGCCGGTGCGTTCCCATGGGAAAACATCGTCGGAGCAATTCTTTGGAAAACCGTTGTATCCGGTGGAAATGATGATGTGGTCCTGGTTCACGATGCAGGCACCCACCTGTGTGTTGGGGTCTTTGCTGCGCTTTGCTGCCAGCAGGGAAACCCCCATGAAGTATTCATCCCAAGAAATATAATCTGTTCGTTTCATTCTGTTTGTTCCCCTTTTGGTTCCGTTGGGATTGACCGTATTCTCCCAACAATTTATAAAATTATTCTACAATACCCGATTGCGGTTATCAAGCACAAGAACGTGTTCTTTTTGGAAGACGTATAGCCGTTCATTTGATAACAATGCTCAAATGTTGTATAATAATACGATTATTGTCTAAGGAGAAAAAATATGAGCACTCTGAAAAGAAGTATCCGAAATTATATGCAGGTGGCCATGGTGCTTGCCTTCTTTTGCTTGGTATTTTTGAATATTGCTATCCCAATATACGGGGATGCGAAATCGGAGGGGTATGAGCTCTTGGAATATAACCAGGAGACTCAAATTCTGAAATCCCACGAGTACGAAGTGACGCTGAAGTTGCGGGTGAATGCACCGAAGGGGCTGAGCTCCGTAAAGGTAAATCTTCCCACGGGAAAGTATTCCCTGACGGATGTAAAGACCGTCGGCTGTGCCGGACAGGCGATGAAAGATGCTAACAGCAACTACTACATTCAGCTGAAACCGGACACCAAAGACAACAAGTTTGCGGAAGGGGAGAACCTGTTCTCCGTCCACTATCTGATTCAGGAATACAAGGATGAAAACAAGAAATACGACATGTTTCTGTACGACGCGCTTCCGACCAACTGGAATGTGCCGATTCAGAAACTGAATCTGACGTTGGGATTCCCATCCGACTTTGACCTGTCGGACCTGCAGTACTACGGCGGCCAGTACGGCGCACAGAACGTGCAGAACACGCTGAAGTATAAGATGAAAGACGGAACGCTCCACATGACCGGAACCCATCTGCCGGCCAACTTCGGCATCACCTTCAAGGCACAGCAGAAGAATGGCTACTGGCAGGGCGCATTGGATAATTCCTGGACGGTGCAGATGAGCATCATCCTTCTGTTCATCACCTTGCTTCTGATTTTCCTGTTCTGGTTCATCGGCGGAAGAGATCCGAAGGTGGGAAAGACGGTGGAAATGCATCCAATTGAAGGCGTGACCCCGGCGGATATCGGGTACCTGTTCTACGGGCACACTCGGATTCGGGATATCGCAGTGCTGATTGTGTACCTGGCAACTAAGGGGTATCTCAAGATTGTGGAATATCGGCCAAAAAAGTATACGCTGGTTCCGCTGGCAGAACCAAAGGACGAAGAGCGGTACATCCGGACGGCATACAATATTCTTTTTGAAGATGTGTACGAAGGAAGACCGCTGGAACCGAAGATGGTGCACCCGAGACTTCGTGCGGTGCGGAAGAATATCGGTGTCAGCATTGAGAACGGATTCAATGCACCGAACATGAAAGCCTGCACCGGAATTTCCAAGGGGCTGCGGGTCCTGAGCATCTTGCTCCTCTCCGCCTGCATGGGCGGCGTGTGCGTTCTGACGCGGCTGTTCAGCTATCAGGAAATCGGCGTGACGGATTTCCTGGCTCCGACGGGAATCATCGCATTGATTCTGATTGCGATTAATATTCGGTATGACAGAAGATATGATATGGATCGAAGTTCCTATCGCACCAGCATGATGATTCTGTTTGCCGTTTACGCCGGCGTAATTGCATTCGGCGGCATTCGATTCTACATGCAAGGCGGCAGCCTGTTGGTGGGAGCGGCGGCACTCTTGTGCGGCTTGGCAGCGTTGGTTCTCACATTGCTGATGAAGAAGCGCGGAAAAGGAAATGCAGAGCTGGTTACCCGGCTTCTGTGCATGAAGAATTTCATCGGTCAGGCGAATGGTGCCGAGATGGCGAAAGCCGGGCTGCTTCATCCGGATTATTATTATGAAATGCTTCCGTACGCCCTGGCATTCTCTCAGGAGGAGCTGTGGGCGAGAAAATTCCGGTGGATCGGTGCTAAGGGCGCGGAATTCTATGAGGAAAAGGCGGAAGGAAATACCATGGTAATCGGTCATGCTCGAAAACGTACCGAACAGGTGGCGAGGGATTTGAAGACCTTCTGCCGTACTGTAGAAAATGATTATCATCTGACGAATAGAAGAAGGAGAATTTTCTAATGAAAGAAAAAGAAAAAATAATTAATATTGCCGTTATCGCTCACGTTGATGCCGGAAAGTCCACTCTGGTAGATGCACTTCTGGCACAGTCTCACGTATTTAGAGACAACGAACAAGTAGTGGACTGCGTCATGGACAGCGATGCCATCGAAAGAGAACGTGGAATTACCATTTATTCCAAGAACTGTTCCATCATGTACAAGGATTACAAAATCAATATCGTCGACACCCCGGGACACGCGGACTTCAGTTCTGAGGTAGAGCGTATTATGAAAACCGTAGATACCGTTATCCTCCTGGTGGACTCCAGCGAGGGTCCGATGCCGCAGACCCGTTTCGTGCTGAACAAGTCTCTCGAACAGGGCCTGAACCCGATTCTGTTTATCAACAAAATCGACAAGAAGGATGCGCGAATCGACGAAGTCGTGGACGAAGTATATGAGCTGTTCATGGATCTGGAAGCCAATGACGATCAGCTGGACTTCCCAATTCTTTACGGTATTGCCAGACAGGGTATCGCGGTCAGAGAGCCTTCCGATGCGGATGAAGTGGTCATTGGAGAGGGCGCCGGCAAAATTAAGAAGAGCCCGAAAGGTTACGGCGACCTGAACATCGAGCCGCTGCTGGAGACCATCGTCAACCACGTGGAGCCGTTCCCGGACAAGAGAGAAGAGCCGCTGCAGCTGCAGATTTGCTCCCTGGCGTACGATGATTACATCGGCAGACTGGGAATCGGCCGTATCACCAGAGGCACACTGAAGGAGGCCCAACAGGTTGCGGTTTGCAAGGAAGACGGTACCGTTTCCAAAAATAAAATCAACCAGGTCTTCGTCTACCGGGGTCTCCAGAGAATGCCGGTAGCAGAAGCGGAATGCGGCGATATCGTGGTCGTATCCGGTATCCCGGATATTTCCATCGGCGAGACCATCTGCGCACCGGACCATCCGGAAGCCATGGAGATGATTAACATCGAAGAGCCGACCCTGTCCATGAACTTCATGGTCAACTCCTCTCCGTTTGCCGGACAGTCCGGTAAATACGTTACCAGCCGTCACATCCGGGAACGTCTGGACAAGGAGCTGGAAGTCAATGTGGGTCTGGTGGTAGAGGAGACGGATTCCACGGATTCCTTCAAGGTATCCGGCCGAGGAGAGCTGCATCTGTCCATTCTCATCGAGAACATGAGAAGAGAAGGATATGAGCTGGGCGTGTCTAAGCCGGAGGTTATCTTCAAGACCGGTGAAAACGGCGAGAAACTGGAGCCGGTGGAAGAAGTGGTTATCAGCGTACCGGATGAATATTCCGGCACCGTCATCTCCAAGCTGAATATTCGAAAGGGTATGATGACGCAGATGATGAGCGAAGGCAACGGATATTCCCGAATCGAGTATTTGGCACCGACCCGCGGACTCATGGGTTACCGGAGTGAGTTCATCAACGATACCCACGGTGAAGGAACCATGGTTCGCCGGTTCGAAGGATTTGAGCCTTATAAAGGGGAAATCCCGCAGCGTGTGAACGGCGTAGCAATCGCTCAGGAAGAGGGAAACTGCACCCCGTATGCGATCTTCAATATTCAGGAGCGGGTACAGATGTTCGTAGAACCGGGTACTCACGTGTATGAGGGAATGATTGTCGGAATGAATGCCCGTAACGATGACATGGTGGTAAATCCATGCAAGGCAAAGAGAGTCTCCAATATGCGTGCGGCCGGCAGTGACGATACCATCAAACTGACTCCGCCGAGAGTATTCTCCCTGGAAGAAGCGCTGGAATTCATCAACGACGATGAGTTGGTAGAGGTAACACCGGACGATATCCGTCTCCGGAAGAAATATCTGAACGAACTGGAAAGAAGACGGGCAAATCGTTAAAAAATAATTATGGAAATAAAGATTTGCCTTACTATTTATTAATATGCTATAATGGATTGGTTTTATTAATAAATTCCTATCGGTAAAAGTTAGTGAGGAAAACAAAAATGGGAAGAATTAAGCAGTTTAAAAAGGTTTTGGTAGCAAACCGTGGTGAAATTGCGATTCGTATTATTCGAGCTTGCCGTGAGCTGGGAATCCGTTCCGTTGCGATTTATTCGGAAGAGGACAAGAATTCCCTGTTCCGTACCAAGGCGGACGAATCCTACGAAATCGGAAATGGAAAGAGCCCAATCGATGCGTATCTGGATATTGATGAAATTATCCGTTTAGCAAAGGCAAAGGGCTGCGATGCCATTCACCCGGGTTATGGATTCTTGGCAGAAAATGCCGGTTTCGCGGAAGCCTGCGAGAAGAGCGGCATCGAATTCATCGGACCGACACATGAGATGATGAATGCGCTGGGCGATAAAATCCAGTCCAAGCTGGTAGCGGAAAGCGTTGGCGTTCCCACCATCCCGGGCGTGGATAAGGCCATCTCTTCCGAGGATGAAGCGCTGGAATTTGCAGAGAAGTGCGGTTATCCGGTAATGCTGAAGGCGGCTGCCGGCGGCGGCGGAAGAGGAATGAGAATCGTTCGCAGCAGCGAAGAGCTGATTCCGCAGTTCCGCAGTGCCCATAACGAAGCGGTAAAAGCATTCGGCAACGGAGATATTTTTATCGAGAAATACCTGGAAGAGCCGAAGCATATTGAAGTTCAGGTGCTGGGCGATAAGTACGGCAACCTGGTACACCTTTATGAGAGAGATTGCTCCGTACAGAGAAGACACCAGAAGGTCATCGAGTTCACACCGGCGCTCTGCCTGTCCGACGCGCAGAGAGAAGCCATCTGCAATGATGCCATCAAGCTGGCAAAAGCAGTGGATTACCGCAGTGCCGGAACTTGCGAGTTCCTGCTGGACAAGAGCGGTCAGCACTACTTCATCGAAATGAACACCCGTGTTCAGGTAGAGCACACGGTTTCGGAGCTGGTAACGGGCATCGATATCGTTCAGGATATGATTCTGATTGCCGAGGGTTATGCCCTGGATTCCGAGAGAATCAACATCAAGTCCCAGAAGGACGTTACAATGAACGGTTATGCCATTCAGTGCCGTATCACCACTGAGGATCCGGCCAACAACTTTGCACCGGATACCGGTACCATCACGGAGTACCGTTCCGCAGCGGGATTCGGAATTCGTCTGGACGGCGGAAATGGTTTTACCGGATCGGTAATCTCCCCGTACTACGACAGCTTGCTGGTAAAAGTATGTTCGCACGCTCGTAGTTTTAACGACACCGTCAACAAGGCGGTTCGTGCGCTGACGGAGATGCGTATCGAAGGCGTAAAGACCAACATCGGATTCCTCCTGAACGTGCTGAACCACCCGACATTCCGTGCCGGAAACTGCAATACCGGATTCATCAACGACAATCCGGAACTGCTGAACATCCGTGCGGTAACCAACAGAGAGCTGCAGGTTCTGGAATTCCTGGGTGACAAGTATGTAAACGAAACGAAGGGTCACAGAATGGATTATAACGTTCCGGTGGTTCCGCAGGTAGATAAGAGTCAGATTCCTTCTTTCCGCGGAACGAAGCAGCTGCTGGACGAGAAGGGTCCGAAGGCGGTTGCGGATTGGGCGCTGAACCAGAAGAAGCTGCTGCTGACGGATACATCGTTCCGAGATGCACAGCAGTCACTGATTGCCACTCGAATGAGAACCAAGGATTTGGTGAAGATTGCACCGGCAATGGCCACTTACGGGAAGGATTTCTTCTCCTTCGAAATGTGGGGCGGCGCGACCTTCGACGTAGCGATGCGTTTCTTGGGCGAAGATCCGTGGGAAAGACTGGAAACCCTGCGTGAAGAGATTCCGGATGTTATGTTCCAGATGCTGTTCCGCGGTGCGAATGCGGTAGGATACCGAAACTATCCGGATAACACCATTCGGAAGTTCATCCGTCAGTCCGCGAAGTCCGGAATCGATGTATTCCGTATCTTCGACTCCCTGAACTGGATTAAGGGCATGGAAATCGCTATCGATGAGACCCTGAATCAGGGTAAGATTGCGGAAGCCTCCATGTGCTACACCGGAGATATCCTGGATGAATCCAGAGAGAAGTACAACCTGAAGTACTATGTAAACATGGCGAAGGAACTGGAGAAGAGAGGTGCGCATATCATCGCAATCAAGGATATGTCCGGTCTGCTGAAGCCGGTGGCTGCGGAGAAATTGGTACGTGCACTGAAGAACGAAGTGACTGTTCCGATTCACCTGCACACCCACGACACATCCGGAAACGGTGTGGCAACGGTTCTGATGGCTGCTTCTGCCGGATTGGATATTGCGGATGCCGCATTCAATAGTATGTCCGGACTTACCTCACAGCCGGCACTGAATTCCATCGTTGCTGCGCTGGAAAGCTCGGATCGGGATACCGGTATGGATCAGAGAGGCCTGCAGAGAATTTCCGATTACTGGATAGACGTTCGTCCGGTATACAGTCAGTTCGAATCCGACCTGAAGTCGACCACTGCAGAGATTTACCGTCTGGAGATTCCGGGAGGACAGTACTCCAACCTGAAACCTCAGGTAGAAAGCTTTGGTATCGGACATCGTTTCGACGATGTAAAAGATATGTACGTGAAGGTAAACCAGATGTTCGGAGATATCATCAAGGTTACTCCGTCCTCCAAGGTGGTGGGCGATATGGCGATCTTCATGATTCGAAACGATTTGACACCGGAGAACATCGTCGAAAAGGGTGTCGATTTCGACTTCCCGGATTCTGTTGTTTCCTACTTCGAGGGAATGATCGGTCAGCCGGAAGGCGGTTTCCCGGAAGATCTGCAGAAGGTTGTGCTGAAGGGCAGAGAGCCGATTACCTGCAGACCGGGCGAATTGCTGGAAGATGACGATTACGAAGAATTTAAGCGTCATATTGTAGAGGATTTGGGTCTGGAAGGAACGGATCAGCAGCAGCTCAGCTATGCGATGTACAGCAAGGTATTCGACGATTACGTCAAAGACCTGAAGAAGAAGGGCAACTTCCGGAATATGGGTTCCGATGTATACTTCCACGGAATCGCATTGGGTCAGACGGCAGAGATTACGCTGACCGAAGGAAAGACCATGGTTATCACCCTGGAAGATGTCAGCGCACCGAATGGGGAAGGAATGAGAGACCTAACCTTTACCATCAACGGAAATCGCAGAGTGATTTCTGTAAAGGATAAGCAGGCACTCACCACTTCCGTAATGGCGGGCAGTGTGATTCAGTTCGCCAGCGAGGACGATCCGGACGAAATCGGCGCCAATATCCCGGGCACCATTGTCAAGGTCATCGCCAAAGCCGGAGACGAAGTGAAGAAGGGTGAACCGATTGCGGTTATCGAAGCCATGAAGATGGAGACCAATGTACTGGCTCTGAGAGACGGCGTCATCGAGAAGATGTATGTAAAGGAAGCGGACAGCGTTAAGTCGGGTCAGCTCATTGCTACATTAGAAACACTTGCGAATGACGAAGAATAATAATATAATAACGTCTGGAGAAGGGTAAGGGATTAAACGAAACACTATTTTTCACAAGGTGAAAGGAGAAATTTTACGAATGAAAAGAATTCTGGTAATCAACCCTGGTGCGACATCCACTAAGATCGCAGTTTATGAGGATGAGAACGAGGTAATGCGCGTTGGTATCGATCACGATGCTGCAGAAATGGACAAGCACGAAAAGATTGTTGATCAGATGCCGTTCCGTCGTGACATCATCATGAAGACTCTGGAAGAGAAGGGCTTTAAGCTGGAAGATTTTGATGCAATCTGCGGAAGAGGCGGACTGCTCAAGCACATCCCATCCGGTACTTATAAGGTAACTGATGCTGTAATCGAGGACATCAAGAACCCACCTTACGGTGAGCACGCAGCAAACCTGGGTTCCTACATTTCCAAGGAACTGGCAGACAAAGTCGGCATCCCGGCATTCTTTGTTGACCCGGTTGCCGTTGACGAACTGGAAGACGTTGCTCGTTACTCCGGTCTGAAGGGCATGGAAAGACAGAGTTTCTGGCATGCACTGAATCAGAAGGCTGTTTGCCGTGAAGCTGCAAAGCAGATTGGAAAGCCATATGAAGAGCTGAACATTATCGGTGTTCACCTGGGTGGCGGCGTATCCGTTGCTGCACACAAGCACGGCAAGACCGTAGACCTGAACAACGTTAAGGACGAGGGTGCTATGGGTATGGACAGAGGCGGAAGCCTGCCGGCAAACGCACTGGTAAACCTGTGCTACTCCGGAAAGACCAAGGAAGAAGTTAAGAGAATCATCGGCCGTGAAGCCGGCGTATTCTCCTACACCGGAACCAAGGATTTCCGCACCGTTGAGAACAAGGCATTTGATGAGCACGATGAAGAGTGCATGGGCGCATTCAAGGCAATCGCTTATCAGCTGGCAAAGGATATCGGTTCTATGGCAGCTGTTCTGCGTTTCGATGTAGACGCTATCGTTTACACCGGCGGAATGGCTTACAGTGAACGTTTCTGCGAGGAAATCACTTCCTACGTAGGAAAGATTGCTCCGATTATCCGTATCCCGGGCGAAGAAGAGATGAAGGCTCTGGCTCTGGGTGCACTGAGAGCTCTGAACGACGGAGATTACAAGAATTATTAATCATCCGGGACGGACTTGGGTCCGTCGGAATTGAATAATGTTCGGAAGACCCCCCTTGCAGAAATGCAGGGGGATTTCTTTTTCCTTTGCACCAAGTCTCAGGCCATTTTCAGCATGCGGTCGCCGGCAAACGTGATTTGAACCACCGCTTGTGTGATTTTTGCTCAAAAGGAAGTATAATTAAAGTATCAATATTTCCAATCGTGTTCAATGGGAGGATGGATATGGACAAGAAAAGAATTCAACACATGGGCCTGGCGGCGGTGCTGAGTATCGCCATGCTGGGCACCACTGTACCGGTGACAGTTCTGGCGGCGACCCCGACCGGAACGGCAGCGGAGAGCGAAGAGGCGCAGGCACCTTCTTCTAAGGAAGAAGCGGAAGCGGCAAAGAACGAAGCCCAGAAGCGCCTGGATGCCAGCGAGAAGGCGTATAAGGACGCTCAGGCGAAAAAGGATGCCGCAGAGAAGGCGCAGAAGGAAAAGCAGCAGGAATACGATCGGCTGCAAACCGAGCTGAAATCTGCGGAAACAAAGGCCGATAACGCCTTCCGCGATGCAGTGACGGAGAAAGAGAACGCTTTGAAGCAGGCGGATGAAAACCTGCAGACAGCAAAGACAGAGCTGACGAAGGCACAGACGAACTTGGACCGGGCGAAAGCGAACTGCGACAAGGCGAAATCCGATTATCGGGAATCGCAGGATGCCATCGAAACCGCAAAGCAGAATCTGGAACAGGCAAAAAAAGAAAAGTCCGATGCGGAAGCGTCCGTAAAGAACGCACAGACTGAAATGACTGCGGCTCAGGCGAAGTACGACCGGGATTTGCAGGATGCCAATGAAAAGCTGGAAGCGGCACAGATCGCCTACGGCAATGTGGGCATCGATTTTCTGAACAGCGTGATTTCCAACGACAGTTATAAGATTGCAAACTGGAAGAAACTGCTGGCCAATTCATCAGACGATAAAGTTAAGAATGCTTACGATGAAACTACATTCAACGAAGCGTTTTCTGTAGAAAATCTTCTGAGAGTTGCAACTCTTCTGGATACCTGCAACAACTACCGAAAAACCGATGACAATTTCACGGAAGCCAACAACCGCGTGGCCATGAAGCTGAGTCCGGAACTGGTGGTGTCCGCTACCGCTTCGGCCATGGTGAGCCGAAATCAAGGGGACCACGTATTGTTTAATACCGGAGATAATGAAATAAACAGGATTAATTTCCCAAATGCAACCAACTGGTCCGAAAATCTTGCTCGGGGATACCAAGATCCGTTTGACGGATGGTATACGGAAGAGAAGAAACTTTTTGATAACAACGAAGACGGTGGCACCGGACACTATACGAATATCACGGAAGACTACGGTGCTGCCCCGATGACCGGCATCGGTATCTCCTACGGTTCTGAAAAGTATAGAGTGTCTTACTGCCAGCGTTTCGCCAACCGTGCAGTGGGAAAGACCTACACCGCTCAGGAGTGGCGAAATGCGGTGAACCGCTTTGCTTCCGACGCAAAGTCCAAGTTGGATCAGGCAAAAGCAACGAAGGAAAAGATCGAAGCCAAGGATTCTTCCTTAGTGAAGTATTACACCGATGCGGAGAACGCACTGCAGAATGCAAAGTCGGATTTGGCCGAAAAAGAAAAGGCCGTAACGGCCGGAGAGAAGGCTGTAACCGACAAGACCAATGCATCTCAGAATTTAAAGAGTCAGATGGATGCGGCGAACAAATCGGTAACTGATGCAGAAACTGCGGTATCCGAAAAGGAAGCGCTTCAGCAGAAAGCACAGGATGCCAAGGATGCCGCTCATAAGGAGTACGATCAAGCGAAGGCCATCGACCGGGAGAATCCGGAGACTTACCGAGATGCTTTCCCGGACTTGGTTCAGGCAGTACAGGCGGTAACGGACAAGAAGTCCGACGTCAGTCAGGCAAAGGATGCACTGGACACTTCAGTGAAGGAAACGGAAGCGGCAGAATCGAATCTCCAAGATGTCCGGAAGACGTACGAAGAAGACAAGGCGGCATTCGAAGAAGCAAAGAAAACCTATGATGATTTTGTGAAAAAAGAATCCCCTCTCGAAATCCGAAAGGTGGTTCTTTCCAAAACCTTGCTGACTTACAACGGCAAAGTACAGAAGCCGTCCGTAAAGGTCTACGATGAAAACGGCACAAGGATTACCGCAGGGTTTAAAGTAAGTTATCCGTCCGGATGCAAGAATTTGGGCAGCTACAAGGTAACCGTTACCGGAACCGACAATTACAAAGGCACGGTAACCGCATCCTATGTAATCCGTCCGGCAAAGTGCAAAACTCCTTCCGTGAAAGCGGGCAAAAAGAAAATGACCGTAAAGTGGAAGAAGCTGGGCGGCGGAAGCCAGACCTATCAGATTTACGTTCTGAAGAAGGGGACCAAAAAGGCGAAGTATTACACGAGCACAAAGACATCGAAGACCATTAAGAAGCTGGCAAAGAAGAAAACCTATTCCGTAAAGATTCGAAGCTATAAGAAAATCAGCGGGAAAACCTACTACGGGACATGGTCCGGAATCAAAAAGGTAAAGATTAAATAATCCGGAAAATTATAAGAACAAATGTTTGCACGCAGGCTCCGAAGATGCTATACTGTAACGTATCATAAAACTTTTCCGGAAAGGGTACGAAATGGAGAAAAATATTGTCATTAAAGGAGCCTGCGAGAACAATCTTCAGGATTTGGATGTAACAATTCCCCGGGACCGGCTGGTGGTATTCACCGGTCTGTCCGGTTCCGGGAAGTCATCGCTGGCTTTTGATACCATATATGCCGAAGGCCAGAAGAAATACGTGGAAAGCCTGTCTGCTTATGCCAGACAGTTTTTGGGATTGATGAAAAAGCCGGATGTGAAGGTAATCGAGGGCCTTTCTCCGGCTATTTCTATTGACCAGAAAACCACCAACAAGAACCCACGTTCTACGGTGGGAACCGTTACCGAGATTTATGACTATTTGAGACTGCTTTATGCACGAATCGGAATTCCGCACTGCCCGATTTGCGGCCGGGAGATCACCAGCCAATCTGTGGACAGCATTGTGGATCGGATTGCGGGACACGAAATTGGCACCCGGCTGACGGTACTGGCCCCGGTAATTCGAGGACGAAAGGGAGAACATAAAGGTGTCTTCGGACGAATTCAGAGAGACGGCTACACCCGAGTTCGGGTGGATGGCGAGATGCACCGCCTGGATGACGGAGAGATTCTTTTAGAGAAGAACAAGAAGCATACTATCGAAATTGCCATCGACCGGATAGTGGTGAAAGAAGACAACCGGAGTCGTATTGCGGAGGCGGTAGAGCTGGCCATTCGGGAAGGGGAAGGACTGGTGAACGTTCTTTTTGCCGAGAACCAAGAGGACGGAAGCCGAAAGGAATATGAGGAGACCTTCAGCACGATGCTGGCCTGCCCGGAACACGGCATCGGCATCGAGGAGATGGAGCCGCGGATGTTTTCGTTTAATGCGCCGTACGGGTCCTGTGAGACCTGCACCGGACTGGGTTTTACTCTGCGGATTAAACCGGAATCCCTGGTGACGGATGAGAATAAGAGCCTGGTGAAAGGTGCGATGGGGAATGTTTTTGCCTCGATGGACGCCATGGGGTTCTATCGGCAGATGCTGCAGCAATTGGCCATTGACCACAACACGGACATCACCCGGCCGTACGAGGAGCTGCCGGAGGATTTCAAGAAGGAACTGATCTACGGAACGGGAACTCGGAAGCTGAAGTACACCTACACCAGTAAGAGCGGTCGTGTTTCCCATATGAATCATACTTTTGAGGGCATCATTCCGAGTCTGGAGCGCCGCTACGGTGAGTCCAAGTCCGACTACATCCGCGAGAAAATCGGGGCCATGATGACGGAGGCGGAGTGTCCGACTTGTCACGGTCGTAAGCTGAAGGATACGGTCCTGGCGGTGACGGTGGGGGGCAAAAATATCATCGAAGTGACGGACATGTCCGTGATTCAGGCGATTGATTTTTTCCGAAAACTGGAATTGACGGAACGAGAGAAGGTTATCTCAAAGCTGATTACCAAGGAGATTATGGATCGGCTTTCCTTCTTGCAGACGGTGGGACTGGGATACCTGACGTTGTCTCGGGCGGCGGGCACCCTTTCCGGCGGAGAGTCCCAGCGAATCCGGCTGGCTACTCAGATTGGATCCGGTCTGGTAGGCGTTTTGTATATTTTGGATGAGCCGAGCATCGGCCTTCACCAGAAGGATAACGACAAGCTTTTGCAGGCCCTTCGAAACCTCACGGACATGGGCAACACATTGATCGTGGTAGAGCACGACGAGGATACCATGTATGCGGCGGATCACATCGTGGATATCGGTCCGGGGGCCGGAATTTACGGCGGCAAGCTGGTGGCCCAAGGAACGGTGGAGGATATCAAGGCATGTAAGGAATCCATCACCGGTCAGTATCTGTCCGGGGTTCGGAAAATCGAAATTCCGGCGAAGCGGCGGGAAGGAAACGGACTGTCTCTTCGAGTGCTGGGGGCTGCGGAGAACAACTTGAAGAATATCGATGTGGAGATTCCGGCGGGAAAGTTGGTATGCGTGACCGGTGTATCCGGTTCCGGCAAGAGCAGCTTGGTGAACCGGATTATTTACAAAGGGGTTGCGGCGGTAACCAATCGGCTGCAGGAAACGCCGGGGAAATATCGGGAGATTCAGGGTATTGAGAACTTTGATAAGGTTATCGATATCGACCAGTCGCCAATCGGACGGACACCGAGATCCAATCCGGCGACTTATACGGGAATGTTCGACCATATTCGAGATCTTTTTGCCCAGATGCCGGAAGCGAAGGTTCGGGGATATTCCAAAGGCCGGTTCAGTTTTAACGTGAAGGGCGGCCGATGTGAGGCCTGCCGCGGAGACGGCATCACGAAAGTGGAGATGCACTTCCTGCCGGATGTGTACGTGCCGTGCGAGGTATGCGGCGGTGCCCGGTACAACCACGAGACTTTGGAAGTAAAATATAAAGGAAAGAATATTTCTCAGGTGCTGGAGATGTCCGTTTCGGAAGCCCTGCCGTTCTTTGCGAACCAGGTGGGAATCGAGCGGTATCTGAAGACGTTGGATGAAGTGGGTCTGGGATACGTGAAGCTGGGACAGCCGTCTACACAGCTTTCCGGCGGAGAGGCTCAGCGAATCAAGCTGGCCACGGAGCTTTCCAAGCGGAGCACCGGTCGGACTTTATACATCCTGGATGAGCCGACCACGGGACTTCATTTCGCGGATGTGGATAAGCTGATGTACGTGCTGAATCGTCTGGTGGATGACGGAAACACGGTGCTGGTAATCGAGCACAACCTGGATGTAATTAAATGTGCGGATCACATTATCGACCTGGGCCCGGATGGCGGTGACGGAGGCGGAACGATTGTGGCTACCGGCACCCCGGAGGAAGTGGCGATGTGCCCGGAATCCTATACCGGGCAGTATTTGAAGCGGATATTGGAGAAAGCCGGTAGGCTTTAATTGAAAAAACAGTGTCATCCATTCGGAGGGTGGCACTGTTTTGTATTACTTCTTATTTCTCATGAACCCGCTTGCCGGTGATGTGGTGGATGTCCATTTCCAGAATCTGTGTGCGGGAGGCATTTGTCTTGGCAGTTTCAATGCCTTCTTCCCGGGTCGGATAGTACTTGATTCCCAGGCTGCACAGTTTCTCAAAGGCTTTCTTCTCATCGGAAACAAGGTGAATCTCGCCGAATACGATGACGCTGTGCAGAGTGCAAGCCCAGTCATCTTCCGAGTAGGTGCCTTTGTTCAGCACGCAGAAGGATACTTTCCCGTTAGCTTGAAGGGCATCGATTTTGTGTCCTTCTTTCGCGCAGTGAAAGTAAATCTTGTTTTCGCCTTCATCATAAAAATAATTCATCGGGATGCCGTAAGGGTATCCGTCCTCGCCAAAGAGAGACAACACGCCTCGGCCTTCCTCTGCCAGAATTTTCCGGCATTCCTCATCGGTAATCTGCTGTTTGAAGCGACGCATTTTGCGAAACATAGCGGCACCGTCCTTTCAATTTGTCTATAAACACTTGTTTCATATCAATAAAAGTGTACCACAAATGAGGACGCAGAAAAAGAAAAACGCATCCGGAGGAAATATCGAATATCCTTCGGATGCGTTTTCTAATTCAAAATCTCTGAAATTAGAACAACAGATGGGCAATCGGGCAGACGATTGCCAGGGAAATAATGGTTCGCTCCAGGAAGATGAGGAACAGTTCGAACAGGTTGATCGGCAGCTTGGAGCTGAGAATCAGTCCGCCTACTTCGTCCAAGAAAAGTACCTGGGTTACGGAAACCACCGCAACGATGAACCGAGTCATTGGAACCGCATTGGTGCCGGCGATGATTACCGATGGGGTGAACATATCGGTGAAGCCGAGCACCATGGTGGAAGCCGCTGCAGCGACATCCGGCACCTGCAGGGCGCTGAGAAGCGGACGGAACGGCATGCCCAGCCAGTCGAAGACCGGAGTGTAGTTGGCCACCACAAGGGCCGCGGTACCGATGCACATAACGGTTGGCAGGACGCCGAACCACATGTTCAGGCAGTTCTTTGCGCCGTTTCTGAAGAATTCGCCAACACCTTTGTGGGCTGCGGCTCTTTTCATAGCCAGGTGCAGGCCGTACTCTTTCGAAGAAGTAAAACCCTCCGGCAGTGTTTCCGGCATGGCTTTACCCGGAATCAGGTAATCCTTCGGCTTTTTCCGCAATGGATAGATTCTCGGACAGATTACCGCGCAGACGATTCCAATCAGGCAGATTATTAAGTAGTAGATGCCGAAATACTGGGTCAAATCCACCTGAGCCAGTACCACCATGGAGAAGGTGATGGATACGGCGGAAAAGCAGGTGGAAATGATGGATGCTTCTTTTGTGGAATAGTAGCCGCCCTCGTACTGATTGCAGGTGAGCATAACGCCCAGCGTGCCGTCACCGATCCAGGAGGTGATGCAGTCTACTGCCGCACGGCCCGGAACCTGGAACAGGGGACGCATGAACTTCGTCAGCAGGGCACCCACAAATTCCAGAAGACCGAAATCCAGCAGCAGCGGAAGCAGGAAGGAGGCAATCAGGAAGATGATGACCAATCCCACGATGAGGCCGAGGGCCATTCCGCCCTGATCGGGACCGGTAATGGCACCGATGAATTTCGAAAATCCCCGGCCCTGTTCATTTCCTAGATTGAAGTAGGCCAGCCAGCAGAAGACGCATCCCAGCACACGGGTGGCTGCCCAAAATGGCGTACAGCAGAACGCTTCCTTTAAGACCTGGATTCCCGCGAATCCACACTAGTTTAACACTAACTATACGGCCTGAAACCC
>OFMO01001207.1_pt1 | contig 17576 bp, 16 predicted proteins | sample 1541821 | NCBI WGS metagenome assembly OFMO01 (sample SAMN04209253, study PRJEB22552) | human gut metagenome | biome: gut; material: feces | host: Homo sapiens | place: USA: Oklahoma | reverse complement strand
TATGATTATCCTAGACTGGAGATATTTTTGTAGACGGTATTTATTTGACGCTTACTAAAGAAATAGAAGGATGTAGTAAAAGAACTACTAAGTATTATGAGTCAACATTGCTGAAAATGAATTCTAAGATGGATAAAGGTATAACCCATATGGCAACAGATGATCTTAGAAGTTATCTAGCAGATTATCAAAAGGTGAATAATTGTTCCAAAGCAAGTGTTGACAATGTTAGACGTAATTTAAGCAGTTTCTTTTCTTGGCTAGAAGAAGAAAACTACATCTTAAAGAGCCCTATGAAGAGAATTCATAAGATTAAAACCGACAAAGTTATTAAAGAGACATATTCTGATGAAACGTTAGAACTATTAAGAGACAACTGTAATTGTTTAAGAGATTTAGCAATTATAGATATCCTTTCTTCTACTGGTATGAGAGTTGGTGAATTAGTTAAGCTAAATATTAATGATATTGACTTTGAAAATAGAGAATGTGTCGTATTTGGTAAAGGAAACAAAGAAAGACCTGTTTATTTTGATGCAAGAACTAAGATTCATCTAAAGAATTATTTAAATTCTAGAACTGATTCAAATCAAGCCTTATTTGTTTCACTAGATGAACCACATGAAAGATTGAATATTAGTGGAGTTGAAATAAGGCTAAGGCAATTAGGAAGAAGATTAGGAATTTCTAAAGTTCATCCGCATAAGTTTAGAAGGACGGTTGCAACAAAAGCAATTGATAAAGGGATGCCTATAGAACAAGTTCAAAGTTTGTTAGGTCATTCGCAAATTGATACGACCATGCATTATGCGATGGTGAATCAAAACAATGTTAAGGAATCTCATAGAAAATATGTGGCTTAGTTAGCAAATTCGGATTTGTAGAAGCAAATGAAAATTAAAGATCTATGTTCATATGCTCCAAAATCAAGAATAAAAGCTGGAGAAGCTGTTGATAATGCTAAATATTTATTTTTTACTTCGAGTGCGGACGAAAATAAACGTTACACAGATTTTCAATTTGATAAAGAAGCCATTATCATGGGGACTGGTGGTAATGCAACACTTCATTACCATAATGGAAAATTTAGCGTTTCAACGGATTGCTTAGTGTTATTGCCTGATCCTCAAATAAAATGTAAATACCTATATTATTTCTTTAAATCTCATATGAACGTGTTGGAAGCCGGATTCAAAGGTGCTGGTTTGAAACATACAAATAAGAAATATATTGAAGATATAGAGATTAATAAAGTTCCTGACTTAATTACTCAAGATAGAATTATTTCTCGATTGGATAAAATTTCGGAGAATATCGAAAAATTAAATAGAGAGTTAGGATTATTTGATTCTTTGGTCAAAGCCCGATTTGTCGAGCTGACAGAGTCTACTGAGACAATGCCAACAAGAATGGGCGATATAGCTACATATATCAACGGATATGCATTTAAACCAAATCAATGGGAGGAACATGGTTACCCTATAATTCGTATTCAAAATTTAAATGATCGAACTGCCTCATACAACTATTTTTCTGGAATGCTTCCTGAAAAATATATAGTTCATAATGGAGAGGTTTTGGTATCATGGGCAACACATTTAGAGGCATATATATGGAATGGGAATGATTCGTGGCTTAATCAGCATATTTTTAAAGTCATATTTGATAAGATAAATATTAATAAAACCTACTTTGTTTATGCATGCGACGAGGCACTCAAGCAAGCGTTCAAAAATGCACATGGTTTTAAACCTACGATGGAGCATATCAAAAAAAGTGACTTTGATGGTGCAATTGTAAAACTTCCAGACTTAAAAACTCAAAATCAGTTTGCAGACTTTGTTCAACAAGTCGATAAATCAAAATATGACGATATAAGAGTAGAATATAAGTGTTAAAGAAAGTGAGGTACACTATGACAAACTTTGATTATTTAAAGAAGGAAAAAGATTTTGAAAGTTTTGTAGAAATAGCTATTGTTGCTGAAAAGACATATTCTATAGATCCTAGTACATGTATTATTAACTGTAGACGAGCTATGGAAGCAGCAATTAAATGGATGTATTCTGTTGATGTTGATTTGGTTGTACCTTACAAAGATAACTTGCACTCTTTAATGAATACAGATGTATTTAGAGAAATCATTGACAAAGACCTTTGGAATAGATTGGAATTTATTCGACGTTATGGAAATGAAGCTGCACATACGAGCAAAGACAAAACTAAAGAAATTGCAAAGTTATGTTTAAAAAACTTATTCTATTTCTTTGATTGGCTTTTATATTGTTATACAGATAATTACGAAGAAAAAGAATTTGATGAATCGCTTTTGGAAAATCAATCTATAACATTAATTGAACAAGTTCTTGGTGATGTAGACTTACAAAAGTTGATTGAAGAAAATAAGTCTTTAAAGGCTCAGCTGAGTGAACGTAGGGCCCAGCAACAAAATACATATGTTGCTAAGCCTCTAGATTTGTCTGAATATAAGACACGGAAATTATATATTGATGCAATGCTTCTTGACGCTGGGTGGATAGAGAATAAAGACTGGATCAACGAAGTAGAACTTCAAGGCATGCCTAATAAATCAGAAGTAGGCTATGCTGATTATGTATTATATGATGATACACATAAACCATTAGCTGTAATTGAAGCTAAGAGAACATGTGTAGATGTTTCTAAGGGAAGACAACAAGGAATCTTGTATGCTAATCTCTTAGAAAAACAATATGGACGTAGACCTGTAATATTCCTTACAAATGGTTTTGAAACACGTATTATTGATAATCATTATCCAGAAAGAAAAGTGTCTTCTATTTACTCTAAGAGAGATTTAGAAAAGCGTTTCAATTTAATGGATACAAGAGGTCATCTGAAATATATTAATATTAATAATGATATAGCTGGCAGATACTATCAAAAAGAAGCTATTACAGCTGTTTGCGAGGCATTTGATCAACGAAATAAAAGAAAAGCATTATTAGTTATGGCAACTGGTTCTGGCAAAACTAGAACAGTTATTGGACTTGTAGATGTTCTTTTGAATGAAGGCTGGATCAAAAATGTGTTGTTCTTGGCGGATAGAAATTCACTAGTTACACAAGCTAAACGAAGTTTTGTGAATATGCTTCCAAGTTTATCTGCTACAAATTTGGTCGAAGATAAATGTAATTATAATGCACATGTAGTTTTTTCGACATATCAGACAATGATTGGGTGTATTGATACTGTTAAAGAGGATGATAAGAAGCTATTCACTTGTGGTCACTTTGATTTGATTATTTGCGATGAAGCACATAGATCTATTTATAACAAGTATAAAGATATCTTTAATTATTTTGATGCTCCTATTGTTGGACTTACTGCGACACCTAAAGATGAAATTGATAAGAATACATATGAGATATTTGAACTAGAGAATGGTGTTCCTACATATGGATATGAACTTTCTCAAGCCGTAAAAGATGGATATTTAGTTGATTTTCTTTCTGTTGAAACAGATTTAAAGTTTATATCTGAAGGTATTGTGTGGGATCAATTATCAGATGAGGAAAAAGAAGAATATGAAGATACATTTGCGGATGAGAATGGGAAAGTACCAGAATATATTGAATCTTCAGCATTAAATTCATGGGTGTTTAATGAGGATACAATAAGAAAAGTTTTAAAAACTTTATTTAATTACGGAATTAAGATTGATTATGGTCAAAAAATAGGAAAGACAATTATTTTTGCGAAAAATCATCTGCATGCTGAAAAAATATTTGAAGTATTTAACAAAGAATATCCAGAATTGAATGGTTACGCAAAGGTTATAGATAATAAAATTAACTATGCTCAAAGTGCTATAGATGAATTTTCTGAAGCTAATAAACTACCTCAGATTGCAATTTCAGTTGATATGCTTGATACAGGAATTGATGTTCCAGAAGTAGTGAATCTTGTTTTCTTCAAAAAAGTAATGAGCAAGGCAAAATTCTGGCAAATGATTGGTAGAGGAACAAGATTGTGTCCAGGTCTGTTAGATGGAAATGATAAGAAAGAATTCTACATTTTTGATTTCTGTGGAAACTTTGAATTCTTTAGGATGAATAAAGGGAAAGCATCAGCTAATGCTGTAGCTGTCCATGGCGCAATCTTTAATTTGAAGTTCCAAATTGCTTATAAGTTACAAGATCTAATTTATCAAACAGAAGAACTGAAAGAGTGGAGAAAGCAATTAGTTGAAGAAATGATTGATAAGGTAAAGGAATTGGATCGTAATAAGTTTGATGTTCGTCAGCACATTAAATATGTTGATTTATATTCTAATCCTGATAACTATAATTTTTTGACTTATGAGAATTGTCTAGATGTGAAAAATGAACTTGTTCCATTAATAAAGCCTGATGGTGATGAAATTAGCGCAGTTCGTTTTGATGCTTTAATGCATGGGATTGAATTGGCTCATTTGGCACAGAAGAAATATCCTAAGTATAAAAAAGATCTTATGAAGAAAGTAAAGGGTGTAGCAAGTGTTGCCAACATTCCTGAAATACAAGTACAATCTGAACTTTTAGATAAAATTTTACATACAAATTATTTAGATGAAAGTGATATTGATGATTTTGAAATGATAAGAAAAAATCTTCGTGACTTGATTAAATATATTCCTAGAACAGGTAAAATATATATAACTGATTTTGAAGACGATATCTTATCTGTCAATTGGAATGAATCTAATTTGGAAAATGATGATTTACAAAATTATAAAGAGAAACTTGAATATTATATTAAACAACATCAAAAAGATAATCCAGTAATTATGAAACTAAGAGAAAATAAACCTTTAGATAAAAATGATCTGAATGAACTGGAAAATATTATATGGAATCAACTTGGAACAAAACAAGATTATTATTCTGAAGTTGGTGAAAAACCACTAGGTGAGTTTGTTCGTGAAATAGTTGGTTTAGATATGAATGCAGCTAAAGAAGCTTTCTCTAAATATTTAGATGAAAGAGATATGAATAAAAATCAAATCTATTTTGTAAACCAAATCGTTGAATTTATTGTTCGTAATGGAATGATGAAAGATATGTCGGTTTTACAAGAATCTCCATTTACAGATAAAGGAAATGTTGTTGAATTATTTGGAGATGATATCAATTTGTGGAGCGGTATTCAGAGTATTATAAATAGTATCAACAAGAATGCGATGGGTGCCTAAATGAATAGTATTACAGAAGAATTTAAAAACTATAAAAAATCAGAGATAGAAAACTTATTGTATATGAGAGTTGATTGATTATAGAGATGAATTGCTTTCAGATGAACATTTCAGAAAATATGAAGAAGATTATATGCTTGATGGAATGAAAGATTCAGATGATTTTGGAATGATGGAAGTATATCCAGAACCTAGCTTTTGGTATATTTCTATTCTTAGTAAAATTGAATGTATTTGTCATGTAATAAGCTATAAACGAAGCTGTATTTATAAATGGTTTTATTCCAAAAGAACAAACAAAATAAATGAAGATGTTATAATTCAAAGAATCAGAGAAAAAATCAAATTTAATCCTTATGTTAGTTATGAACAATTGCTTCAATTGGATACATCTGCTTCAATTAATTCAGTACTAGAATATCTGATTGATACTAAGCAATTGGTCGTTGTTAAGCTAGATAAAGAGAATAAATATGGTAAGCATAAATGGAGATGGAAATGATGTATTAGAAAAATCAGAAATAGATCAAACATCTAAAGAAAATCATGTGTTACATGGCTTTCTCTTTTCTTGTGCTGTGAGTGATTTGAATAAAGAATCAGGATCTGTCATTATATTGAATGAAACAACAGATCGTAAGAAAATATTATCTTGTAGTTGTAATGGTGTTATAACAGAAACTGATATTACAGATAAAGAAAATGAGTTTGTTGAAGATTTAATGACTGCTGATATATTAAACTGGAAAAGAAGTTATTATAGTAACTTTGATTGGATGAAAACATGGCACATGACTTGGAAACTGGACATATCAGTTGATCAAGAACATATCATTTCATCTGATGATGATTATGCTTATCCGGATGAAATGGAACTATTAAAAACTGTTCTTAGGAGATATGGTATGTCTATTATTGGGGAAAAGAAGAAAAAGTCTAAAGTAAAAAAGCAATTATTCTAGATGGTGATAATCGCTACTGAAAAAAATGAATTGCGTAACGAAACATTTTAAAGTTGTTGATGAAGAAATAAAAAGTGTTAAAGAATATATTAAAAAAAGAATTTAAAAGTTCTGAAGAGGTGAAGAAATGTACTTTGATAAATTATCAAGTGATGAAAAAGTTGGATATCTTATTAAGCCTATTTTAAAGGTATTACAAAATTTAGGTGGTCAACTGGAACGTTCAGATATCAAAGACAAAATTATTGAATCTGATGAGAATATTGCAGAATTTTCGGAAGTAGAAAAGATTTCGAAAGATACAGGTAATGCATATAAAGAGTTTGATTGGAAATTTAATTTTGCTATCAAAGAATTATCTTTCTTTGATGTTGTGACATATTCACCTGGAAAACCACTAATTACATTAACTGAAAAAGGCTTAAATTTAGATGTTGAGAAATTAGATGTTGATAAAGAAATCATTCAACCAGCCAAAGATAAATGGAAAGAAATTTCAAAATCTAATAAAGCAAAAAATCAAAAAGCTAAAGTTGTAGAAAATGAAGAAGAATCAGTTGAAGAAGATAAGATTGTTGATGATTTTAAAGATAAACTTTTAAAAGCTATTGCTTCTATGTCGCCAAAAAAATTTGAAGCTTTTTCTAGAGCTGTATTGACTAAAATGGGTGTTGAGTTTACCAATAAAGGGGTTCAAATTAGCAACGATGGTGGTATTGATGGATATGGATATCATGTTGATCAAAACGACTTTAGAACAACTAGGGTTGTCATTCAATGTAAAAGATATAATGCCAATCCAGTAACTGAACCAGAAATCAATCAATTTCTAGGCGCGATGAATAAATATCAAGCAAATTATGGAGTATTTATTACAAATAGTAGGTTTACTAATGCTGCTAGAAGTGCAGCAAGGGAAGGTTCACCAATTACTTTAATTGATGGAAATGATTTAGTGAAATTAGTCATTCGCTATGAGTTATATATAACGCCTGTAAAAACTTATGTGTTAGATGATTTTTATTTGAATGATTGAGGATGATAACATTGCTTAAAATTTTAAATTTGACTTGTGTCTCGTATCTTGTCAATTATTACTATTGTAATTGCTGTTAAAACTGATCATGTTAACAAAGATCGATTAATTATTGGTAATTTTTGTTCAATTGCATGTGGGACAAAGTTTATGTTCACCAGTGGAAATCACACCATGCAATCACTGTCCAACTATACTTTTCCAATCTTTTTTGATGAATGGGAACTGAATCCAAAAGATATCTGTGAAGCATGGGAAAATAAAGGGGATACGGTTATAGGAAATGAGGTATGGATGGGTTGGCAGCTTAAATGATGGTGCCAAAGAAGAGAAAAATTGTGTAGTGAGCCTAATAAGTTGGATAACTTAGGAGGTTCACTTTTCATGTGAAATGAAATGATGAATAATCCCTGAAATATAATAAAAATAGAGCTTTTGGTATTTGAAATTATGAAGCAGAAATTGCTTGCTCGCTGTAAAAAGTGTTAAAAATGCCAAATGTTCGCTGTAAAATATGTGAAATAAACCATATGTTCACTGTATATTTTGCGTAAATGTGATATATTACTATTAGTTGAAAATGTGGAGGTGCTTTATGTATCGTGCTGCAATTGAAAAGTTATACAGATGGAAAGAAAGTAAACGTCGTAAACCATTAATTATTGAAGGCGCAAGACAGGTGGGAAAAACATGGCTTATGAAAGAGTTTGGAAATCAGGCTTATTCAAAGACTGTGTATATAAATTTTGATTCGAACTCAAAAATGGCAGATTTATTTGCTTCAGATTTAAATATAGATCGTCTGATTATGGGCCTTGAACTATACTGTGGTCATAAAATCAATCCGGATAATACTCTTATGATTTTTGATGAAGTTCAGGAAGTGCCCAGAGCACTGACTTCTCTTAAATATTTTTGCGAAAATGCACCACAATATCATATTGTATGTGCAGGGTCCCTTTTGGGAATTGCTTTACATCAAGGAACGTCTTTTCCGGTGGGCAAAGTAGACTTTTTAAAACTGTATCCTCTGTCATTCAGTGAATTTTTGATGGCAACAGGTAAGGAACGTTTTGCTGAACTTTTGAATAAACGTGACTATGAAATGATAACAAGTTTTAAACAAACATATATTGAATCGTTAAAATACTACTATTTTGTGGGCGGTATGCCTGAAGCAGTGCAAAGCTTTGTCGAAAATAAAGATTTTAATGAAGTACGTGAAATTCAGAAAAAAATTCTGGAGGCTTATGAACAGGATTTCTCTAAACATGCTCCTAATGAAATTGTTCCAAGGATACGAATGGTTTGGAATAGTATTCCATCGCAGCTCGCAAAAGAAAACAAGAAATTTGTTTATGGTCTTGTTCGTGAGGGAAGCAGAGCAAAAGATTATGAAACTGCGATTATGTGGCTGTCTGACTGTGGCCTGATTCATAAGGTCAGCCGTGTGAATTCCGCATGTATACCTTTGAAAGCGTATGAAGATCTGAAAGCATTTAAACTGTTTTCGCTGGATGTAGGACTACTTGGGTGTCAGACAGGTCTTCATCAGCGTACATTGTTGGCTGGTGATTCTCTTTTTGTTGAGTTTAAAGGTGCTCTTACGGAGCAGTATGTTTGTCAGCAACTTAAAACGATTGAAGATCTGGGCGTCTATTACTATACCAATGACAGGGGGACATGTGAGGTTGATTTTGTTGTAGATACAGGTGAACAAGTCATTCCTGTTGAAGTGAAAGCTGAAACGAACCTCAGGGCTAAAAGTCTTAAAACATATAAAGAAAGGTTTGAACCTGAACTTTCCATTCGCACTTCAATGTCAGATTATAAAAAAGAAGACTGGCTTTTGAATTTGCCACTGTATGCAATAGAAGATCTGGCTGCTGAACAGCCACAGGAACACGATAAATAAAACCATAAGGAGACTGTATTGGCAGTCTTCTTTTTAATGAACGGAATATTCATTGTGTTTCCAAAATGCTTTTGTGTAATGTATTTCTTTACTTTTACTAGTGGAGTCTTTATAATTTTCATGTTTTGAATACAAGTCGTATATACTTTCAGATGTGGTGAAAGCGTTTCTACCAGGCTGCCGTAATAGCCTGACTACGATGGAACTTTTTTCATTTACTTCTGTATTTACAGAAGTTTTTTTTCGTTTTTGTATATATACTTGTCATTTAAAAATGCAAATAGGGATGTATCTATAAATTGAATGTGGAGGCATAGATATGAAATTATTGGTAGATGCGATTTTAGACAAAGGAAAGATATTGGAAGGTAACATTTTAAAGGTGGACACGATTATCAATCACCAGATTGATCCAGTTTTAATGGATCAAATAGGTGAGGAATTCTATAACCATTTTAAAAATAAAGGAATTACAAAAGTAATTACAGTGGAATCTAGCGGGATTGCTCCTGCGATGATGTGTGCTTTGAAATTGAATGTTCCACTGTTATTCTTGAAGAAAGCACAGCCAAGTACAATGGCAAATCCTTTAACTTCTGAAGTATTTTCTTATACAAAAAACAAACAGTATACTCTTTGTGCTGAAAGAAGTTTTATTGATGATAACGATAAGCTATTGTTTATTGATGATTTCTTAGCGAATGGGGAAGCATTTAGAGGTGTTGAAAAAATTATTCAGCAGACAAATGCAGAACTTGCTGGTGTTGGTATTTTGATTGAAAAATCATTCCAGTCCGGACATGACTATATTGTGGACAAAGGGTATGATTTCTATTCTTTAGCTAACATTACTTCATTTGATGATGGAAAGATCACATTTGCGGAATAGGGGATTATATGAGTGAGAAAAAAATCGAAAATGTATTTCAGTTAGATGGGCAAGTACCTCTAAAAACAGCGATTCCTTTTGGCTTGCAGCATGTATTGGCAATGTTTGTGGCAAACTTGTCTCCAATTGCAATTATTTGTGCAGCTGCGCAGCCTGCTCTAAGTACAGCTGAAATTGCTATGCTGGTACAGAATGCAATGTTTGTTGCGGGAATTGCTACAATGATTCAATTATATCCAGTGTGGAAAGTTGGTTCTAAATTACCAATTGTTATGGGTGTAAGTTTTACATTCGTTACAATTTTAAGTACGATTGCTGCAAACTATGGTTATCCAACAGTCATTGGATGTGTCATGATTGGTGGTATTTTTGAAGGAACATTAGGACTTTTTGCAAAATACTGGCGTAAACTGATTTCTCCAATTGTAGCCGCATGCGTTGTTACTGCGATTGGTTTCTCATTATTTACAGTTGGTGCGCGTTCTTTCGGTGGTGGATATGCGGATGATTTTGGTGCACCAAAGAATCTGCTTTTAGGAACAATTACATTAGCAACTTGTCTTTTATGGAATATCAAGGCAAAAGGATATTTAAAACAGCTATCTGTTTTAGCGGGGTTAACAGTTGGATATATTGTTGCAATCTTTATGGGAAAAGTTGATTTAAGTATTATCTTTGCGGATGGTTTGATTTCTTTACCTGAATTTTTGCCATTTAAACCAGTATTTAATATTGGTGCAATTGTTTCTGTTTGTATTATTTATTTAGTATCTGCTGCTGAAACGATTGGTGATACAACTGCATTGGTTGCTGGCGGATTAGAGCGAGATATTCAGGATCATGAAATTTCAGGCTCTTTGGCTTGTGATGGATTTGCATCAACAATTTCTTCCTTGTTTGGTTGTCCACCTGTAACTTCTTTTTCACAAAATGTTGGTTTAATTAACATGACAAAAGTAGTGAATCGTTTTACAATTGCTACTGGTGCAGTTGCTATGATTCTAGCTGGATTGCTTCCACCAATTGGAAACTTCTTTGCTTCTTTGCCTGAATCTGTATTAGGTGGATGTACACTAATGATGTTTGGAACAATTTTATTTTCTGGTGTTGAAATGCTGGCAAAAGCTGGCTTCAACCAGAGAAACAGCATTATTGTTTCTTTATCATTAGCAATTGGTATTGGATTTACAACATCTAGTGAAATTGGATTGTGGGCATATTTTCCAGAAGTTGTACAGTCTGTATTTGCGACAAATGTTGTAGCAGTAGTATTTGTAGTAGCGATTGTTTTAAATTTGATTCTTCCAAAAAATATGGAAGTAAAATCTGAAAATAAATAGGAGAATTGTTGAATCTATGCTATATGATGTAATGATTGTTGGAGCAGGGCCTGGTGGTATTTTCTCTGCGTATGAGCTTGTAAAAAACAACGACAATTTAAAAATTGCGGTGTTTGAATCAGGGAATACTTTAGAAAAGAGAAAATGTCCAATTGATGGAAAAAATATTAAGACATGTGTTCATTGTAAAACATGTGCCATCATGAATGGATTTGGTGGTGCTGGTGCATTTAGTGATGGAAAATATAACATTACAAATGAATTTGGTGGAAATTTATATGAATACGTTGGCAGAAAAGAAGCTTTGGATCTAATGCATTATGTAGATGAAATTAACTGTTCTCATGGTGGAAAAGATACAAAATTGTATACAACAGCGAACACGTCTATCAAAAAACTGTGTATGCAGAATGATCTGCATTTATTAGATGCGAGTGTTCGTCATTTAGGTACAGATATTAACTACATTGTATTAAAGAATTTATACAATGAATTGAAAGATAAGGTCGATTTCTATTTCTTGTCTAAAGTTGATAAAATCAATCATGTAGATGATCAATATGAAGTAATCACAAATGGAACTTCTTATTCTGGAAAGAAATGCATTGTTTCTACAGGCAGAAGTGGAAGTAAATGGATGCAGACGATTTGTTCTGATCTAGGCATTGAAACGAAATCGAATCGTGTGGATATTGGTGTGCGTGTTGAAGTTCCTAGTCTGGTGTTTTCACAATTAACAGATGAATTGTATGAAAGTAAAATTGTGTATCGTACAAAAAAATTCCAGGATAAAGTGCGTACATTCTGTATGAACCCTAGAGGTGTTGTTGTAAATGAAAATACAAATGGTATTGTGACTGTGAATGGACATTCTTATAATGATCCAGCTTTATATACAGACAACACAAACTTTGCATTACTTGTATCTAATAAATTTACTGAACCATTCAAGAGTTCTAATGAGTATGGTGAAAGCATTGCACGTTTATCTAATATGTTAGGTGGAGGCGTCATTGTTCAAAGATTCGGTGATTTGATTCGTGGTCAAAGATCAAACAAGCATCGTATTGATGGTTCCTTCTTGACGCCTACATTAGCAGCTACACCAGGTGATTTATCTCTTGTCATTCCAAAGCGTCAATTAGATGATATTATTGAAATGATTTATGCATTAGATAAAGTTGCTCCTGGAACAGCGAGTGATGATACATTGCTGTATGGTGTAGAAGTAAAATTCTATAACATGGATGTTGATGTTGATAACAATCTTGAAACAAAGCATAAAGGCTTATATGTGATTGGAGATTGTTCTGGTGTTACGCATTCATTATCACATGCAAGTGCAAGTGGTGTGTATGTTGCTAGAAAGATAACAGAAAGCTTTGAGTAAAAGATGAAAAAACCGCATGTGCGGTTTTTTTGTTATAATATCCCGATTTCTTGTAAGAATAGTTTGCCTGCTTTTGATAATGTATGATCTTTTCGCTTGAGAAATACACTTGTGATGAACATTCCTGGATCATTGATTGAACGTACAACCATATCACTTGTTTTTGAGATATCAGCATCTGAATATGGAATGAGTGCAACTGTATTGAATGTTCTTGCCCATTCAATAGCAGTTTCATTGATTGATGTGATGATAGAAATGTTTGGTGCTAAAGCATGTTGACCAAAGACTGTATATATAATATTGGAGATATCAAATGGAATGGAAAGTGGATGACCTGAAAATTCGGTGATTTCAATTGGTTTCGTCTCATTTGAAAGAGGATGATCTGGTGGTATGACAGCTACGATATCATCCTTTTCATATGGGAAAGTTTCTAGTGTACCAAATTGTGGAATACTTGCACGAACTAGACCAATTTCAGTAATTCCATTTAAAACGTTTGGAACAACGAAGTCACTTGCGATTTCATATACATCATAGTTGATTTCTGGATGATGACTAACAAAGTCTTCAAATAGTCTATGAATGTAATGTATGGAATTTCCTGCAGGAATGGATATTTTCAATTGATCTGTGTAACCTGTCTGCTGGCATTGTAAAGATGTGCTGATACTGTTTTCAATACGACAGATTTCACGTGCTTTTGTATAAAAGATGCGTCCGGCTTCTGTGAGTTCAATGGAACGGCTTCCCCGTTTGATGAGCTGTGCACCATAGGTACGTTCAATATTCTTTAATTGATTGCTTAAAGAAGGCTGTGCAATGAGCAACTGCTTTGATGCTGCTAAAATGCTTCCACAGTCAACAATGGCAACGAAGTTACGATAGGATTCTAACGTCATTGGATTCTCCTTTTAATATATATAATAAAAATATTATATTTTGTAAGTGAAAATAGTAATATTATTATATTTTTGTTTTGCTTATAATACAAGTGTTTTTGTTTAGAGAAGATTGCATGAAAACATGCAGAAAGAGGGGTTATGGCAAACATCTTAACAGACATTCTTGCGATTATTGGCGTTGTCTTGAACGGACTTCCACAAGGATTATTGGCTTTGACATTCGGATTTGCATCCATTCCAACAGCGATGGCTTTTTTCATTGGTGCACTTGGTAATACAATTACGCAAAGCGTAGCACCTATTTCTTTCCAGGCTGAAACAATTACGTATGCGGGAAGTGCAGGAAAAGATCGTTCTGAACGTTGTACAATGATTTTCTTCGGTGCTGTGATTATGACAGTGATTGGTGCTTTTGGCTTATTAACAAAAATCGTTGATTTTGTAGGCGAAGATATTTCATTCGGTATGATGGCTGGTGTTGGTATCATCTTGACAAAAGCTGCGATTGATATGATAAAAAAAGATAAATTAGCGGGTGGTGTATCATTAATTGCTGCACTAGTTACGTATTTCATCACTAGAAATAATCCAAATACTTTGGTGTATACAATTGTTATTTCTGTTGTTGCTTCCTGTATTGCGAATGCAATCTTCAAAAAAGATAAAGAAAATATAGTGGTAGTTGATGATAAATTTATTCGTCAGAAATTCACAATCAATGCAAATGTGATTATGGGAGCACTTGGTATGGTTTGCTTGAATATTGGTTCAAATATTTCATTTGGTTCTATTACAGCGAGTATGGCTACAAGTGGAAATTATAATGTTGACCACTTAACAGTTATTTCCTCTTTAGCAGATATGGGTTCTTCCTTCTTTGGTGGAGCACCTGTAGAATCTATTATTTCTGCAACTGCAAGCGCACCTCATCCAGTATGGGCTGGTGTAGCAATGATGGTCATTATTGGTTTGATTTTGATTACTGGTATTTTACCTAAGATCAGTAAATATGTTCCAGCTTCTTCAATTGCGGGTTTCTTGTTTGTTCTTGGTATCTTCAAGACAGTTGCATTGGATGCACCTGCTGCGCTTGCAATGAATGCTGCTGTTGGTGGTTCTACACTTGTTGTAACTGCAGTTACAAACCCATTCTTAGGCATGCTTGCTGGTATTGTTGTAAGAATGCTTGGTATTTAAGCTGAGTGATGGAGGAAAGCATGAAAGAATATTCAATGGAATTATGTGGTGTTGAAAGAACACTGCCATTTATTCCAATCAATGAAACAATGGCTTTTGCTAGTTTTGTTATCTTGGGGGACACAGAACTTGTATCAGCGTGTGCACCAAAGCTGGCGGAAATGATTGGTGATGTGGATGCAGTTTTAACTGCAGAAGCAAAAGGCATTGCATTAGCGTATGAAGTTAGCAAGTGTCTTGGACTGAAAGAATTTATCGTTGCTAGAAAAAGTGAAAAATCATACATGAAGGATGTTGTATCAGCATCTGTACATTCTATTACAACTTCTGGAGAACAACATTTATATCTTGATGGTGTGGATGCTGATAAGATTCGTGGAAAGAGAATCTGTATTATTGATGATGTTATTTCTACGGGAGAATCATTGCATGCATTAGAAGTACTTGCACAGAATGCAGAAGCAGTTATTGTTAAAAAAGCGGCTTTGCTTGCGGAAGGAAATGCCGCAAATAGAGATGATATTGTGTTTTTGAAGAAATTACCATTGTTTTCTAAAACAGAAGATGGTTACGTTGAAATTGCTGAATAAATGAATGGAAGTCTATAAACTTTGAAGTTTATAGACTTTTTCTTATAATTTACTTGAAAAGTATTGACCTTATACTTTGTAGAAGGTCTAGGATCTGGTTGTCAAATGATGGAGGCAACAAATATGAATATCAAAGAAGTAGAAAAAATTACAGGAATTTCAAGTCAGAATATCCGATTTTATGAAAAATATGAACTTGTTCAACCTGTACGGAATGCAAATAATGGATATCGCGAATATAACGCAGAGGATATTAGAAAGCTAAAGATTATTAAAATGCTACGTATGATTGATATGCCTGTGGAACAAATCAAATTAATACTGCACAATGAAAAAGACTTGAATCAATCGCTGGAAGACCAGGAATATTTATTAAAACAAAAGCTGGCAGAAACAAAATATGCAATTGAAGTGTGTAAAGAAATCAAAGAATCCAGTCAGACACTCAATGATATTAATGTAGATGAATATCTAGAGAGTATGTCAAAAGAGCCATCTCATTTCTTCCAAAGCTGGATCAATGACTATAAAGATGTCATTCAACATGAACATGAAAGAGTTTTTACGTTCACACCAGATACAGAAATCACAGATCGCTATAGTTTTGCGAATGCATTATATGCATATGCAATGAAAAATGACAGAGAACTAATTATTACAAAAGAAGGTATGTATCCTGAATTCGTGATGGATGGCGTTACGTATACAGCAGAAAGAAACTATACACGTGTTGCTGGTATACCGGTAGCTGTGATTCGATGCACAAGAAAATATAGTGATGAAAAAGAATATAAGCATGGTCGTAAAAAATGGATTAGAATCCTGCGTATTTTCTGGCCTTCAATCTTGTGGATGGTATTTATTCTTGTTACAAGAGGTTCAGATTTATTCTCATCAAAAGAAGGAATCATTATTATCATTACATTTCTGATTTTGAGTGTTGTGATGTCAGCCTTGAATTATTTCTTATACTGGAATCGTGATTATACATATGAAGACAAAAAATGAATTCGCTTTCAAAATAGTAAGAAAATCTAAAAAATTCATTAAAAATAGATAATTTTTTATAATTTTGATGTGAAGAATATGTGTATAATATGTGTAACAAAGTTATTCGGATTGTTACTGAAGAAGGCAAAACCAGATATCGATGTGCTAGTTTTAGAGTACGTGTATCTGGTTTTTTCGTTATAATAATCCTAATAAGTTTGAAAGGGTAGATATGATTGTTGATAGAGTGATTAACAATCATATCGTTTCTACAATTGATGATGAAGGTGCTGAACTCATTTTAATGGGTAGAGGTCTTGGTTTTGGTACGAAAAGTGGAAATGATATTGATGAAAGCAAAGTGGAGAAAATCTTTAAATTAGAGGATCAAAATGATGCTGAGCAGTTAAAGCAGTTGTTACTTCGTGTGCCTTTAGAAGAAGCAGAAGTTGTAGGGGATATTGTTAGTTACGCAAAGGAAAAGATTGCGGTGAACTTAAACTCTAGTGTGTATGTAACATTAACAGATCACATTAACTTCGCAATTGAAAGACAAAAGCAGAACATTGATTTTACAAATCCATTATTATGGGAAATCAAACGTTACTATCCTTCGGAATTTCAGGTTGGCTGTTATGCACTTGATCTGATTAAACAAAGATTTGATGTGCAATTGACAGAAGATGAAGCTGGATTTATCGCATTGCACTTTGTGAATTCAGAGTACGATACATCGATTTCAGATGCAGCGAAATTTCCAACAGAAATTCATAAGATCCTGGATTTGATTCATCATGAATTTAATCTTAAGGTTGATGAAAAATCTTTGAACTATGAAAGATTACTGACACATGTGAAGTTCCTTCTACAAAGAGTATATCGAAATGAGATGCTGAAAGATGAAGATCTGTTGATCATTCAGACAATCAAACGGCAGTGTGAAAAAGAATTTGATTGTTGTAGAAAGATATCTTCTTCTATAAAAGAAGCAACAGGAAAAGAACTGACAGAAGCAGAAATGGTTTATATGGCAATCCATATTCGCAGATTGTTAAATACAAACAAGGAGTGAAAACAAATGTTTAATTTTTTGATCCTTCATACATAGTTGTGGGTAAAAATAAAAGTAGATGCTTTAAGTGAAGAG
>OFMO01001206.1_pt1 | contig 17579 bp, 20 predicted proteins | sample 1541821 | NCBI WGS metagenome assembly OFMO01 (sample SAMN04209253, study PRJEB22552) | human gut metagenome | biome: gut; material: feces | host: Homo sapiens | place: USA: Oklahoma | reverse complement strand
CGTCAAACTGGTCAGAAGTATACGTCAGGTGCAATAGTAATTATTATTCCGGATTGGGCGGAACAACTACACTTACGTTATTAGTCGTCTATGAATAAGTCGGAACTCCATATATAGCTGTTACACGTTTGGCTGCTAAATTTGGATGGCCGGAGTTAAACTTATGGTCAGCATAATATGAAAGGACATTTATGTTAGTAGCAGTATTTATTGTTAACTTTATTGTAACTGTAACAATTGTATTTGAATTACTGGCGTATCCATATCCAGTTAGATACTTATTTTTGTCTTTTCGGATTAGAATTGGTGATGCGATACCATCTTCAGTTTCAATGTATATCCAGCGAAAATTGTATATTGAATCTGATAGTTCCACATCTTTATTTATAACAGATCCGCTCCATAATGTTTTATCAGTATTAAAATTTTTTATTTTGCTATTTAGTTCTTTAACTACCTGCGCGTCAACAAAAAATCCAGGCTCTGTTACAAGGTCGATTTCATTCAAAGTTACCAGCTTATTTGCATAGATGTTATTGATTGCTTCACGTTCTTCATTAACCTCTTTTGCCCCGTATGAACTTCCGACTTGGCTATACGCTGTTGAATCCTGGAAAGATACAGTACCGTCAGAGTTATTCACCTGCGTGTACTTTCGCTTGCTATTTTGGCTCGCCAGAATATCGTCTTTAAAATCTGTGCTTAATGGTTTATATGTTGCCATTTCTACTCCTCCTTATATTCTAATACAGGACATCTGCCCCAATCTGAAACTTAATCTATGCTTCATAGCTTCTTGCCGACTAAAGCCGTTATATAGCTTCAAACATGCGCTTTCCAAACGGTTGAAATCCTCAAAAGTCGGGGTTCTGTTATTTGCATACCAATTTTTATGCTCGCCATCGTAAAATGCATAAGTGTTATCCTTGAGAGATTCAAGATTGTCTTCCATAGCATTAAATTCTTCTGCATATGGGAAATCTGAATACCCCTCTTTATCTGAACCCATTTCAGTGAACGGGAAATTGATATACAGCTTAAGCGCCTGTTCCCGGAGGTAAGCTATGTTGTTTTTGATTCGGTTGTAATCTGTGTAATTGAAATAATCATTTACAGTCCAATCAGTTTTAGGTTCTTGCCACACACTCTTTCCTCCTTGTAATTAATCCACCACCAAGTAATCCGGCATTGAATGTAATCTGCGATTCCTCAACGATTGTTTTCAAATCAGGGTCATACTTATTTTCCTGTCCAATCGTGTCACCACAATCAATTGCTGGCTCTCCACGGTAATCAAGCTCGTATTGGATTCCAGACGCAAAGTAATCAGCCAGCCACGCTGTTACAAGCTTACCGTGTTCAGCATTGGATATTAATGGATTCTGCCATTCTTTATCCGTTCCACGGTTATTTATCGTCTGAACTGTATATGCAGTAGATACGTTGTATTTATAACCTTTTACAGCTATCTTAATTTCTTCACCTACCGATACACCGGAGATTGCAAGCTCAACGTAGTATGCGCCAGAAGATTTGATTTCTATGGATTGTCCACTATTAGCTTCTTCAATAATTGCCCTGTAGCCATAACATGCATCTGTCATGTAGTAGATGGCGTTATTACCATCGTACACGAGTGTTTCTGACGTAAGGTCATCTTCCACATTTGATTTTGAATAAAGGTATCTTGCAACCTTAACATTCTTGATTTTATCAAGCTGTGTTCCGACCGGCGTGGAGTACAAATCATCGTATTCAAGCTTATACGCTGTCTCAGAACCAAGCGAAATATAATTCACATGAATACGGTTATGTGGCTCTGTTTCCACAAACTCAATCTCGATTTTGTCATACTCAGCAAAATCGTATTGAATCTCAAAGTTCTCAGCGATTCCAGACTGAATTGTGACCGTATCATGCAGTACATTGTCTGAGTAGGTCCGTATCACGAATTTCTTCGGAAGATTCTTTCCAAACTCAATATAGATTCCGTATGCTTTATACTTCGCTTCTAGCGTTCGTGTGATGATTGGGTTTTTAGCAAATAATCCATTCTCGTCACTCACGGACAAACTAACATATCCAGTATTTTGCATACCGGACTTTGGAAGAAATACTATTTTCCCGTCAGCAAGCCACCGGTTATTTTCATATGTCGCAAAATCTGTTTTTGCTGTCTGAGTATCAATACTCGACACATCGGAATAATCCGTTGTTCCATTGGAAGTCGTCTCACACTCCGGCCGGAATAACGAATGAATACGAATGCGTCCGTATCTATCATAATCAAGAACACATCTTCCGGCATTTGCAATAATCTGTAATGCTTCTTTGTGTCGAACGTTCGGAAGTGGATTATGAACAATTATCTTTTTCAGATATGTGTCCAAATAATAATCTTCCTGCGCGACTCCTGCATCTTCCAGTACAAGGACTGCCAAATCATACAAGGTAATTCCAGTTTCGTAATACTGCCCTTTATAGTAATCATCACTGAGGAATTTTAGTACATCAACAGCCTTAATCGTTGCTTTTTCATCTGATGCGCTCCATTCATATACATAGAGCGAGTGCATCTGCAACCATTCCACTTTGCCATTATCCAGCATATAACCCATTACAACATTCATTCGCTGTCCACTTTCCAAGAAGTTGATCTCGGATGCCGGATTGTCTACGTTGAATATCTGCTCATCATTATTAAGCGTTATACTAAACTCTGATTCCGGTAAATCATCATTGATTGCAGATAAGCTTGTCTTACTATTTGCTTCTAAAATCCATTCATCATCATATTCAAGTCCAAGCCCGAACTGAATATAATCAATTCTGACGCGATTATTTGGAACACTCATTTCCGTAACAACCAATTCGATAGATGCCGTATTGCTGAATACAGTATCTGTTTTAAATACCTGAGCATTATTTTTAAACTCAACCGATGTTCCATCATCAGTCATAGCAGAAAACTTAGTTGGATAATTTTCACCAAACTGAATAGTCAATCCTTTAATATCAGATTTTCCATACCCAAATACAAACTTTATATGCAGTTCATTGTTGAATAAGCTCTTACATGTATATCCATCTTTCCAGTAGGAAGCAGTATCTTTCGGCAGGAAATACATGGTGCCGTCTGCTCGAAACATATTCTGTTCATAAGTTGCATATCGTTTGACTGTATGCTGATTGAATAATGTACTCGGGTCTGAGAAACTGTTGTAATCCGTATTTTCCAATGATGCAGATTGCTGTGCTTCTTGATTAATCAATCCAAGTTGCACTTTCATGAAAGACCGTTCACGGATTGGACGCTTCATGGAATCTTTATACTCTTGAGATGTCTGATACATGTCTACCACCCCGAATCAATAATATTGACTTTGCAATTAATGTATGCAATCGGAATACCATTTTTATCGTATTTGAACACGTCTGCCGACCTATCACCTGGATACATCGTGAGTGTTCTCCAACAGTTGTTTACCATATCCCAAAATTGCACGCTGGAAAAGAAATGCTTATCAAATTCCTGTAGCATACTTGACCATGTTTCGGCATCAAGATACGGCCATTCAAGGTTGTTGATTTTATAATTGTCTCTGCCAATCTTCTGCCCTACAACCTTATTGTTCGCATTTCTAGCAGCATCAACAGCCGTTGTTACTATCATGTTGGGATAGCGTTTCGGTGCTGGAAAAGGCTTCCCATTCACCCGTATAAAGTTGGATATATGTCTTGTTGCCCTTTCCTACACCTCCTAAGCTGGACTAAAAGAAAAGCCCGTATTGCTACGCGCTCTTGAAATCTGTTTGTCTACTCGTTTACTATCCATATTTACGCTAACTTCTTTCTTAAGAAGCGCTTTCTGATTTTCAATCACTTCTCTCAGAAGCATATTTGTTTCATCATTTGCATGCTCTACACCAGCACTGATTCCAGAAATAATCTGGTTATTATTGGCTACTACATGCTGATTTCCGATGTTTCCAATGTACTCAGAACCGAATCCATGTTCATTCGCTACATATATTTCACCACTCTTCGGAATACCACCATTTTCGTATCCCTTGTATCCCCTAGCTGTCCAGCCGTTGTACAAACTTCCATATCTCTTTACCGTGTAATTGATTGCAGCAATCATGTTCGATAACGGGTCGTAGATATTAGTATTGTATCCAGCCATCGCATTCGCATGGAATGTTGGGTCAATGACCTGCATCAGTCCTTTTGATGGAGTTCCACGCTTCGCATTGATATCCCAGTTATTAATCGCATTCGGATTTCCACCGGATTCATGTTGCATCTGAGTGAGCAATGCATTCAAATTTGATTCGCTAAACTGATTGGTAAGCTCAAGAGCTTTTTTTGCCAGTTCTCGCCACTGTTCTACACCAGCACTTGCCTTGTAATCAACTTTCGGAATTAATGCACCGAATACGCCTTTGATTTTATTCAAAATCGCATCGAATGTCTTATCAATCATTCCTTTGCCAATTCTTGTCCAAGGCTCAAGCATGCCGGAAACATCGGTGAATTTATCAATTGCAATCTTCACAATAGACTCAGGGTCTTGGATATAGTCCATGACATTTCCAGTGAATTTCTTAACTGCGCTCCATGCGTCTCCAAAGAAATCTCCAATACCTTTTGCAAAATGAGGCTTATTACCCATAAGGGCTTTCGTCTGATTTGCTGGCATAATCTTTGTTCCCTTTTGCAATGGTAGCATTACATTTCTACCCTCGGGGATAAATGCTCTTCCATTTGGAGGCATAATCAGTTCTTTGTAAACAGAACCCGGCTGATCATTGACGATGCCTAATGTATTCTTCGCAAGCCCATCTGTACCATTAGCAAAGTGAACTCCTGCCCACTCGCTTAAATTTCCAGTAGAACCAACTTTATTAAGCACCCAGTTAACGCCCTTGATTACGCCGTTTACCAATGACTTAATAGGCTTAAATGCGTTCTCAGCAATCCCTTTGAAGAATTGTCCAAGTCCGCTCCAAATGCTTTTTACCGAGTCATAAGCTTTTTGGAAACCGCTTCGGAAAAACTCAGGAACCCCGGAAAATACTTTTTTGATTTCTGAATATCTATCAGAAAACCAAGAGCCTACAAACTTCCATGCAGTTTGAGCCAAATCTTTTGCCAATGTGAATCTCCCTTGTATCCATGTTGGAAATTCAACAACTGTCGACTCTATTCCGCTTATGCAATCTGCAAAAAAGCTCTTTGCAGCTGACCATGCATTTTGAATCGTTTGCCATGCGCTCACCAGCCCGTCACCTACAAAAATTCCGAAATCGCGAAACCTTTCAAATTGGCTTATTGCTCCATCAATAATATTGGTAAAAGCCATAAGAGGATTTGCGTTAGCTAAAATCTTAAATGCCAAGTCAGCTATATCAGAAACCCATTTAATTTCTGAAATCTTAACGTTGTCAGCTCCACAAATCTTATCAACGATTCCCTGCGCGATTCCAAGCGCAAAATCTTTCGGGAAATCCGTTGCTGCCTCTGCAAGTGCTTTAACAAATTTTGATAAATCCAAAGCTAGTCCAGCCCAATCAATACCACATACGAAATCAACAAGCTTTTGTCCGATATCCTTGAATGTTTCATCTTTTTGAAGTTTTTTAATTGCAGCTGTCATTGCCTTAAGGATACCTTTTGCAAAATTACTTAATGTCTCACCCGTCAACTTTGCATCCCAGTTCTCAAAAAATCCTTTCAGACTAGACGCTAAGGATGCACCCAAATTCGTCCAATCAAAATTAACTGCGAATGCATTGGCGAAATGGAATGCTGTATTAATTGCATTTGCAAGCGTAGCACCCAAATCATAGAACAGGCGTGGTGAAATCAATCCATTAAGGAATGTGGCTAAATCTTTACCAAAGTTTTCAGCTTTCTTGTAAACAGAATGCCAGTCAATTGATTCTAATGCGCCACATAATTTCATGTTCAACATTCTTCCGATTTTAGTAAAATCAGATTTAGCTACAGAATCTTCAAACATTTTCGCAAGGTCTTTCATGGAATTTGGAACTTCAATCGTTTCAAACATGTCTGAAATTGCCGGTTCATTACTAGAACCGCTACCACCAGTCCCACCGGATCCACCGCTTCCACTTCCCGAACCATTATCTGTGTTTGGCTGAATAACATTCAGTTCATCAATCCCAAGTGTGTAATTAGCTAAATCCTTAACAGCCTTTGCAGTGTCCTTAACTGCCTTACCTGTATTTCCTGCACTCTTCGTTGCTGTATCTAATCCGGAAGCATAATCTTTCCAAGCCTTTTTAGCCTGTACAACAAATCCTTTTCCGGTTAATGCAGCCATAAACTGTCCGACCTTATTTATTGCTCCAGCCAACATATCAATAAACGCTGATACATAAGGAGCAACTACATTTGCAATAGGAGCAAACGCGACAGCCCAGGCATTCTTCAGATAAAGTAAAGATGAAACCATGCTCGAAATACTCTTGTTGTATTCAGAGCTGTATTGAGCCAAGTTATCTGAACCCTCTTTAATAGCATTCTTGATTTGACTAATCATTCCAAATACAGAGGAAAACATAATGGAAGAGCCAATCATGCGTCCTAATGACATCCCGTGGTTGTTTCCACCATTCTCAGATAAAGCAGATTTTAATGACTTTATCGGATGTAATGCGCTAGAAGCCATTTTCTTTGCATTCCGCATAGCTTTTGTGACATCATCGAATTGTTTCTTAATATCATTGATATTTTTAGCAGAGCCTTTAATACCGTTCAAAGCACGTTTGAATAGGTTTAACTCTCTTTTCGCATCTCTGATATTTCTACCAGTTCTTCTAGCTTCTTCTTCTCCGAGATCAGCTTTAGCACGATTCTTCATTGCAGTGTCATACTGCTTTTTGACAGCAATAGTTTTTTGTAACTCATAAGCGATTCTGTCGTACTCAGGATTTCCCTGTCCAAGTCCTTGCTCACCAAGAGTTGCCAATTGCTGTTTAAGGTCTTTGATTTTATATTCGAGAGTATTAATCGCTTCTTTGGCTGGTTCTGGATTCAATCCGAGATTAGCTTTAGCATTATTAGACATCTCTTTGTCATATTGTTTTTTAGCAACAGTAACTTCTGCTAATTCCTGCATTTTTCTATCATACTCAGCATCATATTGTCCAAGACCTTTTGATGCTAATTCATCAAGCTCAGCCTTTAAGCGCTTTATCTGAGCTTCAAACGTATTCACTGATTTCGATGCAGAATCAGCGCCTTTTTTTACATTTGCAAAAGTATGTTCATCAACCCATTTATCAACGTCAGCTTGTGATTCTTCTGGAGACTGCATTTGATAAGGGACAAATGATTCTGGAAGCTTTCTCTTAGAAACATAATCGTCGCCCTCAATAAAATCACCGTAATTGTCATTGCCCCTGTAAATCTTTAAATTTTCCGTTGCTTTTTTCTGAGCTTCCAGTAATCGTCCTAATGCTTCCGTAGCATCGTCAGCAGCATTTTCATATTGGTTCAATTGCATGATGTTCTTGTACCAACTCTCGCCACCGAGTACGTCTGTACCAGCAAGTGAAATTTTGTCAGACATTGATTGCTTGAGACGCTTATAAGCGCTTTCGTTCTTCTTAATTTCTTTTCGAAGTTCCTCTGAACCCATTTTTGAAAAATCAATATCAAGCTTAGAATCCTTGAACTGCTTCTGGAGTTCTTTCAGTTCTTTTGCTGGATATTTTAAATCAGAACGGTTTGTGCGTATACGGACTTCTCCGTTATTAACAGCCTTTTTCTCTTTCTGAATTTCATGGAACGTTTTGCTAATATTTGTCAATTCAGAAAGTCCAGCAACGCCAGTAAAATCAAGTCCATGCGCAGATTTAGCACATTTATCAAGAGCGTCAGCCACTTTAAGCGCTTTTTTCTCAACAGAAGTCAATGTGCGACTAGCCCTATTTGCTTCGGTTTCAACAACTATTTCCAAGCTATCTACTTCATTCTCTGCCCTTGATATCACCTGCCTCTCTGATTATTAAACGCTTTCGCCCAAGCACCGAATTCAATCGATGCTATTTCTGTATTCTCAGCAATTATTTCTTCTTCACTCCGATTGTCAACAATATCATCCTTAAAGAATATGTGCTTTTCCGGATATGAACTGTTTTTATTCACTACTTGTCCAATGGCTCTTAATACATATGCGCCTGTCATCCAAGACGTAAAATCAGCCATTTGCAATTGCTTCTTTTCCTGCTTTTCTTTTTCATCACGGTATACGAGAAGAGCTTTTGGAGACATCTTCAAAAATTCCGAATACCCGATACCGCAATAAGCAGCCATTGGAAGCCAATAATCGTAAATGAATTGCGTGCAACTACTAAATCGGATTACTCGTCCACTTCCACATTCTGCTCGTCTGTTTCCGTTTTCGCTTTCGTACCTTTCTTCTTCGGCTCTGCTACTCCCAGAACCTTTCGGAAAAAAGCTGACTCAGCTACAGCCTCATAAAATGAACGAACGATATCTTTTACATCTCCACCACCTAAAACGTGTTGTTCAACCAGTTCTTCTGCGCCAGTTCTATCAAGACCTGTTGCAACGCATGTAAATCCCATTGCAATCAACATGTACTGATTCTTAGCAAAAGCATCCGTGATTGAAAACCCCTGCTCTTCCATGTGTGTGAAGTCTCCGAATTTCATTTCTCCGACTTTGTACGTTTTTCCATTAATTTTTACACTTACCATATTGGCTATCTCCTTTTTCTTAAAAATAAAAAGTAGGGAAACCATTGACGGCTCCCCTACCATAAGATCATATTACCTGTCTACGCAAACTGTGTAGCAGCGTCTTTGTTGTAAACCTCTGTTGATGGCATGATTGAAATAGTCATTTCTCTCAAGCCATTTACAGCCCCCTCGTTAATAAATACGCTGTGCTGACCTTTCCAGCAATACTTTCCGTCTGCTCCGTCTTTACCGAAGTCAAGCTCATAAATCTGTTCTTTATCAGAACTTGCTTTGATCTCATCGAATTTCTCTTTGTCATAGTTCGCTGTGAACTGCATAGCACTCATAGACTGAACGCCTGGAACAAATGTCTGCATTTTATCTTCCATATCCGTTGTCTCAATGCTTTCCGGCTCACCACCCAACTGAGGGTAGCTCTTGATTTTGCATAACTGAGTTAATGCTGAGGCTGTTGTACCTGCCTTAAGTACGGTATTAATTGTACTCATTCCTGCTGACATGTTTACCATCCTTTCTACCGCTAACTAATGCGGTTAGCGAATACCTCTGTCGGTATCCGGTGCAAAATAATAGGAAGCCTTAAGCTTCACTTGTTTCAAATTTCTCTATTTCACCGACTGATGTTACGATTCGATTGAATCTTGCCACCATTCGATATAGACTTGTGTCCGCTGCATTTGTAATGGATTGTGGCCCGTATGTGCGAACGTAACCCATTTTTCTCATTGCATCGCAACACATATTAGCAATCTTTTTTGCTTCTGTAATACTATCACTTGAATAGCTCTGAATCTCAATCACGGATTTTACGGCATTTTCCGAATTTTCCAAATCAATAGATGAATCTGCATTATCAATCTGAATGACTGATACGGCCGGAAACTTGGCTTTGGATTTATCCTCACCGCTGGAGACATTCTTGCAAACATCATTGATATACGTTTTTACATTGGTAAATACTCTGTTTGATACATCAATCCTCGCCAAATACCCTCCTAGCAATGCGTGTAATCGTTTCCGTGTTCCTTAAAGCTGATGCAGTATTGTACATGAATGGTCTGGACGGCATACCTTTTGTCCAATGCCATTTGCCATTCTTGAAATAAAACCAGCCTTTTTCTCCATGTTCATTCACATCATAGCGCCAGCCTACTATTGAAATATCTGGGTGAGGATTATCCTTTCCCTCAATTCCAGTACCAAACTCAACGAATTTCGCCCACGGACATGCTGTATAGATATGATATGAAGCACCATTAACAATAACGTCTCCGGGCTTTATATTCATGCTATTAAGCAATTCTCCGGTATAAATAGCATCTTCACTGAGGATATTTGCTTTCGCAATTGCAACGCCCTCTTCGGCAAGCTGACGCGTAAATTCATCACATTTTTTCTGCAATTCCAGACGATACTTACGAATATCATCAGCCAATTGTCGGAATCCTCTAGCCGATAAGTTCGTTGTGTATTTAGGCATTTTTCTTCCTCGCTTTCAAGGCGACTACCAATTGATTTAGTCCATCTGCAATACCGGCAACCGTGTAATCGGCTGTCTTCCAGTCAAATGAATTGTCTGAGTCGATAATCGGCATTGAGTCACACCAAATTAATGATTCTTCCGTGACAGGAAGTTTCTGAGTTGTGGAAATCGAACGTGTATAGTCCAAATTCGTTCCAAACACATCAGCATAAGCATTCCCCTTTCCTGGACTTACACTTGCCATAAACGGAATTGGAATGCCATAAACAGGCTTTGTATCACCAGTTTCATCTCCATTTTCGTCAAGAACCGGCTCATTTCCAAGCAAATTGGAATACCATAATTTCCGTGAATTTTTCTTACAGTCTCTCATTTATACGCCACCCTCCACCATTAATGCGTATCCCTGCAACCATTCCGGTAAAAACACCGATTTGGTCACGCACAATCTTCTTTCCACTTAACCCAGTGAACGGGAGATAATTGGATCACCTAACCTCTCTTAAACCAGTGTGCATATAGCAACAACTCCTTCAAGATACTTATTTCTGTCAACCCATGTACGGCTTGTACCGTTTTCACCATGAGTGCTTTGACCCTCAACACCAATCTGATTGTAGTCATATAATGCGAGATTCTTTATATTGCTATAATATCTCTCCATATCACTACAAATAAAATCATCTTCGTAATCCATTGGATAACTTCGAGCGCATTTTACTTCTCTGTAGGCACTTTTTACTTTTGATAAAAGCATGGAACCCTCCTCATCCGGAATATCTAATTCTATTGAAAGGTCCTTAAATAATTCATTTATCAGCTTATCCATGCGATCACCTTATTTCTTTACTGTTCTTGTAGTCTTTGGCTTCGGTTCTGTTGCAGTAGCTTTTTCAGCAACTTCAACTCGTTTCCAGCCACTCAGCGCGAATGCGGAAGCCTGAATCTCAGACTCCACATTCATTCTGACTCCATCTCTTTCAAATGTAATCATTATTCACCACTCCTAGCCTGCCGGATTCTGGCATACACCGATAGCATCCTTTTTCTGGTCGAGTACGAATGCATCGTAACGGATACGTCCCTCTACAAGATGTCCAGAGATACCAGGCGCATCATCATGAATCTTGTACTCTGTCAGCTTAATCGGTGCTGGCATAACAATTGGGTTTGTGATAAGGAAGTTTACGTTCTCCGGGAAGTAAGACTTCGGAGCTTTGATGATATAAACACCGTCAACCTCACCAACAAGTCCGTTGATTGCGATTTTTGTTGCCATATCACCTTTTTTAGTAAACGCCTCATCCAGTTTCAGCATGTTGTAGTAACCTGGTGTACACATACAGATTCTTCCACCAGTAGGAACTTTCTTGTTGTCAAGAATCTCCTGTACTGCGAGGAACTTCTCATAAGCGTTTGCTTTTGTTACTGCAATATCCTTAATAACGTTTGCTGTTGGGGCACCTGCTACCAGTTTAGAGATACGGTATGTATCAATCTCTGGAATGATAACCTCATCAATCTGACGGGCAAGAGCTGCGCCGGCTGCCATAACTCCCATTGTGTCATCTTCACTCTTCTTGTCGATTGTGAATGTGAAAGAACGGTCTTTCGCAAGTGTCATTTCCTGTACTTCATTGTTAAGCTCTGCCGGTGTACCATAACGGTTAGAACCTGTCAGAGTGTAGTCGTTCATTTCTGCTGTTGGTACGGAATATACCTTTACAGTAGCAACACCGAGCCAATCATAGGCATTGTTTACAAGTGCTGTTGTCAGTGATCCAAGTTTAAATCTTTCATCCACCTGTGGTGAATATTTCTCAGCGTAATTAATAGCCATTTTAAATCTCTCCTTTTACTAACTTTTTGTAATTAGCGAACGCGTTCTTTTTTGCGTCCGGTTATTGCATGGAAGATTAACCGTTAAAACCTTTTAGGAATAAATCAGTCTCTTCTCCTTCGCCCTGTCCAGCATTTACTGGAGGTCTGCTTTTAAGCCATTCAGATTCAGCCGCTTTGATAGAAGCATCTTTGAACTTGCTCATGTTCTCAGTGACTTTCTCCATGTCATTTTCAAGCTCAGCCTTTGCAGTATCTTTCGCCATTTCACCTGACATTCCAATTGCGAGATAACGATTTGTGGCATTGGTCATCCTAATCGTATCTTCCAGCCCTTTGACATATTTTTTATGCTCTTCCTCGGCTTCTTTTTTAGCTTCCTCTTCCTGTTCTTCGGCAGTCTGTTTAGCCTTAAGCTGCTTTCTGTAGTTTGCAGCTTCAGAAGATGCTTTATTGTAGTCATTCTGCAACTTTGCACTGTTGGCTCTTTCCTGTGCTAACTGTGCCATAAGCTCTTCTACAGTAGGTTCTTTCTCTTCTGGCTTATTATCCGGCTCTTGATTCTGCTGTACCTGTCCTTCAAGGTTTTTGTTGTCATCCATAATTTACACGTTCCTTTCTTCGCGTTTAGAGTTCTCTCTCATAGTTACATTTCGCGATTATAGACTTCTCTGTCTTTCGCGTTTGATAAGGCACTTCTCTGTGCCAAAATAAAACAGCCACATCTCTGTGACTGCAATTTCTATAAATAAATTGTTACGCATCTACAATTCACGATTTGATTTGCAGATGCACCCAACGAGGTATCTTTAGCATGCATCATCCACGAATCACCAACACGGAAAGCCTGTCCAATCGAAATATACTTTCCATTTACCTCGATGTGGTCTTTTCTAGTGACTTCATCAATGATTGATTCCCACCGCTTCATTGTTTTTCCGGCATTCACCGCTTCCATATATCTAGCGTGGTTTATTGCCGTATTTACTTCATTTTCAGCCATGAACCTTGCTCTATCCAATGAATAGTAATAAGGCTCATTCTTGTGGCTTTTCGTGCTGTCTATGACATCGTAGGAAAAGCTCTTGACGTATGTTTCTAAGTATTTATCCACGCTCACATACTTTCCAAGCGTTTCAAAATAGGAATCTTCAATCTGTTTTCTGATAAGCTCATAATCAATTTTATTCGCTTGAGCCATTGTAAACAGAAGTGTCATTGTGACAATGAAATTTTCTTCCAGCTCTTCTGCCATCCTAATCCTTTCGGATTTTTCTTCTTCCGGAAGATTCATTTCTCCAAAATACTTCTTGAACGGCATGCTGCGCTCATTTTTCACAAGCGCATTCAATTCATCAAAACTAAGATTCGTGAACATCATTATCACCTGTCTTCATTCCATCAAGAATCGGTGAGTTTCCCGTCTGATCAGATAAGTCAGACATTTCTCTCTTTGATTCTGTTTGCGGAATACTCTTCTGAATTAACGATTTCTGAAACTCTTCAATCGTTTTCTTACTGTCAGCCCACGCCTGAGCTACATCAGGGAACAAATCAACCTGTTCCATTGCCACACGACCATTTACGCCAGCTTTAATCATTGCAACCATCGAATTAACCTTTGTAGCAAGGTCATAGGTCTTATTACGAATAAATTTCGGCTTGATATCCGAAAATTCCAGTGAGCGAAGCGGACTATCGAATGGAATGTCATTTGTGCTCTTAATGGCAATCATCTCAAGCTCAACGATCTCTGCTTTTCCACGGCGTAAAATTTGTTCTTCCTTACAAGCACTGTTTTCGGCAGCACTCCAACCGGAAGACATGTTCATAGCTGAGCCAGTCGAACCGCCACCAGGATCCGTCTGAACCGGCACATAGGCTTTCTGCAAAATCGTGTTTCGCTTGCTTACAATATTTTCTTGCACTCCTTGATAATCAAATGTGCTGGAAATTGCTTTCAATGTTGGAGTTCCACCATTGCCAGTCTGCTTCGCAACAATCCATTGTCCACCTACAGGCGATTGCGTCTTTCCGCTACCATCTTTTGGTAACTCGAATCCAGTTCCAAAGAAAACTTCTTGCGTGGTTTGTGCTACACTATTTGCAAAATCAGAAACTTCAACGTTTAGCGCATTCATATCTGAAATCTGACGTTCAAAGCAACCCGTCCTGTCCGTAGCGCGATTAAATTCTACGATTGGAATTTTCTTGAATGGATTCTTTTCACCATTTCTTCTCATAAATGACCATTCATTCTTTTTAACAGTGCCATTTATGATAGTCTGCATATTCTTAATTTCATAGCGTGTATCAGGAGTGAACACGGTATAATAAGTTGTTCCATCTTCCGTTTTCCGGAAAGTAACACCTGCCAGCTTCTCTTGAAGCGCTGAGTTTCTGTAGATGCAGAATGTAAACAACGGATTCAGTGTTACAAGGTCAAACGGTGCAAGTCCATCATATGACTTTTTAATGTCAACAAATTGATAACCAATACCGTTAATTTCAACGTATCTTCCAAGCTCTTGGTCTTTTGAAAATGCGTATTCAGAATCATTCAGTTCATTCAGCATGGAAATACCATCGTCCTGCAAGTTATTCTGATTATCCGTAGATTTTCTAAAATCTTTATTTCCACGTTGGACATATGTAATCGGCTGTCCCCAAACATATCCAAGCTTAAATTCCGTAATTTGACTCGCAAGGTTATCTTGCACTCTAATATCAACTTCCTTACGAATCGTTTTCTTTCTTACAAGTGGCTGAATGCCTTTCTCATATCTCATAAGAAAAACCATTTCATTGGAATTCTGCATATGAACAATCATTGCTTTTTGCAAAACCTCAAAAATGTTTTCTTTTGTTATCTTATCAACGTCTGAATAAATCCGGCGCCTGCCAGTTAGTTCCGGATATACAAATTCTTCATTGTTGTTGCTCTCAGACACCGAATTCACCTACCTTTACACAAAAATAAAAAGCGCTACATGAATTAACACATAGCGCCCTTTAAGGAGACTTTTGAAACGAATTACAAGTTCTTCGATTATAATTATAGCACTCTAAAATGTGAATTGTGTGAAACCTCACTGTGACACATATTTTGAAAGCCTTTTCGATATCGTGGAGCGTTCCATGCATAAGATATCTGCAATTTCATACTGTGACAACCCGTCTTTCGTATATTCCAGGATTGCTTTGTCCTCAACATCTTTCGCGTTCGCAATCATTGTGTCAATAGCCAGTTCCAACTCATTCAATCTGCGAATGTCGTCTTGAATCTTAATTTCCATCTCACGGCATTTCTGCTCCCAGTCTTTCAATTGTGCTATTTCAAAATCTGAACATCCTGTAACTGTGAATCCTCTCGGTTGATATGGAAAACTCGGATTAGAACCATATACCTTTCCAGAATATGCAGATGGCTGACTTGCCACATATCTTTCAAGTTTCTTCTGGTCCTTTTCAAGAAGGACTTTTAACAATTTATAGTTTGCAATATCTTTTCTTGTAATTTTCATTTCATTCCTCCTTAAACTGGACTTGAATAAATTTCTGCCGGTCCGCCTATTTCTCCATAGATTTTCATTGCTAACTGAGTAATTCCATCTCCGGCATCGTCATGTTCGTTATCACCAATCTGAACTGTCATGTTCAGCTCGTCCATTGCGTCACTGTATTCTTGGTCTTGATGCTCAGGATCTAAAAATATAAAATGTTTCTTTACATCACCAGAATAAGCAACCATCTTCGTCATTTTTTCCATGTTTCCTGGAGCTTTTTTGTAAGAGCAACTACAGTGGTAATTATGTTTTTCCAGTTCTGAACTTACCTTATCGGAATACATATCGCCACCATTGTTAGCTTCGAATTGTATTTCTGTAAGTCGTTCTCCTATGATTTTTCCAGTAACAAGTGGAATCGTAACTTCTTTCGGACCTTTATTGAATATCCATGATGGGATATAGACATCTCCGTTTGGATATTCGTAACCAATAGGCATTGACAAGCTGTCTCCACCGCCCCACGCGACATCACAAGCTCCAACAACACGATGGTCACCTTCCGGCAGTATGCCGTTGTAATATCTTAATCCGTCTGCCGGGAACAATAGTCCTTCACGAACAAATGGAGTCTGCATGAATTTAGCCATCCACTCGTTCTTATCAAGCCTGTCGCGCATATTGTGGTAGTATTCCGTTGAGAAGCCGTGAACAGGATAATTAAAGTTGGATTCACCTTTTTCATTAAGTGCTGGAAGTTTTCTGAATTTGTATCTCGGATTATCCTTGTACTGCTTCTCGATTCTTCCTAATGGGTCAGCAACATTCCAGCGTGTACCAACCATTAACTCTTTTGAACCATCATTTTTACGGTCAACAAGGATATTCAGGTAATCTTGGTATCGTCCTTCTAATCGTCTTAGGCTTAGTGATTCTTTACGATCACGCACCAAGTCATCTACATAGAGATAACCGTCTTCGCTAATATCTACAGCACCAGTCCATGTACCATCAATACCACGGCAAGTTGTAGTTGCAAAACTTTCTACCGCATCATAGTACAATTCATTTTTTTCTGATGATTTGCTTACGAGTTGAACATCCGGGAAAATTTCATGGAATGTATACTCTTCATTCTCTGTCAATTTGATTAAGTCATTATGGAATCTATCTGCAAGAATACCGCTGTGCCCACTCATGGCATTATGACTTGATGGACGTTTACCGATTATCCATGCATAGAAGAAAATACAAATCGTACTCTTACCTACACGGGGTGGCATAGACAATCCATAGAAGTCATATTTGCCATCCTCCAAGTCCTGCAAGTCTTGAGCAACAATACTAAGCGGATTCATTCTAGGCTCGTAAAATTTCTTCTTGTACGGTCTATTCTTCTCCATATATAGCAGGAAACTTTCAAATCGGTTTGGAGCTTCCCATAGCAGGACTTTCCAGTACAGAGCGTTTAATGAATTAGATTTTGGCAAACAAGGAATAACCTTCTTGATATATTCAGTGATTTTTAAGCAATAAGTAAGCTCTGAATTATCTTCATTGTATACAGCTCTTGCCATATCGAAAAGATCACTCAGAGTTTCACAGCACACTGGCTTTTTCTTTATTGCATTTATAATCTTTCTGTTTCTTTCTGTTATCCTCTTAATACTCCTTAAATAAAAAAGAGCCAATATCTGTAATTTCTCACAAATATCGCCTCCGCTGCTATCGGTTCTCTGCCAATGAAAGAACCATCACCACAATAAGCACTGAATGCAATATTGCCAACAGTTACATTTGAGAAAAGAGAAAATGGTATCACTCCAAGTTGTATTACTTCAAATTTCGGGATAAATTCATCCATTCCACATCGGCATACTGAATGAAATTCTAGGAATCCAGTTACTTTCTGTCCTGTTTTCTCAACATAAACCGTTAAAGGTTTGCACACTTTAATCATCATTTTTTGCTACTCCACAAACACCCAATCTTCCG
>OFMO01001202.1_pt1 | contig 17635 bp, 10 predicted proteins | sample 1541821 | NCBI WGS metagenome assembly OFMO01 (sample SAMN04209253, study PRJEB22552) | human gut metagenome | biome: gut; material: feces | host: Homo sapiens | place: USA: Oklahoma | reverse complement strand
CCGATAAATCTGGTTGCCCGGGATCTCATAGCGGATCAAGTAGTTTTCGGAACTCGAATCAGGAGTATCGCTCGATTCAGATGGTGCCGCTTCTTTACATTTTTGAAAGGCGGTTTCTTCCGCTTCAGCGATTTTTTCTCTGACTTCACGGATCTTGATCCCGAACTTTCGTAAAACCTGCAGCGTCAGATCCACATAACCCGCCGATTCCAGTTTTGTGGTCAGCTGCAGACTGCTGTCGCCATCAAGAAGCGGTAGGGCAAACAACAGTCCAGTAATAAACTGGGAGCTGATATTTCCAGCCAGCCGATATTCACCCGGCTGCAGTCTGCCCTGGATCCGGCAGATTTTCGAAGTGATCCCTCGCCCCGAAGCCGGATCGACGGTATTGCCAAAGCAGCCTGTGTTTGCCGTATCGACAGCATTCGCTGAAGGCTTTGCAGCCTCTTGTGCCGATGCCGTCAGCATCTCAAATTTGCAGCCGTGCCGCTCCATTTCTTCTTTCAAGGGAGAAAGCGGACGATGTGGAAGTTTCCCTGATCCGGTGAAGACGGCTTCGTCCTTCAATGCCATGGCAACCGGGATCATAAAGCGGATCGTCGATCCACTTTCCCGGCAATCAAAACAGGGAAGTTTTTGATCCAGCTGCGCCAGGCAGCCTTTCGTAGCATCGATGTCTTCTGAAAAAGTCGGGATCACCAGAGGTATCTCTTGCCCGCATCCCTGCAGAGACGCCAGCTTCTGTGCGATCAAAAGCCGATGAGCGTGGGATTTAGACGGAATTGCCTCGATAGTACCATTCAATTGTTGTGGTGTGATTTTTATCTTCATAATAGTATTTCATCCATGTATGGGAATATTATCCAATGTGCAGGATCGCGGGATTTTCGATCCAAAAACAGAAAATCATCGTTCTGGCATTACGATTTTCAAGGTTTTACCGGGGATATGGCCGTAAAAAGCCGGCAAAACATGAGGGATTTCATCAAGTTGCTGTGAAAAAAGCTGCAATCCCACACGAATTTGCTGTCGGATTGTTGTGAGATTTCGATTTATTGTTAAATCCTGCCAACTAGGCGTTTTCTGACCAAAGTTTTTCTGTAAAAGGCACGTGTAAACTGCGGTTGCAGCAGAAAATCGTGCCGGAAATCGAAGCTGCGGCCGGAAACCTCAGCCTACAACCCATACGATATAAATTGCTCCAGTTTATTTACCGAAATCGTCTTTAGTCTGCATTTACCGATTCTAGCCGGTACGACCAGGGTGATATTGCCTCCGCGGATCTTCTTGTCTTGCATCGCCGCATTAGCCAGTTCCCATGCACTGTACGGACAGCGAAGCGGGAATTTGAACCGTTCCAGGATCTCTAAAATATCTTCGGAACAATTCTCCACCGTCCAGCCCAGTCGATCAGAAGCAATGGCAACGATTTTCATTCCCATGGCAACTGCGTGACCGTGACTGATTTTGTATCGACTGCATTTTTCGATGGCATGAGCCAGCGTATGTCCTAAATTGAGGAGCTGACGGCTGCCATTATCCCGTTCATCTTCCTCGACGACTTTCCGCTTGACCTCGATGGCCAAAGATGCCAGATTCATAAGGAAATCCGGGTCGTCTAAAGTACGCTTCATTTTTATAGAATCCAGGATCAGCGGCTCCGCGATGATACCGGCTTTGATGGCCTCTGCGATCCCGTCCAGCTTGATATCATAGGAAAGAGTATCTAAAAACTCCGAATCAAAGAGCACCAGGCTTGGCTGCCAGAATGCCCCGGCAAGATTTTTTCCAGCCTTAAGATTGACGCCCGTCTTGCCGCCTACCGACGAATCCACGATAGCCAGAAGCGTGGTCGGAACCTGGATGAATTCAATGCCACGCAGGTATGTCGCTGCTGCAAAACCTGTCACATCCCCGACGATCCCGCCGCCCAGCGCCAGCAGCACATCCGTGCGCGTAAAGCGCTTTGCAGCAAGAAACTCCAGCAGTTCCTCGATCGTCTCCATATTTTTGCTGTCTTCGCCGCCTGGGAACACATACTTGTGCACTTCGAAACCGGTCAACGTCAGAGACCTCCAAAGCGTCTGGTTTTCACGTCCGTAAAGCGGATCCACCGTTTCATCAGTAACGATGCAGATTTTCTTGTTTTTCAGTTTCCCTGTGATCGGATCGTCCTGCAGGCCAAGGGCATCCTTGACATACATTCCTGTCATCGAAAGGATCCCCTTGTTGAGGATCACATCATACTGCCGTGAAGCAGCAACATGGATTTTGATCATACTCTCTCCTTCTTATCATTAAAAGATTTCTCCGTCGATAATAGCTTTCTTTTCTCTGCCGTCCTTTAATAACTGACGCAGTGTCTCGCTGTCATTTTCCCGGATCGCCCAGCTGTACTCCTGTAGATTTTCGATCAGTGTGTCGATCTCATCTGCCAGGTTGTCCGGATTTTCCAGGAACAGCTCAGTCCACATATCCTCGTTGAGCTTGGCTACGCGGGTCAGATCTTTGTAACTGCCTGCAGAAAATCCCATGTGCTCCTGAGCAGTAGGACTTTTTATGTAGGCGTTGGATACCACGTGAGCCAGCTGAGAGGTGAAGGCGATCTTGCGGTCGTGTTCTTCCGGCGTTGCGATTTCGATGTTGGTGAAACCTATTGAAGTAAACAGTTTCTTCAGTTTTTCCATACTTTCGATCGGGCCTTTGGTCGGAGTGAAGATCATGGAAGCATTGTTGAAGAGCGACTTCTTTGCATAAGTAAACCCTGAGTGTTCCCGTCCTGCCATCGGATGACCGCCTACAAAGAGGAAGCCTTTTTCTTCCGCAAGAGGGATCAGCTGCTCGCAGACCATGCGTTTGACGCCGCTGCAGTCGCAGACGATACTGCCCTTCTTAAAAAGATCGGCATGGCTTCTCACGTAGTCGACGGTATCCTGCGGATACAGGGCAACGATGACAATGTCACACTGAGACAGGAGCTCGTCTGTCAGCGGCTGCTCAATGGCATCTACGAGCATGGCTTTGTGTACCACCGGCTTGGAAATATCGAAGCCGTAAACAGTATTATCGGTATTCTGACTGATCGCCTTGGCCAGGGAGCCTCCAATGAGTCCCAGACCTACAATTCCTATTTCCATGATACCACCTCTAACCTCTGTATGCCAGTGGTCTGATCTGATTTACCACATCCATTACATCTTTAAACGCAGCCGGAGTCAGAGACTGTGCACCGTCGCAAAGCGCTGCAGGTGGATTGTTATGTACTTCGATCATCAGACCATCAGCACCAGCTGCGGTAGCTGCCATCGCCATCGGCTTGACAAGTCCTGCGATACCTGTTGCATGGCTTGGGTCGACGATGATCGGCAGGTGAGTCATAGTTTTCAGAAGCGGAATAGACGCCAGATCCAGCGTATTTCTCGTGGCAGTTTCGAAGGTCCGGATGCCTCTTTCACAAAGGATCACATTTTCATTTCCGCCAGCCATGATGTATTCTGCGCTCATCAGCAGTTCCTTCAAAGTATTTGCAAGACCTCTCTTTAACAGGATCGGTTTTCTCAGACGGCCGACTTCTTTCAGAAGTTCGAAGTTCTGCATGTTACGGGCGCCGATCTGGATCACGTCTACATTTTCAAAAAGCGGCAGCTGAGAAATGTCCATGACTTCCGTTACGATCGGAAGTCCGGTTTTTTCCTTAGCTTCCAGCAGCAGATCGATGCCCTGTGCTCTCATGCCCTGGAATGCGTATGGCGAAGTTCTAGGCTTGAACGCACCTCCTCGCAGCATGCCTGCGCCTGCATTCTTGACTTCTTCTGCCACCAGGCAGATCTGCTCTTCGGATTCTACTGAACAAGGTCCTGCGATGACCTGAAAGTTTCCTCCGCCGATCTTTACGCCAGGGAGGACTTCCACTACTGTGTCTTCCGGGTGGAATTTACGGTTTACATTCTTGTAAGGCTCCTGAACACGCTTTACGGTTTCGACGATATCCAGGGCGTTGATCAAGTCGATATCAACAGCGGCTGTGTCGCCGATCAGTCCCATGATGGTGGCGGACTGGCCTTTACTCATATGGATGTCCAGCCCCATGCTTTTCAGCCAGGAGACTAAGTTTTCAAGTTGTTTCTGATCCGGGTTGTCTTTTAATACGATAATCATTGTGTTTCCCTCTTTCTACTTTCGTTATAAAAAAACTCCACAGGTGAATTTCACCTGCGGAGTAACCTTCCATCGCTCTATTGATCAGTGGGGGATGTTTAACTCATTGCAGCGAAATTCACCTTACTTCTAAAGAAAGTAAAGTAAAAGTAAAAATATACAGCTGCAAAAGTTCTGTTTAACATTTTTGTTGTCCCTTTCTGAATCATTTGCTTGCATTGTAGCACTTTCCATGTATGCTGTAAAGAGTTTTTTCCCAAAAAAGTTTGATGGGCCTTGATGAAACGGCCTCATTGCGGCGTCAGGGCATGGACTGAGATGCACTCTCTTGGTGGCACAAAAAACGAGACGGTTAAAGCCGTCTCGAAAAAAGTCTAACTTTTTGGGTCATCGCCCTATACGGATTGTCCCATTTTTTCTGCTTTTTGTAAAGCATCAGTATTCAGGATCTCGCCTTTGCCGCTGACGCCGGTCACTGTCAGCTTACCTCTGTCGTGCTATTTGCAGTAATCGGTGATAAGTTCGTAGGAGCGAAGCACTCCATCGTAGCTATGGTTGTCGGTATCTTCTGCACAAATCAGCAGAAAGGCTTCTTTGCCGGCAATATTACGCTCTCCGATAATGAAGGAATACATCTTGTCGATCGCAGCTTTCAGCTGGGCCGGGAACGTAAACCAGTACAGCGGCGTCGCCAGAACGATGGTGTCAGCTTCTTCGATCAGCGGTGCCAGCTCGTTGCTGAACCGATCATCCCAGACGCAGGCTTTTCCATTTGAAAAGCAGGACTCGCAGGCCCGGCATGGCAGGATCGAATTGCGACCGGCCTCATAGCGAATCACTTTATGGCCAGCAGATTCTGCACCCTTCTGAAATGCATCTGCCATTAGATCACTGTTGCCGCCAACTCGCGGACTTCCCGTTAAAATCAAAATATTCTTCATGTTCCTTACCTCCCTTTGCAGGTCTATTATACCGCAACTGCAGGGCAGATTGCCAGGGGTTTGTTGTATGGGCTATTAAAATGCCTCTTTTCCCACGATATCCTTATCTTCCACCGTCAGCAGATAGCCGTGCCCCGGGTCCGGCAGCCACTGGTAAAAGTTTTCTTTTTCGTCAGGGAAGGCGTTCTGCAAAATCGCCGCAATGGGTCCGCCGTGGCAAACGGCGATGGTCAGCAGTTTTCCGTCCGGGGGATTTGACCGGCTTGGGGAATCAGCAATGCTTGATATCAAACGTTTCTCCTGTTCCTGCAAAAGTTCAGTAAAACCTTTCAGCACACGCATTTGAAAGTCGCACGCACTTTCACCGCCGGGAGGCGGCAGAGTTCCCGTGGTGTCTCCGATCCAGGTCTGGTAATCGGGATCGTCCTTTAGTTCGCCATAACTTTTCATTTCAAAGTCGCCGAAATCAATCTCACGAAAAGGGGAGAATGCTTCGTGCTCCCGGTTGCCGTAGATCAGAGAAAAAGTCTGTTCCGTGCGCAGCATGCCGCTAGTATAATACTTTGCATCAGCATCATCCGGATAGATTTCCTGCGCAGAAAGACTTCGGAGCATTTCGATTCCTTCTTGCGCAAGAGGTATGTCGGATGATCCGTAATAAAGCCTTTTTTGATTTCCTTCGGTGATTCCGTGCCGGATCAGGCAAATTTTTGTCTTCATTTATTTCACTCGCTTTCCGATTCCGCAAAACACCCGATGTACTTCGATGGCTTCCGCTGCCAGCCGGAGCATGAGCCTGCCGTTCATTTCCCGAAAGACTCGTAACGCTGGGTCCGTGGGAACGATTCCCTGTGACACATCAGTCATGATGAGAACTTTATCCTGCCAGGCTTTACGTCTCTCGGAAAACCAGTCCGCTGCTTCCAGTGGGGGAAGGACTGATTCCTGAGATTGTCGTTTCACAAATCCTTCGATCCCATAGATCGCATCGGCTGCAAAGTCGGGCGCTGCACCGTCGCTGCAGTCACACACTGTCTTTATATCAAAATTTTTCTGCGCATAGTCCAGCTTTCCCTGGTATGCGCCGCCGAAAATCAAGATCATAGTTATTTATCCTCCTAAAGCGCAATCGCGCCGCCAACCAGCGCCAGCAGTAGTATCCCGGTCAGTTCACCGGTGACGATCATGTAGCCGGAAACGTCCCCGCTCATGCCGCCCAGCTGCTTTCTCATGCGTCTGCCGATAAGGCTTTCCAGAGAAGCCTGCGCCAGCAGGATCCACAGTAGAACGATCAACCGCAGTACCGAAAAATCGCCAAAGAGCCCGCAGACTGGGAGCACCGCCAGTATCAGGCAGATCACGATAGTCATGATCACCCCTGGCCATCCCTGTTCGTTATAATAATGTGATGACAGCCCGCGATACTGGCTGGTCTGCATCGGCGTCCGGTTGATGATGCTGTAGGCGGAAAGTTCCCGCGATATAGTAAAAACAGCACACAGCATGGCCGCTTTCGCCAGTTTGGCCTGACGGTCTGCGGCTTTTTCCATGGCTTTGACGTCGGCGGGAGCTATCTCATTTAATTGTGCAAAGAATTCTTCTTTCGTCATAGTCTCCTCGTTGTTATCTATAAGGTTTTCTGATTTTCCAGCCACTCCATGGCCTTGCCGCAGTGAATGACCTCGACAGTGTAGGTGGTGTCCGGCTTGCAAAGTTCCTTTGCCTGCTGCAAAAGATCATGGATATCCATGATCTTTTGCAGCATGATTCGTATTTTGGCTCGTCCAGATTCTCTGCCATGCAGAACTGATCCAGCTCGAGGCCGCTTTGTGTTTTTTTGACCCAGCGGGCGAAGTCCTCGCCGATGGTCGCGATGTAAAGATTTTTCATAGGGTTTATTATATTCATAGGACTCCATTATAGCATATAATAATTATATAGGAGGGCTTGTCTATCTATCAGGACAGCAGCCAGTCAATCAAATAAAGGGATTTGATACCGTCATAGGAAGTGATATAATCCCGATCCATTGATAATACGATTTTTTCGTAGTTATCAGGTATCATACGCAGTGGACGGAGTTCGCGTTCACGGGTTTCAGGAGACAACATGCTTTCTGTCACCTGGATATAAAGTTTATCGTTGGGTTTTTCTGCTACAAAGTCGATTTCTGTTTCTCCAAATTTGCCAATATACACACGATAGTCGCGGCGGATCAGTTCCAGGAATACGATGTTTTCGATGATATGACCTCTATCCGCATCACGATATCCCAGCAGCATATTGCGGAAACCCATATCGATAATATAGTTTTTCCCTAATGTTTTTAGCAGCTGTTTGCCCTTCACATCATATCTTCCAACGGAGAAAAAGATAAAGGCATTGTGAAGCATGGTAATGTACTTATTCACGGTTTTACCTGCGATGTTTTTTCCTTTTACAGCTTGAATATCACCTTCATGGGATAAGACATTGCCGATATTGTTAGGCGAAGTGATGCTGCCGATGTTAGAGCAAAGGAACAGTATGATTCTTTGCAGCATGTTCTGATCTGCCTGTTTGTTTCGCTGCAGGATATCCCGCAGTACGACAGTGGAGTAGATGCCCTCCAGCGCCTGATTGATTCTAGCTTCATTAAACTGGTACTCTCGCAGAACAGGCATACCGCCAAACTGCAAGTATCTCTGGAACTTTTCTTCTGTTGTTACAGAAGGACTAAACTCATAGAAGGTTAGAAATTCCTTAAAAGACAGGGGCAGCATACGGATTTCTACATATCTGCCGGCAAGCAATGTAGAAAATTCCGTGGAAAGCAAATAAGCGTTGGATCCGGTAATATAGATATCTACATCAAAATCAAGCCGGAATGATTCGATTGCTTTCTCCCAATGTTTAACGGCCTGCAGCTCGTCAAATATTAAATAAGTTTTGCCTTGCTTCGGTATACGTTCACTGACATAATCATAGAAATGCAGGTAATCGGAAAGGTTTCGATAACGAAGAGATTCCAGATTCATGTGAATGATGTTGGCGTCGATCACACCGCTATCGGAAAGGTATTGATGGAACAAATCCAGCAATGAGGATTTCCCGCATCTGCGAATACCTGTAACGATCTTGACAAGATCTACATCTTTGTTTTCAATGAGTTGATTTAAATATTCCGGGCGATTGATAAGTTCAGCCATGAGGCACCTCCTGATGTTCTTGCTTATAGTATACCCCAAAAATCAGTTATGGTCAAAAAGTTTCGGAATTACAAGTTGAAAACTTCGCAAAAGTATATAGTTTTCGACTTTGAACATCAAAATTGCCCTAAAAATCGAACGTAAAATAAATACGGTTGATTGCGCGCGCGATAAAATATCACAAAGTATGATTATTGCACTGTGGAATGTCGCTAAAACCATAGAAATGAGGATTCTTATCTTGACAGAGTACCACTTATTTCATATGATAACATTGATTAAATTTAATATCGTGAGCGGGCACTTCGGAAGCCGGTGCGAGTCCGGCACTGTGTCTCAGCAACCGTGATATCTGCGGAGGAACATGCGAGGTTTGCTGCAAAGCATCCTGCAGTCACTGGGGAGCGGGCTTTATTTCTGCAAAAACTATGGGCCGGCAAAGCTCTCTGGGAAGGCGTTCTGACGGTCAAGGATTAAGTCGGGAGACCTGCACGCTTAAAACAAAAGTCTTCTGAGGTAGGACGACGTTTAAACATACGGTCGGTCAGACCGTAGCTTTGTGTACGTTTTTTTTGGCATCTCGGAAGAGGTGTCAATTTTATTATGGAGAGAAGAAGCGATGAATCAGGAGAGAAAAATGCAGACGCAGCAGCAGAAAAAGAAACAAAAAAAGCTGTTTAACATCCTAATGATCGCCATGATCGCCGTGATTGCCTTTTGTTCAGTCATGGCGGTCGGTCATATCAGGGGATGGTTCGGCAGTGGTGATTCCAGCTCCGCGGTGGTCACTAAGGAAATCAGCGGAGTTGCCAATATTGAGCGAAGCGGCGTAGGGTACAGCTTAAAGGAAAAAGTACCTTTGAAGGCCGGAGATATCATAGAGACCGAAACAGGTTCCACGGTAATGGCGAAAGTAAGTGGTCACAACGCGCTTACCTTAAATGAAAATGCGGAACTGTCCGTAAAAAACAGCGAGAAGAACGACGTGGCCTTTACGCTGAATGAAGGCGAGATTTTTGCAGATGGGAAGGATCCGGGGAAAACTTTTGATGTAGTGCTGGATAAAAACACCGTGCATGCGGCCAAATCCGGTGACGCAGTAACCTTTGCAGCCTCGCAGCAAAAAGGAAGTGCAACGGTCAGCGTTATGAGAGGAAGCCTCAGCGTAAGCATTGAGGACGGAACGAAAAAAGATGTGAAAGCCGGAGAATCCCTGCTGATCGCCCACGATAACGAAGGGCATCTGAGTGCAGAGATCGCGACTCTCAAGGCTGAATCCTTCGACGATTTCGTGCTGACACAGGCATCAAAATGCGACAGTAAAGACGAGCTTTGCTTTACGGCCAAGGATCTGAAAAAAGTACAGGAAACACGGACTGCGGAGAAGCAGAAAGCACAGGAGGCGGCAGCGAAAGAAGACGCTCTGTATAAAGAGATCATGTCGTCCGACGGCAGTCAGTCTGGAAGTTCATCGGTGTCCGGCAGCAAATCTGGAAAAAGCGGCAGCTCTTCTAAAGTCAAGACCTGCACCATCCAGATCCGCTGCGATTCCATCCTGAAACACATGGGGGATCTGAAGGAAGGCAAGAATAAATACGTGCCGGCAAACGGCGTGATCCTGGCCACCAGCAAGGTGGAATTCGCCGACGGGGAGACGGTCTTCGACGTGCTGAAACGAGCCTGCTCCTACACGGGGATCCAGCTGGAATATTCCTATACGCCGATGTACGGCAGCTATTATGTGGAAGGGATCAATCATCTGTATGAATTCGACTGCGGCAGCCAGTCAGGCTGGATGTACAAGGTCAACGGATGGTTCCCGAATTACGGATGCTCCAGCTATAAGCTGAAGGATGGCGATGCGATCGTCTGGAGCTATACCTGCACGGGAATGTAAAGGGGAACAAGGAGAAAAAGAATGAAACGAAGTAAAAAAGCATTGAGTATTATAGTGATGCTTCTGATGGTGGCGACGACGCTGGCGCCTACTTGGGCTTTCGGAACGGAGGCGGCTCCGGCAGCGCAGAGCGGTGCACAGGAGAGCCAGGCTGCGGCAGTAGAAACCAGCGGTGCGGCAGAGCCGGTTCTTGCAAAGCTCTCCATCAAGGCATATCAGTATGCAGCAGGTGATTCTGCAAAGCCGCTGAAAGCGGAGGCTTCTGCTTCCGACGGCGGAACGCTGACCTATCAGTGGCAGAGCAGCAAAGACGGGAAAAACTTTACCGATATCAAAGATGCTACCAATGCGGAATACACCCCGCAGACCGGGGAAGCGGGCACGGTATATTACCGCGTTCTGGTAACCAATACGGCGGGCGGATCTGCATCCTCCGCTGCCGGTGAAACCATCACGGTCACGGTAGCAGAAAATGCGGTTGCGACTCAGGCGGCGGATACCAGCACGGAAGAACCGTCTGGAAGCGGTACGGCAGCCGATCCATATCAGATCGGGAACGCCGATCAGCTCATGTGGTTTGCCGCAAAGGTCAATGGCAGCACGAAAAAGAGTACATCCAATTTGTGTGCAAAACTGACGTCGGATATCGACCTGACAGGGAAAGACTGGACGCCCATCGGACAGGCGACAAATACCTATTCGGATTATGTGGCTTATGGTGGCACGTTTGATGGGGGCGGACATATGGTATCTGGGCTGGCCATCAACAATGCCAAGACGTATCAGGCGCTATTTGGTTATGTAAAAGGCGGAACGATACGGGATCTGACGGTTAAAGGCAGCGTTAAGACTTCTACGAAAAGTTCGTCATACGCAGCGGGGATCGTATCCTACGGAAATCCTGTAACTATAAAAAACTGCACCAACGAGGTGGATGTGACGGCGAGTGCCAAGGGATATGCTGCAGGTGTTTGCGCATATGTGATAAATGGTTCGAAGTTGGAATCCTGCACCAATAAAGGCATGGTGTCCGGATACGGAGATTACGTGGGCGGTGTTGCAGGAACGGTAACAGGATCAACGACAACGATTACAGGCTGCTTTAACCATGGAGTGGTTACAAACACAGGAAAACCCAGCAGCTATGCTTACAGTACCGGTGGTATTGCAGGCGGTATTTCCACCGGTGTTACCGTAGAACGTTGCGGGAATACGGGAAATATTACTAGTACATTAAAACGTACCGGCGGCATTGCAGGAAGTGCCGGAGGTACTATCAATGCTTGCTTTAATACAGGAACGATCACTGGTATTTACGGCGTCGGCGGGATCGCAGGAGATTCGGGGACATCTGATGCAAAAGTCACTGGATGCTATAATACGGGAGACGTAAAAGGTGTATCGCCGTCGGCGTCTTTCAAGGATACCAATGCCAAGGGGATCGGCGGCATCATCGGTGGTGTGGGAGGTACCAGCTACAAGGCTTCTGTTTCCGGCTGCTACAATATGGGAACAGTCAGCAATGCTTCCACGCTGACGGATATTACGGTCGGCGGGATCGTTGGATGCAGCGCAGCCAAAACTTACAGCGGCACAGCAACGGAAAACCTGATGACCGTGACCAATTGCTGGTATCTGGATACGACAGCGGCGCAGGGTGACGGCTACAATAAAAACGCATCGGGCATCACAGCCAAGACGGCAAAACAGATCGCAGATGGCGATATCGGCGACGGCTGGGTCATGGGCCCGGATGGTCATCCGATCCTGGGCTGGCAGGATCCCAATGCGACCTATAAAGTTACATTCAATATCAACCTAGAAGACGCCAAGCTGGTAGTCAAGGATTCTTCTGACAAAACGGTGGATCCAGAGAGCGACGGAACCTATAAACTGAAAAACGGTACATACACCTATGAAGTGACGGCGGACGAGTACAAGACGAAGACGGGAAGCTTTACGGTGGCATACAGCGGACAGAGCATCAGCGTTTCTCTGGATATCCAGAAATACGATTACGTCTTCACCACTGATCCGGAGGATGCGAAGCTGACGGTGAAATCCGGCGATGATGTCCAGAAGTCTCTGACGGACGGTAGAACCTATCAGCTGGCGAAAAAGGGCAATCCATATCGTTACACGGTAGAGAAATTCGGATATGAAACCAAGAGCGGTACGCTGAATGTCAAGGGTAATGCGGACAATGATAAGAAGAGCGTGACCCTGAAAAAGCTACCGGTCTATAAAGTAAACTTTACAGTAGAAAAAGCAGCGGGCGGACAGGATTCCACGCCGGTCATCACGGTGATCAGCAAGGATGACAAGGATGCTGATCTGAAAGCGGATGAGGACGGCGACTACCACTTGCCGGACGGCGACTATTCCTATAGCGTTTCCTGTTCTGGATACAAGACGGTTCGAGGCGAGTTTACAGTTTCCGGGAAAGACCTGACTGTAGACGGTATTCAGCTTGAGATACAGACTTCCTGGGACGGGGAATCTTATACAGAACCTGCAAAGAATGGGCAGGGCGTTTATCTGATCTCCAGCCCGGACGAGCTGATGTGGTTCGATAAAAACGCCAAGATGACCGATTCAGCGAAACTGCTGGCGGATATCACCATCAATGAAGATGTGTCAGGATCTGATGCGACTTCCCAGAAGTACAAGTGGACGCCGATCGGAATGGACAAAACTAAGGCGTATACAGGAAATTTCGATGGAAATGGACATACCATTTCGGGACTGTATATCAACAGTACAGCGGCCAATACAGGTTTGTTTGGTTACGTTGGTGCAGCAGGTGAGATCAAAAATGTAACGATTTCAGACAGTGTCATTACATCGACACAGAATTATACGGGAGCAGTTGTAGGAGATTCCAAGGGGAATATCACAAACTGTCATACTACAGCGACGACTCGCGTGACCGGAGCAAATTATGTCGGAGGGATTGTTGGAGAATTGGACAGCAATATGTCTCTGGCTCAGTGTTCCAATGCCGGGGAGGTACAGGGAACCGGAACGAGTGGTTATGCAGGGGGCATCGCTGGACGTGTGCAGTCCAACGCATCCAATGCGTTGACGGATTCTTATAATACCGGAAGAATTACCGGAGTAGCAAATGTTGGAGGTATCGCAGGGCATCTATATAATGGAGGAGGAATACAGAATGTCTATAATACTGGAAGTGTTTCTGCTTCAAAGGGTGTTGCAGGAGGCATCGTTGGGGCGTTTCGATATGGCACGCTGAAGAATGCATATAATGCAGGTCTGGTGGAAGCCTCGACAAAAGGCGGCGTGGCTGGAAGATTAGAATGGACTGGTGGCAACAAAACGCTCCAAAACGTATTCTATTCTGCCGAATACGAGGCAATCGGCAATCTGAATGGCTGCACGATTCAAAACGGCACCGCGACCGCCAAAACTTCCGACGGGCTGAAAGCTCTCACCAGCGAAGACCTGGGCGGCGGCTTTGCAGCAGATACCAATGGGATCAACAGCGGATATCCGGTACTGGCATGGCAGAACGGGACTGCGAAATCCGACGATCCGGAAAAGGACGACAACGGATGGCAGGGCGAAGCGGCCAAGGATGCGCCACAGCAAAAGGACGGCGTATATCAGATCGGAACGCCGGCAGAACTGGCCTGGTTTGCCGAAAAAGCCAAACAGGATTCGACGGATCTGAAAGCTGTTTTGACAGCAGATCTGGATCTCAACAACAACGTTTGGACCGGCATCGGCGGACAGACTGCAGATACGGGCTTTGCAGGAACTCTGGACGGTGCGGGACACACCATTAAAAACCTTTACCTGAAAAACGGTAAGGGCCTGATCCCGTACAACAAGGGAACGGTGAAGAACCTTACCCTGGCAGGTATCCTCAAGGGCGGAGATGAAACAGCCGCATTGACAGGAACCAATGCGGGAACGCTGGAGGAGATCACTTCCAACGTGACGGTAACGGGTGGAAACAAAATTGCCGGGATCGCCGGAAACAACACCAAGGATGGCGTCATCAAAGGCTGTCACAATACGGGTGCAGTGACCGGGGAATCCTATGCGGCAGGTATCGTGGCATATAACGAAGGTTCTGTGACGGGATGCAGCAACACGGCTGTGATCACTGCCGGAAGCACCTTTGCAGGAGGTATCGCGGCGGCTAATACCAATGCTGTAAAGAGTGAAGCGGCAAACGTGAGCAAGTCTGCCAACAGCGGACATGTGATCGTTAGCTCTTCAGCAGAAAGAGCTTATGCGGGCGGCGTCGTTGGCTGGAACAACGCCAGTGTCAGCAGCCTTTACAATACAGGAAACGTAGTCAGCCGAGGCGGCTATGTAGGCGGATGTCTGGGCTGCAATACGACGGGTTCTACGGCCAAAAGCCTGTATAACCTGGGGGATGTAGCCGGTTCTTATGCCGATACGGAGACGGGAGAAGTCTTCAATGTAGGCGGTGTCATAGGCGGAGGTGTGACAGGAACAGACTGCTGGTATCTCAGCTCCCTGGCTATCGCAGATGCAGACAGCTCCAGCGCCAATAAAGCCGACGCAGGAACCATTAGAAACAAGGCAGGAAATCTGGCTTCGCTGGCAGGCTGCAAAGAAGCGCTAACGGGAACCGTGACCCTGCCGGAAGACGTTCAGGCGGGAGAAACTATCAAGGCCTCCTACACTGACGGTAACGGCCAGGATCCGATGTTCGTCTGGTACAGAGACTGGGGCGGAGAGGAACAGGTCCTGGGCTTTGGAGAAAGCTTTACCGTTCCGAACGATATGGTCGGCGTCAAGGTTTACGTCAAGTGCATGGACGGGGATCACTACGGCATCAAGATGGCAGAGTCCGGCAAGGTGCAGGGCATGTCGGGAACGGTCAAGATCCAGGGACAGGAAGTCGCGGGACACACCTTGACGGCTGTTTACAAGGGCAGCGAAAAAACCCCGAAATACCAGTGGTATCGTGGATCGAAGGCAATCGATGGTGCGACTAATGAAACATATAAACTGACCGACGATGATCTGGGCAAGGAAATTTCCGTTCGCGTGACGGGAAGCCTGGCAGGCTACGTGGAAGCCAAGACGGGCACTATCAAGGAGGGCGCGTCGGCAGGCATCTGGCCGGAGGATCAGTGCAGCGAACCGGCAGTGAAAACCGGTGTGTACCAGATCTCCAGTGAGAAGGAACTGAAGTGGTTCGTCAACGCCGTCAACGGTGGCAATACTGCAATCAACGGAGCGCTGACGACAGATATTGCCTTGAGTACTGCTGAGGGAACTGCAGGCAACTGGTACCCGATCGGCAACGACAAGAACTCCTACAAGGGAACTTTTGACGGACAGAATCACAGAGTCACAGGCATGGTGATCCGCGGAGAAAAGAACGAGCAGGGATTCTTTGGAAATATAGACGGCAAGGGAACTGTTAAAAACTTGAAGATTTCCGGAGATATTAACGTGACAGGCGATAGTCTCTCCACCGGTGGTATCGCTGGATATCTGGAAGGTAAGATCATCTACTGTGAATACAGTGGATCGGTTTCCGGGGGTATGTACGTCGGCGGTATCACAGGTCAGACCGGGCTCAACGCCAAGGTGACGGAATGTCGCAATACAGCATCGGTAGCTGGTACACAGAGTATCGGTGGTATCACAGGCGCTGTATCCTATGGAACTATCAGCAAGTGTATCAATACGGGAAGCGTCGGAACGGAGGACAAGAGCCAGCAGGCTGGCGGCATCGTAGGACTGATGTCCAACTACGCAGTCGTGGAAGGCTGCTACAATACAGGAACCGTAATCGGTAAAAAGAATCTGGGCGGTCTGGCCGGTGAAGCGACGGTCTGCGCCGTGCCGCAGGGCTGCTACAATATCGGAAGCGTAGCGTCCGGTATCAACACAGGCGGTTCGGTAGGCAGCTATACAGGATCTGCCTATATCAGTCAGACAACGGGAAGCTTCTACCTGGCTGAATCCCAGGCGGCGGCAACGGATAAAACAGCGACAGGCGCTTCTTCGGAAACCATGAAGAAAGCCAGATTCGTGAAGAAACTGAATCAGCAGATCGGTACGGAGTTCTTTGCAGAAGATACGGAAAAGCTGAATGACGGATATCCGATTTTAAAATGGCAGACAGAAGGCTCTTCTGAAGGAGGTAATACGACGAAGCCGGAAGATCCGGACAAGACCGAAATCAGCGTAAGCTTTGGATTAACAGGAGATACAGTTCACGGTGAGAACGGAAAGCATACAGGCGACGTGACCTGGATCGATTCGACATCCTATAAGATGAAGAAGGGTGCAACGGCACAGGATCTCTTCGAAAAGGCCCTGGGAGATGCCGGTCTGGACTATGAAATGTCTGGAAACAGCTACGTATCGTCCATTAGCAATTCAAAAGAAAAAGTTACGTTAAGCGAGCTGTCCAACGGACCGTACAGCGGATGGATGTACACCATCAACGGTAAATTCGTGGACTACATGAGCGCTGTTACATTAAATGACGGCGATGTGATGCAGTTCTTCTACGTGGACGATTATCGCACGATCGACTGGGCGGGCAACAAGACTCCTCAGGAAGCTGCGGATGAAGTTGCGGCCATGATCGAAGCTCTTCCGGATGTGGATAAGCTGTCGCTGGACGATGCGGCGGCTGTAGGCCGGGCACAGAGCGCCTATAATGCACTTTCCGATGAAGCTAAAGCTCTGATTTCCAAGAACCTGAAGGCGAAGCTGGATGCGGCCGTGGCCAAGATCGCGCAGCTGCAGAAGACCAACCAGAAAGAATTCGATAAGATTTATCAGGAGACGGGAAGCAGTCAGGCAGCTCTGGCATCCAAGGCAGGGCTGACGGCAGGAACATCCGGCGGTGAATGGGTCGCACTGGGACTGGCACGTTCCGGATCCATCAGTGACACGCTGGCGGAGCAGTACGCACAGGCAGCATATCAGTATGTGAAGAAAAAAGGTTCTTCCACCATGAGCGACAGCAAGTCTACGGAGAACTCCCGTATGATCCTTGCGCTGACGTCCATCGGCAAAGATCCGAGTGACGTTGCTGGATATGATCTGCTGGAACCATTAGCCGATCTGGACTACGTGAAGAGCCAGGGAATCAACGGACCGATCTTTGCACTGATCGCTCTGGATTCTCATGATTACGAGATCCCGAAGGCGGTGGCAGGTAAGACGCAGACTACGCGGGAAGCTCTCATCGACGCCATCCTGGCGGCACAGTTGAGCGACGGAGGCTGGAATGTCAATGGAAATGGTGCTGACGCAGATATGACGGCCATGGCGATCCAGGCACTGGCTCCATATTATAGCAGTAATGCGAAAGTAAAATCGGCAGTAGATGATGCATTGAAGCAGTTGTCCAGGATGCAGGAAGTTAACGGCGGATATACATCGTGGGGCACTGCTAATGCGGAATCGGTGGCACAGGTCATCGT
>OFMO01001193.1_pt1 | contig 17744 bp, 16 predicted proteins | sample 1541821 | NCBI WGS metagenome assembly OFMO01 (sample SAMN04209253, study PRJEB22552) | human gut metagenome | biome: gut; material: feces | host: Homo sapiens | place: USA: Oklahoma | reverse complement strand
TCGTGTCCAACGCACTGCATATCGTGCCGCAGCCGGAGAAAGCCCTTGCCGAGATTCGCCGGGTGCTGAAAGACGATGGCGTGTTGATTGCGCCGACCTTTACCCACGCAGGGAACTCGTTTACCGGCAAGGTCAGGGCATTTTTCATAAAGCTGGCGGGCTTCCCTCTCCACAGCAGATGGACGAGCGAGGAATACCTGTGCTTCCTGCGGCAGAACGGCTGGACGGTGCGGAAAAGCACTGTTCTGAAAGCCTCGTTCCCGCTGACCTATGCCGAGTGTGTAAAAATGGAGGTGTGATATGTCATTCTTTGAAAACACCCGCAAGCCCGTGGGCTTTGGCGGGAAAATTATGGTCGCCATGATGAATGTCGGGCACAGCGCCGTGGCGCGGTGGGGGCTTCAATTTCTGAATGCCGCGCCGGACGCCAGGGTGCTGGACTGCGGCTGCGGCGGCGGTGCGAACATGAAAAGGCTGCTGAAAAAATGCCCGCAGGGTGTCGTCAAGGGCATCGACTATTCGCCCGTCAGCGTGGAGAAATCCAAAAAGATCAACGAAGCCGCCATCGCGGAGGGACGCTGTGCCGTTCTGCAAGGCAGTGTGGCGAATATGATGTTTGCGGACTACTGGTTCGATGCGGTCACGGCCTTTGAGACCGTCTATTTCTGGCCAGATCTGCCCCGGTGCTTCCGGGAGGTTTATCGGGTGCTGAAGGTCAGCGGGACATTTCTCATTTGCAACGAAAGTAACGGCGATACGGACAAGGACAAGAAGTGGACGAAGATCATCGGCGGCATGACCATCTATAAGGACGTTGAGTTAAAGGCGTATCTGGAGCAGGCGGGCTTTCACGAGGTGCAGATACACAAAAAGAAAGGCTGGCTCTGCGTCACAGCGCAGAAATGAGGGAGAAGCAGACAGGTGAAGGACAAGAAGCTCCTATTTGACCGCAAATGCCATGTGCTGTATTCCCGTCCCTGCAAGAAGGAGATACGGGCGAAGATCGCCCTGCACTATCCTGCGGTAGAGCGGGAGGCGGTTTGGGAAAAAGTACAGCGGCGGTATGCGGAATTTCTCTCTGACTGGCGTACCGATTTGGGCGGCAAACGGAACTTCCACAACGGCGTAGGCGGCACCTACGACTGCATCGCCATCATGAGCTACTACACAGTCTGCAAAGCCGTCACATCCTTCCGCGAGATCGAGGAGATGGAGGAAAACCTGATCCTGCCGGTCTTCCGCAGGCTGCGGTTCGTGGACTGCAACAAGCCGTTCTGGAGGAAGCTGATGTACAAGGCGTTTGTGCGGGCGAAAGGCGGCTGCGACAAATGGCACGATTACGAGATGACGGTTGCGCCTTATGATAAAGATGACCCTATTTATTATGAATTTACATCGTGTCCGGCAGCAGAATTTGCCATCCGCCACGGCCTTACCGATATCATGCCCGCCCTGTGCAATGTGGACTATGCGTCCATGGAGCTGCTCCACGCAAGACTGGTGCGGACGACCACCTGCGTGGACGGCTGCCGATGCGATTATACCATCTGCGGTGATAAAGACCCATACTTAAAGGAACATCCCGAATACCGGGACGAGGCGGGATTCAGAAGAAACAAATAATACTGCAATGCAAAGGCGGTGAGACAAATGGAAACCTTTCTTGGAATCATGATCCCTTTCTTGGGTACAACACTGGGCGCGGCCTGCGTGTTCTTTATGAAAAAATCCCTTGGCGATTTGGTGCAGCGTTCCCTTGCGGGCTTCGCCGCCGGGGTGATGGTGGCGGCGTCGATATGGAGTCTGCTGATCCCCGCCATTGAGCAGTCGGAGGGCATGGGCAAGCTGTCCTTCCTCCCGGCCTTTATCGGCTTTTGGGTCGGCGTGCTGTTTTTGCTCCTGCTTGACCATCTGATTCCCCACCTTCATGTGGGAAGCAATCAGTCGGAGGGCCCGAAAAGCAGCCTGGGCCGCAGCACCATGATGGTGCTGGCAGTGACCCTGCATAACATTCCGGAGGGCATGGCGGTTGGCGTGATGTACGCGGGCTTCCTTGCGGGGAACGTGCAGATCACGGCGGCCAGCGCGCTTGTGCTGTCCCTTGGCATCGCCATTCAGAACTTCCCCGAGGGGGCGATCATCTCCATGCCCCTGCGGGCGGAGGGCGAGAGCAAGGGCAGGGCGTTTCTCGGCGGCGTGCTCTCCGGCGTTGTCGAGCCTATCGGCGCGATGCTGACGATTCTTGCGGCGCAGCTGGTGATCCCGGCGCTGCCGTATTTTCTGAGCTTCGCGGCGGGCGCCATGCTCTATGTGGTGGTGGAGGAGCTGATTCCCGAAATGTCACAGGGAAAGCACTCCAACATCGGCACGATTTTCTTTGCCGTGGGCTTCAGCGTCATGATGACGCTGGATGTGGCGCTGGGATAGGCGCGGAGGTGCCGCTGCTTTTGTGACAGCGATGACATCAGCTACGCCGGTCTGCATCCGAGGCTTACTTGGCAGAGAACCATGACGCCCGTTCACGGCGGCAGTCGATGATCTTTGAAGAGCCGCCTTCGGGCGGCTTCTCAAGGGCTATATGGTTAGAGTATGCTAACCAACAAACATTCAAAGGAGACGAGAGCGGAGAGTTTCCGCACGAGGTGGGGCTGTTTCTCGGCTACCCGCCGGAGGATGTGAAGGGCTTCATCGACCACCGCGCGAACAATTTCAAGTGCGCGGGGCTGAACCTCGTGTGTGAGAGCGTGATCTGCGCCGACGCTCCCGATGATGCGGCGCTTTAAGCCTGCCGCGCCTTGGGTAAGGCGTTGGTGGAATGAAAAATGATGCCTGCCATTGACGGTAACTTTAGCGGCAGATTGCGCGGGTTGCGTTTGCCAAACAGCCTATCCGAAAAGGCAGGGACACCTCTTGCGGTGTTCCTGCCTTGCACTGTATAGCGATGCTTGGAGTATTGAAAAGAATATGCGCAAGCATCCAAGACAGGTGAACAGAGAGGCTCTGTGTTGAGTAGCCGTAAAGCGGAATAAGAAAACATGTTTGAATCGGCTGGTCCTTTTGCTGAAAGTACTGAGGGCTTCCCTCTCGGCACACGGATGACATTGAGAAAACGGAAAATTCGCAGGAAAAGCAGGGATGCCTGGTGTTCTACATTGAAATCCCTGCGCGCTTATGGTAAAATATTTTTTACAGGCGCTGTGCCGTCGGATTTGAGGCAAACTGCGTACAGGCAGTCTGCCTTTTATTTCATCCACTGGTTAGAGCAGGCTAACCGGCGCGCAGAACTGGAACTGGAAAGGTGGAATGGACCAATTTGCATAAAAGTGTCTAATCATGTGTCGGAGGAGGTGGCCTGGTATGCAAGAAGCACAATATGATTTTCTTCATGGGCAAACGGATCGCAGCGACTTTTTCTCCCCCGCAATGCAGCAGCTTTGCGGTATTATGAAAGACAATCAGGTTGCTTTGCCAAGCGATATTGGAGAAGGATATTTCCGCTATATTTCACCGTGCCCCAATATCGAGATGTATATCTGCGATGTAATGTTTTACAGGGACACAGTATTGCGGGAGCAAGTGTATAAGGATTCTTTTTCCGTCATTTTCTCTCTTTCCGACGCATTGGAGTGGAAGTCTTCGGGCAGAAACCAAAAAACGTTGTTGGAAAAGGGAGATTGCTGCGTATACGGCAGCGGTCTGTTTGATGCGGAAAATATCTATGAGGCAGGACAGAGATATATAGGCGTCGGGCTGAACCTGCATCCCTGTCGGTTTCGCTCTGTGATGGATGGTTTGCAGAAGGAAAAGGCTTGCACCGCCTTTAACGGGGGAAAAAACCCGCCAAAACATAGAATCACCGCTACCATAGAAGCTACAATACGCCAGATATTGCAGTGTAACTACAATGATTGTGCAAAGTCATTGTATCAAGAAGGAAAGATACTGGAACTTGTTGCAGCCTTTGCGAACGAGATGATGGATCAGAATTCTGTTGCTGTGAAGGGTGAATTGAGCCGGGCGGATAGCGAGACGTTACTTCGGGTCAGGCGACAGATAGATGAGGGATTTCTGGAACCCATGACCATCGCGGAGCTCTCCAAACAGCACTTTATGTGTGAATCCAAACTCCGTGAGATATTTCGAAAGCACTATGGAATCACCATATATCAATATATGTTAAATCGCCGCATGGAGCACGCCTGCGAACTGTTGTCTGTGCCCGATGCTCAGGTGAAAGACATAGCAGGGTTGGTGGGGTACAGCAACATCAGCCATTTCAGCGACGCCTTCCGAAAAAAGTTTGGATGCACTCCGAGTGAATATAAGCGGAGCTTACCATTCTGAAACATAAGAGCAAAGACACAGGTGTATTCTTTTGTGGTTACTTGGATGGAAATTACAAAGATTGCATCTTCCCTTGAAAAACCAGAATAGTAGGCAGCACATTTCGAGGAAGATCTTGCCCAGTGGAAACTATATCATTTGAAATGTGAGTTGCTCAGCAGCGGCATACACATTGATGTTAGTGCTGGGCGGAATTAACCATTCGCGTGGGGCTGTAAAACGAGCCTACGCATAAGTAAAACTTTGACCGCTGAAAAAGCAGAGCGACGGGACAGATAAAGGCTGTCCCGCCGCTCGTGTTTTAAGGGCATATTGGCTTGATGAACCGGAAGTTACAGCGCCGCCTTTTTCCATTTTCTGATCTTAGTTCTAAACGTTCCGAAAGGAGCAACAGTATTAACGTGAATGAACCTGTATACTTCCCATACAGCTGCTTTTGTAGCATCATCAGCCCATTTTCTCATATGCGGCTTAAATAATTCATCCGCACTGAGCGAATCAATCATTGCGCAGATAGACTTGACATTTTCGTTCAGTTCGGCTTTCAACTCTTGAAGAGACAAATGAGCGTAGGTATCCGTGAACCACTGATACAGCTTGCCAAGTTGGTTCCATTTGAATTCGTCCGACGGTGTCTTTGCTTGAAGTCCCTTCCTTTCATCTTCCTCCCATTTAAGAACCAATGTTGTCCAACCCACCTGATAGGCAAGGTTTTCTGCCGGGGTCCGGTCAACCTCATCAACCCTTTTATCTTTTAAGGATTCTGGTATGCTATCAAACTCCGAAATATATTTTTCAAAAGTTTTATTGATTTCAGCTTTGAGTTCTTCTTTGCTTTTGTATACTCGCAAAAAAACACCTCCATAAATTCCGGTTTGTCTATTGAGTACCCATTCTGATTATAGCATAGCTTTATGAATTATTCTAATACTGCACTGTGCATCATGGCGCTTTAGGGGAAAGACATGGCGTTTTCGGGGGGAATTTCCCTTTCGCCGTCTGTATAATAGCAGGTGGTTGGAAAAGGTTAACCTCACACGGTTAAGAGACTCAGCTGTTCAGTTATTTCGATATGCGCGCCCATTGGTTAGCTTACTCTAACTAAAGATTTATTACTCAGGAGGTCGTCAGAATGAAAAAAATCGCAATGCTCATGTTGTGCCTTGTGCTTGTGTTTGCTCTTGCAGCCTGTGCTGGAACGGATACCACGCCGCAGGGATCGGTCTCGGATACCGTCACGGTAACGGATATGAAGGGCGAGGTTGCCATCCCGGCAAATCCACAGCGCATCGTTGATGTAGCTGGCTTGACAGAGGAACTTCTTATTCTGGATATGAAGGTAATTGCCTCGGCTAATACCAGCATGTTCGATGGGGTGTCTGTCCCCAAACATCTGACAACGCTTTTTGCCGAAAGAGGTATTGAGGTTGTCGGCAATTACTCCGGGTCTTCTTCTACCGGAGACCTGAACCTCGAAAAGATCGCGGAGTTAAAGCCTGATCTGATCATTATGAATATTCGCCACGAGAAGGTTCATGAACAACTCGCGGCTATTGCTCCCACGGTCATGATCGACGATGACATAAGCTATGTTAACTGGCGCGGAAGATTTCAGCAACTGGGGCAGTGGTTTGATAAAGAAGCAGCCGTAGAAAAATGGCTTGCTGACTACGACGCCAAAGCTGCGGAGCTTGCGGCAAGAATCAGGGATATGATTGGGGACGAAACCTTTGCTGTATTGGAGGACAATTCCGTTCATTTTGGTTCCTATTACATCTATCGCAGCGGCGGGCCGGGTGAGCTTGTCTACGATGAGCTGAAACTCACACCATCAGCCGGTGTACCGGAGAATGTCTGGGGTGAAGTGGTCGATGCGGAATACTTTTCCCTGATCGATGCAGATCACATCTTCTTCTTTAGCGACGACGGCAGAGCTGGAGACACGGGGAACCTTGCCGTGTGGAAGAATATGAAAGCGGTCAAAGCCGGCAACGTTTACTTTGGTATCAATGAGGATCAGTATAATATGGCTTTTACGGCGATGGGAAAGGAACTCTATTTGGAAAAACTCGCGAACGCGATTCTGAACCATGGGGACGTTGAGTAAGGAAACAGGCGCGGTTGCGGGAATATCGCAGAGACAAGAGAGATACAAACGCTCCGCGCCGGCTTTTCTGATTATTCTTGCCGCATTGGTGCTGCTGCTTGGGTTCTCAATGGTTCTCTCCGTCTGCACCGGCATTGCTGGCGGTAGCTTCAAGGTCTTTGCGGAAACGGTTATGTCCCCCGCTAAGGCTTCTGGTGTTGGAATGATTATGTTGGAAATGCGTATGCCCAGGGCGCTGGCTGCCGGGCTGACAGGAATGGCCTTCGCTCTCTCCGGCGCTGTGATGCAAGGAATTACCAGAAACCCCCTGTCGGACGCCGGCCTTCTGGGGATCAATGCGGGAGCCGGTTTCTTTGTTGCACTGTCCGCAATTCTGTTTCCCGCCGCACCAGACATCGTGAAAACATGCGCCGCCTTTGCCGGAGCCGCTCTTGCGGTATTCATGGTCTATGGTTTCGGCGACGGCAAACATAGATCCGAATCTTTCCGGTTTATTCTGGCAGGCGCTGCTGTATCAGCCCTGCTTACCGCGTTGAGTCAGGCGGTTTCTCTGGCGTTTGGAATCGTGAAATTCCTTTCTTTCTGGAGCGCGGGCAGTTTGTCCGGTGTGACATGGCAAAGCTTGAAAATGCTATCCCCGGTGATTCTCTCAGCCGGTGCGCTTGGTTTGCTTTTATCGAGCCGGCTATCAGCGCTGGCACTGGGAGAAGATAGCGCCGCCAGCTTGGGCATAAATGTCCGCACGGTCAGGCTTTTCGGTATGCTTGTGGTGTTGCTGCTTGCGGGAGCCAGTGTATCGCTCGTGGGAGGCATCGCATTTATCGGTCTTATCGTACCGCATATATCCCGACTTCTTGTGGGCGGTGATTACCGCAGGCTGGTTCCCGTGTCTGCGCTCATGGGCGGCGTTGTGCTGGTGCTGTCGGATATTGCGGCACGCATGATAAACGCCCCTTTTGATACGCCTGTCGGCGCACTGGTATCCATCCTCGGCGTGCCCGTCTTTTTTGCGCTAACTTTCAGGAAGGAGGGCATGGTCTTATGAAAAAGAAAACCAGGCAAATCCTTATCCTCAACGGTCTTCTTATCCTGATTGTAGCTACGGCTATCTTATCCGTTAACAGTGGTTACGCAAGAATTCCCTTCTCGACTGCGGTTCACAGCATATTCCAACCGCATATGGAGGGAACCTCCGTAGTCGTAGCGCAGTTTCGCGTTCCGAGAATCGTCCTCGCCGTTCTATGTGGGATGGGTCTGGCACTTGCCGGATGCGTTATGCAGACTGTCACGGGGAATCCGCTGGCCGATCCGGGGATATTGGGCATAAACGCAGGGGCGGGATTTGCCGTTATGCTGTTCCTGACATTTTTCCCTGCACTGCATATACGTACCATGGCATACCAGCCGATATTTGCCATAGCGGGCGGGCTTTGCACAACGGGACTGCTGTATCTTTTTGCAAAGAGGAACGGAAAACTCCTCCCAATATATTTTCTGTTGGGCGGCATCGGTCTTGCGTCCCTATTTTCTTCTTTTATGCTGATCATGGCCGCGAACATGGACAACAGCAGCTATCAGCTCGTGGCAAGATGGCTGGCAGGAAATATTTGGGGAACGAGCTGGCATCAGGTTCTTGCCCTGTTGCCCTATATGCTCATACTGGTTCCTTTTCTTCTTACAAAGTCGAACATACTGGATATTCTGCTCTTAGGAGAGAATACGGCCATTTCTCTGGGGATAGCCGTAGAGAGGGAGATAAGACTGCTCCTGATTGCATCGGTGGCTCTTACCTCTGCCTGCGTTGCCGTCAGCGGAGGGATCGGTTTTGTGGGACTGGTAGCGCCGCATATGGCACGAAGGTTGATCGGTGGCAGACACCACGCCCTTATGCCTGCCTCCATGCTGCTGGGGGCGCTGCTGTTGCTTTTGGCAGACACGCTGGGACGGTCTGCCTTTCAGCCGAGGGAGATCCCGGTTGGTATCGTGATCTCCGTGCTTTCGGCTCCGTATTTTCTGTTCCTGCTCCGCAGGTATTTTTAAGGGAGGACGTCTATGCTTTCACGTATGCAGGCAAAGGGTTTGTCTGCCGGATATAACGGGGAGGCCGTCTTCAGGGGGCTTGACTTAAAAATCCCTGAAGGCAGCATAACCACCTTGATAGGCTCCAACGGCTCTGGAAAATCCACCATACTGAAGACACTGTGCCGGATCATTTCCCCGGATTCCGGCGCAGTATACCTTGATGGCGAAGCGATCCACAGAATGCCGACAAAGCGTGTTGCCCAGAGACTTGCGCTGCTGCCGCAGGGAGCGCAAGCCCCTGCCGGCATCACAGTCGGCGACCTTGTGGAATACGGGCGTTTTCCTTACAGGTCGGCGCTAAGCGGTCTCGGCGAAAAGGATCGGGAGATCATTCAGTGGGCTCTTGCCAGTACAGGCATGAGTTCCCTTGAACATAGAGAAATGGAGAGGCTTTCGGGAGGTCAACAACAGCGGGCATGGATCGCCATGGCGTTGGCGCAGAAAACCGGATTGCTGTTTCTGGATGAACCCACGACCTATTTGGACATCTCGCACCAACTGGATATATTGTACCTTCTGCGCCGCCTCAACCGGGAAAATGGTGTTACCATCGTAATGGTTCTTCATGATTTAAATCATGCCATCATGTTTTCCGACTATTTGGTGGCGATCAAAGACGGGATGCTGCACAGCGCAGGTACGCCGCAAGAGGTTATTACCCAGCAGGCGTTGCGGGAAATCTTTGATGTAGAAGCGGAGGTCATTACACATCCGGTATTAAATGTTCCGGTATGCCTCCCCTTCAGGATAACGGAGCAGAACAAAAAAACAGGAGGTTCGAACACATGAAAAAAGGTTTGCGATCAGTGCTGTTCTCCGTGCTGGTGGGTGCGCTGCTGCTGTGCGCCGGATGCGGCAAATCGGGAGACATCTATACAGCGGGCGTTTATACGGCTTCCGCTGAAGGTTATTCCGGTCCGGTTACCGTAGAGGTAGAGTTTGACGGGAGCAGCATATTGTCTGTACATGTCCTATCTCACAGCGAAACAGTAAATATCTCAGACCGCGCAATAGATGAGATCCCTTCCCAAATCGTGGAGGCGCAGACCTGGGATGTGGATGCCGTTTCATCTGCAACATTTACCAGCGATGCCATTCGTGAAGCGGTCAGAGATTGCCTCGCGCAGGCGGCGCTCCGATGAACCATTTGCGTCGCAAAGGATATTCTGCGGTGATAGAATGGGTGAGATGAAGAGCAAGTCAAAAAATCAGCCATAGCTGCTGTTTTAAGTGCTTTTCCAGCGAAGTGCCGCAGGCATTTCGCTGGAGATTCCATATATGGCTGTATGAACTCCCTTCCATGCGCAAAAGAATATCGCGAATCCTCCAGGCAAGGGTATGTGTGTTTAGTATAAAATGTGTCACTCCCATTGACAAACCAAATCTACACGGGTATAATATACCAGCAGTATATACTACCGGTATATCGGGAGGCGTAGGAGATGGAACGAACGGAAACCCAAAGGAAGATCCTTGAGATTGGGAAAAGAGAGTTCTTGAAGAAAGGCTTCAAGGACGCATCTCTGAACCAAATTGTCGCGGAGGCGGGCTTCACGAAGGGTGCCTTCTACGGCTACTACCCGGATAAGACCGCTCTGTTTGAAGACCTTGTGGGCGGGACCGCAAGTGAGCTGCTCACCCGCTTCAAGGCGGCACAGGATGATTATTTTGACCTCGTCCCGGAGGGAAAAGCAAAAGACAGTCTGGCACTCTCCACCAAACACCTGCACGAGCTTGTCGCGTTCATGTACGACCATTTCGACGAATTCAAGCTGATCCTCTGCCGGGCGGAGGGAACGGGCTACGCAGATTTTATCGAGGTGCTGGTGGAGCTGGAGGTCGATCGATCCGAAGAATACTACGCCTTCCTCAGAAAAAACGGTATGCTCTCCGGGAGCATGACTCGTCAGCTTCATCACATGATCACAAGAGCTTACTTTACGGCGGTGTGTGAAACCATCGTCCACGATATGCCGAGAGAGGAAGCCATGAAATACGTCGATGAACTGGCTATCTTTTTCCACTCCGGCTGGAGCGGACTTTTAAGGCTCGAATGAGCCTTAAAAAAATAACTGTCGGTTAGCCGTCTCTAACCGAGGCGGCGCATCCTCCAACAAATCCATATATTTTAAGAAAGGAACACGGAATATGAGCAAACAGAAAAAAGAAAAGCAGCCGCCGGTGCTGGGCAGGCTGCTGGCGTATGCCGGAGGGCATAAGTGGCTGTCCGTATTGGGCTGCGGGCTGTCCGGCATTTCGGCGGCGGCCGGCATTTTCCCGTTCGTCTTTGTCTGGTACGCGGCCCGTGGCATTTTAACGCCGGGAGGCGGCGTTCCGGCAGGGCTTGCCCGCTACGGCTGGTATGCGCTGGCGGCGGCACTTCTGAGCGCGGCGATCTATTTCGCCGGGCTTATGTGTACACACCTTGCGGCCTTCCGGGTGGCGACGAATATGCGAAAGGCGGCGGTCGCCCATCTCATTGACCTGCCGCTGGGGTACTTTAACGCCAACCTCACGGGGCGGCTGCGCAAGCAGATCGACGACAACGCAGCGCTGACAGAAACGCTCCTTGCCCACACCATCCCCGACGCGGTGGGCGGGATCGTAACGCCGATACTGGCGGTGGTACTGCTCTTCGTCTTTGACTGGCGCATGGGGCTTGCCTGCCTGATCCCCATGGTCATCGGGCTTATCTGCCTGATGACCATGATGACCGGGACGGGCATGAAGTTCTTTGAGGCATACCAGCGGGCAGGAGAGCGCATTTCCGCTGAGGCCACGGAGTATGTCCGGGGCATCCCGGTGGTGAAGGTATTCCAGCAGACGGTTTACTCCTTCAAGAGCTTTCATGCCGCTATCCTCAGCTACCGCGACCTTGCCAGCGGCTACGCCATGATGTGCCGTATGCCCTACACTCTGTTTACAGTAGTGCTGAACGCCATGTTCCTGCTTCTCATGCCCTTGGGAATGGTTCTCATCGGCGGCGCGGCAGACGGCTGGGCAGTGCTGGCCGATCTGGTGTTTTACATCTTCTTCGCGCCCCAGCTTGCCTTTATGATGGAGCGGCTGATGTACGCGGTCAACGCACAGATGGAGGCCGCCGAGGCAGTGAACAAGCTGGAGGCGATATTGAAGGAGTCGCCCCTTCCCGAGCCTGCGGCGGACAGCGGAAGCAAGCCCGCAGACAGCGGCATTTCCTTTGAGAATGTCACCTTTTCCTATGACGGCTCAGACAGGTCCGCGCTGACGAATGTGAGCTTCCATCTGCCGCAGGGGGAGGCGTGGGCGCTGGTGGGCCCCTCCGGCGGCGGCAAGACCACCATCGCCCGGCTGATCCCGCGCTTTTTCGATGTGCAGGCAGGGGCGGTGCTCCTGGGCGGACGGGATGTGCGCAGCATCCCCACCGCAGAGCTGATGGAGCAGATCTCCTTCGTCTTTCAGGAGGTGCGGCTCTTTAAAAAGAGCATCCGCGACAACATCCGCGCCGCTCGGCCGGACGCCACCGAGGCGGAGATATTACACGCGGCGCAGCTTGCCCAGTGCAGCGATATTCTGGAAAAGACGCCGGGCGGGCTGGACGCCGTGATCGGTGCCAAGGGCGTGTACCTCTCCGGCGGTGAGATGCAGCGCATCGCGCTGGCCCGGGCGATTTTAAAGGACGCGCCCATCGTGGTGCTGGATGAGGCCAGCTCCTTTGCAGACCCCGAGAACGAGGCGAAGATACAAAAGGCCTTCGAGGCGCTGATGAAGGGCAAGACCGTGCTGATGATCGCCCACCGCCTGTCCACGGTGCGGAACATGGATCGCATCCTCGTCATCCGGGACGGCGAGATCGCCGAGGAAGGAAAGCACGATGAGCTTCTCGAAAAGGGCAGCGTATACGCCGCTATGTGGGAGGAATACCAAAAGACCGCGCAGTGGAAGGTAGGAGGTGCCGCATGATCGAACGCATCCGAAAAAAATACGCCATGACGGAGAAGGGCGCAAAAGACTATGTGGCCGCCGTGTTCTGGTCCGTACTGGTCAACATCAGCAAAATGCTGCCGGTGGGCGTGCTGGCCACGGCGCTCTCCGGCATCGTAGAGGCGCTGACAAACGGCACCGACCCAAGGGCGGGGCTTACGCGCTTTCTGGTCGCGGGCGTCCTTGCCCTCGCCGCGCTCTTTGTGACCTTTCTGATCCAGTACAAAGCCCTATACGAAGCCACCTACCGGGAGAGTGCCAACCGCCGCATCCGGCTGGCGGAGGTGCTGCGCCAGCTTCCGCTGTCCTTCTTCGGAACCCGGGACCTGACTGACCTGACCACCACCATCATGGGGGATACGGAGACGCTGGAAAAGGCCTTCTCCCACTTTTACCCCGCCATGCACGGCGCGCTCATCTCCACGGCGCTGATTTCCGCAGGCATGCTGCTTTACGACTGGCGGATGGCACTGGCTCTTTTGTGGGTGGTGCCTGCGTCGCTGCTGATGGTATATCTCTCCCGGCGCATGGAAAAGCGGCATATAACGAAGGGGCTTGTCACCCGCCGCGCGGCCACCGACGCCATGCAGGAGGTGCTGGAGTGCGCGCCGGAGATCAAGGCGTGCAACCAGAAGGCGCGGTATATCGCCGACCTGAACCGCAGGCTGGACGAGGCGGAGCAGGACACCATCCAGGGCGAGCTGTTCACAGGCTCCGTGGTCACGGCGGCACAGTCCTTCCTAAAGCTGGGTATCGCCACCACCGTACTCACGGGAGTAACGCTGATGAGCCGCGGCGGCCTGGCGCTGATCCCGTTTCTGATGTTCCTTATCGCCGCCACCCGTGTATATGACCCCATCGGCTCCATGTTTGCCAACATGGCCGCGGTTTTCGCCTGCGAGGTGCGCATCGAGCGCATGCAGGAGATCGAGAACGAAACGCGCATGACCGGACTGACCGAATATGATCCCGACGGCTACGACATCCGCTTTGAGCATGTGACCTTTGCCTACCGGGAAAAAGAGGACGTGCTTCGGGACGTTTCCTTTACGGCGAAGCAGGGGCAGGTGACGGCGCTGGTGGGCCCCTCCGGCGGCGGCAAGTCCACGGCAGCCAGGCTGGCGGCCCGCTTCTGGGACCCGGCGGAGGGAACGGTGCGGCTGGGCGGCGTGGACGTGTCCACGGTGGACGGCGAGGCGCTGCTGAAAAACTACGCCATCGTATTTCAGGATGTGGTGCTGTTTGCGGATACCGTGATGGAAAACATCCGTCTCGGCAAGCGGGACGCCACCGACGAGGAGGTGCTGGCGGCGGCGAAGGCGGCGCAGTGCGACGCCTTTGTATCCAGGCTGCCGGAGGGCTACCATACCCTGATCGGGGAAAACGGCTCCCGGCTCTCCGGCGGTGAGCGGCAGCGCATCTCCATTGCCCGCGCCATCTTGAAGGATGCGCCGGTGATTCTGCTGGACGAGGCCACGGCCTCGCTGGACGTGGAAAATGAAACGGCGGTGCAGGCGGCGCTGTCCGGACTTATCCGGGATAAGACGGTGCTCGTCATCGCGCACCGCATGCGTACCGTCATGAACGCCGATCAGATCGTCCTGCTCTCCGGTGGCCGCGTGGTTGAGATGGGTTCTCCCGCGGAGCTGCTGAAAAAGAACGGCCTGTTCCGCCACATGGCGCAGCTCCAGAGCGAGAGCATGGAGTGGACGGCGTAGAAAGTTGCGGGATAAACAGAATTCCAAGTGCAATATTGGAAAACGAAGTGTCGAAAACAAGGATGAGTTTATGAAAGAAACAAATAAATGGTCTGTCAGGGATGTGATCACCACGGTGCTGCTTTCGGCGGTGCTGATCGTGATCCAGCTCGTCGTCAATATGGTCTGCATGGCCAACGACTTTGTCAGCATGGTGCTGTCGGTGGGGATCACCATGTTCCTCTGCGCGCCGGTCTATATGCTCATGGTCAGCCGGATCGGAAAGCGTTTTGTGACGCTGATCTATATGACGATCCTCGGTGTGATTTTCCTGCTGATGGGCAACTGGTTCTTGCTTCCTTATTATGTTCTCGTGGGGATCCTCTGCGAGGTGATTCTCTGGAAGGAAGGCTCCTGCCAAAAACCGAAACGGCTGACCGCCGCCTGGACGGCGGCGAGCCTGCTGTACAACGGGGTCAATCTGCTGCCCATCTGGTTCTTCTGGGACACCTACTACGATTTTGCGCTGGCAAGCGGCATGGAGCAGAGCTACATCGATTCCTATGTGCGTTACTACACCTCTCCCGGCTGGCTGGCCTTTATTCTGCTGTTTACGACGCTGATGGGCTTTTTAGGCTGCATGGTGGGCAGTCGGCTGATTCGCAGGCATTTTCAGAAGGCCGGCGTTCTATGAGAGCGGACGTATCCTTTGCGGTGCCGGTCAAGCTGTGGGCGCTGCTGTGCGTCTTTGCCGGAGTGGCGATCGGCGGGAATGTGCTGCTCACCTGCATCCTGACCGGCGGGGCGCTTCTTTATCTCGTCTTACAGAAAAATTTCCGCCTTGCCGCGTCCTATGGCTGCTTTTATCTGCTGCTGGCGCTGCTGCTCTACGGCATCCGCTTTCACGGGCTGCGCATGCCGGTCTTTTCGGAGTTTTATGTTCTGATGTTCTGGAATCTGTCGCCATTTTTTCTGGTGTCATGGGATCTGATCACCACGCCGCCGGGAATGCTCTCCGCGTTTTTATCCCACCTCCGTATGCCCACCCCGTTCATTCTCGGGCTTCTTGTGGTTTTTCGCTTCTTCCCCACCATGCGGACGGAGCTGAAAGGCGTAGGCAGGTCCATGAAAAACCGAGGGCTGACCGCAGCGGGGCAGCTGCTCGCGCATCCCGTGCAGAGCATGGAGTTTGTGCTGGTTCCGTTTCTTCTTCGGGTATTGCAGCTCGCCGATCAGCTTTCCGTTTCCGCTGTTGCAAGAGGTGCGGAGCGTCCGGGCGTGCGCGGCAGCTATTATGAGCAAAAGGCCGGGGCGCGGGATCACATCGCGGCAGCCGCATGTGCGCTGGTCACGGCTTCCTATTTGGTTTTGGAAAGGAGCATGGCATGATCGAGCTTACACACGCTTCCTTTCAATACGAAAACTCAGACAGAGGCGTGCAGGACATTTCCCTTTCGGTAAAACGCGGCGAATGCGTCGTGCTGACGGGGCTCTCCGGCTGCGGCAAGACCACCGTGACAAGGCTTGTCAACGGGCTTGCGCCGTCTTACTACCCCGGCGTTTTCAGCGGGAGCGTGAGGATAGACGGCAAGGACATATCCAGGCTTTCCACATGGGAGATCGGGCGTTTGGTGGGAAGCGTTTTTCAGGACCCCAAAAGCCAGTTCTTTTCCTCTGAGCTTGCCGGAGAGGTGGCCTTTCCCTGCGAGAATTACGGCTTATCCACTCAGGAGATACGGGCGCGGACGGACGCCGCCATAGAGGCATTGAAGCTGTCCCATTTGAAAGACAGGGCAGTTGACATCCTCTCAAGCGGAGAAAAGCAGCGGGCGGCCATTGCGTCCGTATATGCCATGAAGCCAAAGGTCTTTGTGTGTGATGAGCCGACGGCCAACCTCGATGCCGCCGGGACGAGGCAGCTTGCGCAGACCCTTCGGCAGCTCAAGGAACAAGGCTTTACCCTGCTCCTCGCGGAGCATCGGATCGACTGGCTGATGGGGATCGCAGACCGGTTTTTATATCTGCGAGACGGCAGAATAGCGGCTGAGTATGCGCCACGGGACTTACTTCTTCTTCCGGAAACAGACGTCTTAGGCATGGGTCTGCGCTCTCCGCATGAGGGAAAGAGCCTTCCCGTTCCCTCCGTATTGGACGAAAGCCCTGCCGTCTTGAGGACAGCAGGGCTCTCGAAAAGAATACGCAAGGAAGTCATTTTCGATGATATTTTCCTCGCCTTTCCGAAAGGCAAAGTGACCGCCATAACGGGACAAAACGGCGTGGGGAAAACCACCCTTGCGCAGATCCTCTGCGGGCTGGCAAGGCAGACAAGGGGACATATCCTGATAGATGGGGAAAAAGCAAGAGCCGCAGTCCGGCGCAGGGAGATCTATTACTGCGGCAACGACACGTCAACGCAGTTTTTTACGGCAAGCGTGGCGGAGGAGCTGCTGCTGAATACCGAATTGACGGAAGAAAGCAAAGACCGTGCAATACATCTGCTGAAAGAATTTGGCCTTTACGAGTACAGGGATGCGCACCCGTCCACCCTGTCCGGCGGGCAGAAGCAGCGCCTTGCCATCGCCTGCGCCATCTTTTCCGGCCGCAGGATACTGATCCTTGATGAGCCCACCAGCGGCCTTGACGGGCAGAATATGCGCCTCGTCGCAGAAAGGCTGAGAAGCGAAGCGCGGAACGGCAGAACCATTCTCGTGATCACCCACGACAGGGAGCTGATCGAGAACTGCTGCGATAACATTGTGGAGGTTGAAAAACAATCGCCATGAATCAGCCGAGGACTGTTATGGGATATCCGCGCCGGAGGGATCGCTTTCTGTCCCTGCCGGCAGCTCCACCGCGATGGTCGTGCCCTTGTCCGAGCTTTCCTCCACCCAAACGGAGCCGCCGTGGAGATCGGCGATCTCCCACACCAGAGAAAGCCCCAGTCCCGCGCCGCCGTACTCGCGGCTGCGGGATTTGTCTACCCGGAAGAAGGGATGAAAAATGCTCCGCTGATATTCCTCCGGAATGCCGCAGCCGGTGTCGGAAACGCGAATGATGCACTTTTCCTGCCCCTGCGCAAGCTCGACCCGCACCGAGCCGCCGGGACGGTTGTATTTGACGGCGTTCTCCGTCAGGTTAAAGAGCAGACGGTAGATCAGCGCGTCGCTGCCGGTGAGAACGGCATCGCCCTCCGCTTCCAGCGTGATGCTTTGCTTCTCTGCCAGCGGCGCAAGATCTGTGAAGATCTCCTCGACCATGGGGGCGAGCTGAAGCTGCTCGTTCCGCGCCACCTGCTGCAAATTGCTCATCTCCAGCAGCGTCTTGGTCATCTGCGTCAGCCTCTCAGTCTGCTCCCGCAGGAGAGCGAGAAACTCCGCCGTCTCCGGCCGCACATCGGGATGCTCCGCGGAGAAAAGCTCCAGCTGCACCTGCATCAGCGCCAGCGGCGTGCGCAGCTCGTGGGCGGCGTTGCCGGTGAACTGCCGCTGGGCGGCAAAGGCGTTGTTCAGCCGCTCCAGCATCTGGTTGAACGAGCGGCTCAGCTGACGGAA
>OFMO01001179.1_pt1 | contig 17917 bp, 10 predicted proteins | sample 1541821 | NCBI WGS metagenome assembly OFMO01 (sample SAMN04209253, study PRJEB22552) | human gut metagenome | biome: gut; material: feces | host: Homo sapiens | place: USA: Oklahoma | reverse complement strand
GAGTGCATATAAAGACCTTGGAATGGACATGGATCAGACACAGATTCATTATCTGTTAAAAACAGGAGGTCAGATGGCTGTACTTGCACTTCTGGGAATGGCAGCAAGTATTATGGTTGCATTTCTGGCATCAAGAGTTGGAGCAAGTGCAGGACGTGATCTGAGAAGCGGAGTGTTCCATAAGGTTGTTGGATTTTCAAACAATGAATTCAATCACTTCTCAACAGCATCTTTGATCACGAGAAGTACGAATGATATCCAGCAGATTCAGATGCTGATCGTTATGTTGCTTCGTATGGTTCTGTATGCGCCAATCCTTGCAATCGGTGGAGTGCTGCAGGTTATGAAGACCAATGTATCCATGTCCTGGATCATCGGACTTGCGGTTATTATCATTGCATTTGTAGTTTTGTTGCTGTTCCTTGTTGTTATGCCAAAGTTCAAAGTATTGCAGAATCTTGTTGATAAGTTGAACCTTGTAACAAGAGAAATTCTGACAGGACTTCCGGTTATACGTGCATTCAGTACAGAGAAGCATGAGGAAGAGAGATTTGATGATGCGAACCGCACACTGACGAAGACGAATCTTTTCGTTAACCGTGCAATGACATTTATGATGCCGGTGATGATGTTTGTCATGAACGGTGTATCTGTTCTGATCGTATGGACGGGAGCACACGGAATCAGTGATGGACAGATGCAGGTTGGAGATATGATGGCATTTATCCAGTATACGATGCAGATCATTATGGGATTCTTAATGCTTTGTATGATTTCAATTATGCTTCCAAGAGCAGCTGTGGCAGCAGATCGTGTTGAGGAAGTATTGAAGAGTGAGACAATGATCCACGATCCAAAGCAAGAAAAACATTTCCCGGAAGACGGAAAAGGAGTACTTACTTTCGATCATGTATCTTTCCGTTATCCAGGTGCAGATGAAGATGTTCTGGAAGATATTACATTTACGGCGAAGCCGGGTGAGACAACAGCAATTATCGGAAGTACCGGAAGTGGTAAGTCTACGCTGGTAAATCTGATTCCACGTTTCTATGATGTGACATCCGGAGATATTACGCTGGATGGTGTAGATATCCGTGAAGTGAAACAGCATGAACTTCGTGAGAAGCTTGGATATGTTCCGCAGAAGGGAGTTCTGTTCTCGGGAGATATCGCATCTAATATCATGTTTGGTAATTCACATGGAAGTGATGATGAGATGATCGAGGCGGCAGAGATTGCACAGGCAACAGAATTTATTGACACAAAACCGGAGAAATATAAGAGCCCGATCTCACAGGGAGGTTCAAATGTATCCGGTGGACAGAAGCAGAGACTTTCTATTGCAAGAGCAATCGCAAAGCACCCGCAGGTATTTATTTTTGACGACAGTTTTTCTGCCCTTGACTATAAGACGGATGTAACACTCCGCCGTGCGCTGGCTGAAAAGACAAGCGGAAGTACGGTGCTGATCGTTGCACAGAGAATCAGCACGATCCTGCATGCAGAGCAAATCATAGTATTGGACGAAGGCAAAGTGGCAGGTAAGGGAACTCATGCGGAGCTTCTCAAGAACTGTCCGGTATACCGTGAAATCGCAGAATCCCAGCTGTCCAGGAAAGAGTTAGAAGCAGCGTTAAATGAGCAGACAGATGGAAAGGAGGATCAGATTCATGGCTAGAATGCATGGCGGTCGAAGACCGAATGAAAAAGCAAAAGACTTCAAAGGAACAATGAAGAAACTGATCCGCCACATGGCAATTTACAAAGTACAAGTATTTTTCGTAGCCGTGTTTGCTATCTGTGGAACAATATTCAATATTGTCGGACCGAAGATTTTAGGAAAAGCAACGACAGAGATTTTCAATGGACTTGTAAGTAAAGTTTCCGGTGGAGACGGAATGAATTTCGGTAAAATCGGACAGATTCTGCTGACTGTTCTTTGCCTGTATGTGATCAGCGCAATCTGCAGTTTTGTGCAGGGATATTTGATGACGGGGGTGTCTCAGAAGACAACCTACCGTTTGAGAAGAGAAATCTCTGAGAAGATCAACCGCATGCCGATGAGCTATTTTGACACAAAGCCGGTAGGTGAAGTGCTTTCCCGTGTGACAAATGATGTTGACACACTTGGACAGAGCCTGAACCAGAGTGCGACTCAGATGATCACATCGGTTACAACTCTGATTGGTGTATTTATCATGATGTTGTCAATCAGCCCGCTGATGACAGTGATTGCAGTTTTGATTCTTCCGCTTTCTGCCGGATTGATCGGATTCGTAATGAAACATTCACAGAAATATTTCGTAGGGCAGCAGACATACCTTGGAAATGTGAATGGACAGGTAGAAGAAATCTATGGTGGTCATAACATCATCAAGGCGTTTAATAAAGAAGAGGAAGTAATCGAAGTATTCAATGAAACAAATGATAAGCTGTATGATTCCGCATGGAAATCTCAGTTCTTCTCCGGTTTGATGATGCCTGTAATGCAGTTTGTAGGAAACTTGGGTTACGTGGCAGTGGCAATCCTTGGGGGATATCTGACAATTAAGGATGTGATCGAGGTTGGAGATATCCAGTCCTTTATTCAGTATGTACGTAACTTTACACAGCCATTGCAGCAGATCGCACAGGTGGCGAATATGCTTCAGTCAACAGCTGCAGCATCAGAGCGTGTCTTCAAGTTCCTGGAAGGACCGGAAGAAGATCAGACAGTAGAGAATCCGGTTTCTGTAGAGAATCTTCAGGGAAATGTTGAATTTGAGCATGTACGTTTTGGATATAATGAAGATAAGATCATCATTAATGACTTCTCAGCGGATGTGAAAGAAGGCCAGAAGATTGCAATTGTTGGTCCGACAGGAGCCGGAAAGACAACAATGATCAAATTGCTCATGCGTTTCTATGATGTGAATGGAGGTTCGATCAAGATTGACGGACACGATGTCCGGGACTTCAATAGAAGTGAACTCCGTGAAATGTTCGGAATGGTTCTGCAGGATACCTGGCTGTTCCATGGTACGATCAGTGACAATATCCGTTACGGAAAACTGAATGCGACAGAGGAAGAAGTGATTCAGGCAGCGAAGGCGGCACATGTGCATCGTTTCATCCAGACACTTCCAGGTGGATACAATATGGAACTGAATGAAGAAGCAAGTAATGTATCTCAGGGACAGAAACAGCTCCTCACAATCGCAAGGGCAATCCTTGCAGATCCGAAGATCCTGATTTTGGATGAGGCGACAAGTTCAGTTGATACCCGTACAGAAGAAATGATCCAGAAAGCAATGGACAATCTGATGAAAGGAAGAACAAGCTTTGTTATTGCCCACAGATTATCAACGATCCGTGATGCCGATCTGATCCTTGTTATGAAGGACGGAGATATCATTGAGCAGGGAAATCATGAGGAACTTCTTGCAAGAGGCGGTTTCTATGCAGATCTGTATAATTCTCAGTTCGAAAGTACGACAGAGATCGCGTAAGGGAAATTTTACAAGTTAATAAGTTTATATACTAAGAGCAGTCAGAAGATTGCTGGTCGCACATCGTGTGAACAGTAACGGCTGCTCTTTTTAAGAAAGGAAAACAAGATGAAAACAAGCACAATTGTCCGTAAAGCATTTGCGGCAGGTGATATGGTAAGAGATGCCGGATTAAAGACACCGGAAGATGTTCAGAGATTTGATAACATTGTTTATGGAGAAGATAAAGTCTGGCAATCGCTGGATGTATATCGACCAAAAGCAACTAATATAGAAGAAAAACTTCCGGTTATTGTCAGCGTGCACGGTGGCGGCTGGGTCTATGGTGATAAGGAACGCTATCAGTATTACTGCATGAGCCTTGCACAGAGAGGATTCGCAGTAGTGAATTTTTCCTATCGTCTTGCACCGGAGTCAAAATTTCCGACATCTATCATAGATACGAACCTTGTGTTTGGCTGGATCTTAGATCATGCAGAAGAATATGGATTCGATACAGAGAATATATTTGCAGTTGGCGATTCTGCCGGAGCCCATATGCTTGGTCTGTATACAAATTTATGTACAAATCCAGAATATGCAAAAACTTATGAAGATAAATTTGGAATCCAGATACCGCAGGATCTTAAGATTCGTGCAGTAGCCCTGAATTGTGGTCAGTACCATTTTGGCCTGGAAGAAATGAGTAATGAGATGACAGATAATCTGATGAAAGAATTTCTTCCAGAAGGCGGTACACCGGAGGAATTAGGGCTGGTTAATGTAGACACATATGTGACAGAAAAGTTTCCACCTGTATATCTGATGACAGCGGAGAAAGATTTCCTGAAAGAGCAGGCACCACTATTGGAGAAAGTTTTGAAAGAAAAGAAAGTTCCGTATATATATTCCTGCTACGAGGGGACGAAAAAGAAATTGGAGCATGTGTTCCACCTGAATATGAAGCTGGCGGATGCGGAGAGATGTAATGATGCAGAGTGCGAATTCTTTCGTCAGTATTGTAGATAGATGAATGTTACTGGTCGCGCATAGGGTGAACAGTAATAGATTAATTGGAGCTTTTTCTTTTTGGGAGTGGAATTGCAGAAAGTAACTTGTTATAATGTATACAAGGCAGAGAGAACACTACTGATAGCATGTAAGGAGGCTCTTGAACAGATAGAACTTACACGGTATGCGGAAACGTTTGAAAATGAAAGGATAACGAATATTTTGAAATATGGAATAGCCTGCTATAAGAAAATATGCAGAGTTCTAGTACAAAAGAATAAAATCAATATATAAGCAGGATTTGTTTTATATCCTATATAGAAAAAGGGGCGCGTGAAAACTTTCACACGCTCTTTTTTACAATGATAAAAACTCAATTGCATATTGTTCAAGTGAAGCAAGAAGCTTATCAAGTGGAAATACTTTAAGATCATTTACCGCATCTTCGGTAACACTGAGATATCCATGCAATGAATCCAGGACTTGCTGTACATTTCCATACTGAATTTCATTAATCCCGGGATTTATTATCTGTGCGTTCAGATCAAGTGGAATCTGATAGCGGTTTACAAGATAAGTATTCATCTTTGTATAGTCCCCATAATAATATTCCTCAGTAAGATATTTTTCAAAAGGGATATAAGTCTGGAAATTTCTGATATAAACGGTCGCAATCTCTTCTTTTATATCTGTAATCTGTCCGGTTTCATCATAAAAATCAACAATCTCCGGAATAAAATCCTTGAAAAACCGACGGTCGATATATAAATGAAAATAGTAGCCCAAAACACTGGAATCAGAAAGAAGAGAGGCGTATTTAGCAGTAAAGCGTGTTAAATCCGGAAATACCATCATCTTATCACGATAAACAGGATTCCGGAAATGTGAAAGCTCTTTTTGGTCTGTCGCATCCGGTAGAAGATTCCCAATCAGAAAATCATTTACAGATTGAATCGGATAAGGAAAATCAGGGTACTCGTGAAGATGGCTTCGCAGCATCTGGGCTGCAGTTAAATGTAAAATAAAACCAGGCATGAGAAAATCCTTTCATATATAAAGCTGATACTATTTTAACATGAAATGAGTATATTATACAAGCGAGCTGATACGGGAGTAAAATAAGTCCTTTTTGTCATGTCACGAATTTGATATTTTGAGTTCTTATTTTGTATATTAATGTGTTCTAATTTGCTATTCTTTTATCACAGTAAAGATAGAATTGCAGATAGTAGGAATTGCTGCAATTTGTTTATAATAAGTGTGATAGGAGAATGTGAAGTATGAAATATGGTTTTTTTGACGAATCGAAAAAAGAATATGTGATCACAAGACCGGATACACCGGCACCTTGGGTGAACTATCTTGGATCTCCAGAATATGGAGCAATTATTTCTAATAATGCAGGTGGATATAGCTTTGCAAAATCAGGAGCGAACGGAAGAATTTTAAGATATATCTTCAATCAGTTTGACCAGCCGGGAAGATATATCTACTTAAGAGATCAGGAGAGTGAAGATTATTGGTCAGCTTCCTGGCAGCCGGTAGGAAAAGATCTGAATTCTTATAAGAGCGAATGTCATCATGGTACAGCATACACAAAGATGATGGCTGATTATAGCCAGATCCATTCAGAAGTAAGATACTATGTTCCGCTGAATCAGTCTTATGAAGTATGGAATCTTGCAGTGACAAATACCTCAGATCGCATGCGCAAGATCAATGTAACAGGCTATGCAGAATTTACAAACAACAGCAATTACGAGCAGGATCAGGTAAATCTTCAGTACTCTCAGTTTATTACAAGAACAGTGTTCCGTGGAAACCGTGTGCGCCAGATGATCCATGCCAATCTGGATCAGCTGGAAGATGGAAAAGATGTGGATGACAAGATCGTTGTTGACCGTTTCTTCGGACTTGCAGGTGCAAAGGTTGATTCCTGGTGTGGAAGCAGGGAAGGTTTCCTTGGAAGATATCATGGATACAACAATCCGGTCGGAGTGGAAGATGGTATTTTAAATTGTGAAGGAAATTATAATGAAAATGGATGTGGAGCATTAGCTACAATCCTGACTTTATATCCGGGAGAGACAAAAGAAATAGCATTTATTGTTGGTATGAAAGAAGATGCTGATGCAGAAACAATCATGTCTCGTTATGAGAATTGTGAAACAATCTGCAGAAATGAACTGGAAGAACTGATCCAGTACTGGCATGGACATCTGTCCCATTTCCAGGTGAAGACACCAAGCGAAGAATTTAATACAATGATCAATACATGGAATGCATATAACTGCTTTATGACATTTATCTGGTCACGTGCTGCATCCTTTACATATTGTGGACTGAGAAATGGATACGGTTATCGTGACACAGTACAGGATATCCAGGGTGTGATCCATCTGGCACCGGAGATGGCAGTAGAGAAGATCCGCTTCATGCTTTCTGCACAAGTAAATAATGGTGGAGGGCTTCCACTTGTAAAATTCACACACAATCCGGGACATGAGGATACACCGGATGATGCTTCTTATGTGCAGGAGACAGGACACCCGGCTTATCGTGCAGATGATGCGCTGTGGCTGTTCCCAACAGTATACAAATACATTTCCGAGACGGGAAATCTGGAATTTATCGATGAAGTGATTCCGTTTGCAAATAAAGAAGAAGGTACCGTGTACGAGCATTTGAAACGTGCAGTAGATTTCTCCATGAATCATCTTGGAAAGCATGGTATGCCGGCAGGCCTTTATGCTGATTGGAATGACTGCTTAAGACTTGGAAAAGATGGAGAGTCAACCTTCGTTGCATTACAGTTCTACTATGCAATGACAATTTTGAAGGAATTTGCTGAGTATAAGAAAGACACAGAATATCTGAATTATCTGGAGGAAAGTCAGAAGAAGCTGGAAAAACTGATCCAGGATCTCTGTTGGAACGAAGACCGCTTTATCCGTGGCTTCACAGAGGATGGTGAAGTAATCGGACAGCGCACAGATCCGGAGGCAAATATGTGGCTGAACCCACAGAGCTGGTCTGTGATCAGTGGACTTGCAAATGAAGCGCAGGCAGATCTTGCACTTCAGAATGTATATGACAAACTGAATACAGAATATGGTGCAATCCTGATGGATCCTCCGTATCATGCACATGCATTTGAAGGTGCCCTGGCTGTGATCTACAATGCCGGAACAAAGGAAAATGCAGGAATTTTCTCACAGTCTCAGGGATGGATCATTCTTGCAGAGGCGCTTCGTGGACACGGAGAGAGAGCATTTAACTATTTTATTGAAAATGCACCGGCTGCACAGAATAATCGTGCAGAGATCAGAAGACTTGAACCATACTGCTATGGACAGTTTACAGAAGGAAAACACAGCCCGAACTTCGGCCGTTCTCATGTACACTGGCTGACAGGAACAGCATCTACGGTTATGGTGGGATGTGTAGAAGGAATTCTCGGAATGCGGCCAGACTTCTATGGACTGAAGATTGCTCCGTCAGTACCGAAAGAGTGGGAGGAATTTGAAATCGAAAAAGATTTCAGAGGTTCACATTTACATATCGTTGTGAAAAATCCGGGGCATGCAGAGTCAGGATGTGAAAAACTTTTCGTGAATGGAGAACAAATGAAAGATAATTATATTCCACAGGAGAAGTTAACAAAGACAACAGAGGTAGAATTATTCCTTTCTTAAATGAAATGACGAGGGACTGGACATGAGAAAAATCAATTTTACAGATAAAAACGGAACATTTACGATTACAAATCCGGAAAATTATAGTGGACTTTACTTACCACTGGCAGGAGAAGAAGGTCTGAAATCCAGTATTACACCAACTTTGGGGGGAGATAGTAAAACGGACCAGAATCATTTCCTTCTCGAACCTGTCAGCATTGAAAACCTTCACAATAACCGTGGCACCAGAAATTTCTGGTGTCGGGTAGAAGGAAAAGGCTACTGGTCAGCATGTGGAGTTTCAGCGGAGCAGGAGTTTGATAAATATACAGACAGACAGGATGAAAGCACTCTGGAAGCAGGAATGATGTGGCAGAAGTTGACAAGAACTTCAAAAAAATATGATCTTCAGTCAGAAATCACATCCTTTGTTTCTATTGATGGCACAACAGAGATCCAGCTGATCAAGATTACAAATCTTTCGGAAGAAGAACAGGAAGTAACACCGATCGTTGCCATTCCGGTTTATGGAAGAAGCGCAGATAATATCCGCGACCACAGACATGTCACATCACTTCTTCACAGAATCGACACGAAAGAATGTGGCGTAGAAGTTACACCAGTATTATCCTTTGATGAGCGTGGACATCAGAAAAATGATACGACTTATTTTGTATATGGCTTTACAGCAGAAGGAAATGCCCCGAAGGAGTTTTATCCGACTGTTGAAAGCTTTATTGGAGAGGGAGGTTCTTTCCTGATTCCGGAAGCAGTACGTGTAGAAAAAACGGGATGTACCGCAGGCTGCCATCTGGAGGGGAAAGAGGCTGTTGGGGCATTCAGGTTTGAACGCAGAAAATTAAAAGCAAATGAATCAATAGAGTATGTTGTTCTTGCCGGAGCAACGGGAGAAAAGGCTTCCATTTCAAAAATCTGTACTTCATTTGGTACGAAGGAGCAGGCGGAAAATGAGCTTGCCAAAGTGAAAAAGTATTGGACAGAAAAAGTAAATGTAGAGTTTGAAACCGGTGATGAAGCTACAGACAATTATCTGAAGTGGATTTGCTTCCAGCCAATTTTAAGAAGAATTTATGGATGTTCCTTCCTTCCATATCACGATTATGGAAAAGGAGGAAGAGGCTGGAGAGATCTCTGGCAGGATTGCCTTGCACTTCTGATTATGGATCCCTCAAACGTCCGTCAGATGATCGTGGATAATTATGGCGGAGTAAGAATTGATGGAACAAATGCGACAATCATCGGAAATAAGCAGGGTGAGTTTATTGCAGACAGAAACAATATTACACGTGTCTGGATGGATCATGCATTCTGGCCATTTGTAACGACTCGTCTGTATCTGGATCAGACAGGAGATATGGATGTTCTGTTTGAAAAGGTTCCGTATTTTAAAGATTTGCAGTCTATGAGAGGTACTGCACATGATAAGCTTTGGAACAGCGAATATGGACAGAAGCAGAAAACAGAAAGAGACCACATTTATTTCGGAACAGTTTTGGAGCATATTCTTTTACAGAATCTGTGTGCGTTCTATGATGTAGGAGAGCATAATGAAATGCGTCTTCATGGTGCCGACTGGAATGATGCACTGGACATGGCATGGGAGAAGGGTGAAAGCGTTGCATTTACCTGTGCTTATGCCGGAAATTTGAGAAATATTGCAAAAACACTCCGTCAGTTGGAAGAAATCAGTGGAAGCAGCAAGATTGAAATTGCACATGAGATGGAAGATCTTCTTGCAGGAAGCGTGGAACTGTATGAAGATGCAGCACGTAAGCAGGCACTCCTTGCAGGATACGCGAAGAAATGTGAACATAATATCAGTGGAGACACAATTGTTGTAAGATTGGATCAACTTGCGGCTAATCTTGAGGAAAAAGCAGACTGGATGATGAAAAACATCCGCGCCAATGAATGGGTGAAGGATGGAGAAGATGGCTGGTTCAATGGCTATTATGATAACCATGGCAGAAAAGTAGAAGGCGTTATGGATGAAAGCGTGAGAATGATGCTGACCGGACAAGTATTTGCCATTATGAGTGGAACGGCAACAGAAGATCAGGTGGAATCTATCTGCAGGAGTGCAGACAAGTATCTTTATGATCAGAAAGCCGGCGGATACCGTTTGAACACAAACTTCCATGAGGAAAAATTTGATCTTGGAAGAATGTTTGGATTTGCTTATGGCGAGAAAGAAAATGGAGCAGTGTTCTCACACATGGCTGTTATGTACTCAAATGCATTGTACCAGAGAGGATTTGCAAAAGAAGGAAATAAAGTACTTCAGGCACTTTTAGATGCAGCAATGGAATTTGATAACAGTAAGATGTATCCTGGACTTCCGGAATATTTTGATAATCAGGGAAGAGGCCTCTATGCATATCTGACAGGCGCTGCAAGCTGGTATATGCTTACCATGATCACAGAAGTGTTTGGGGTGAAAGGAGAGTGCGGTGACTTGAAGATCGCACCTGCACTTATGCCGGAACAGTATAATCAGGATGGAAAAGCAGTACTTAAGATGACATTTGCCGGAAGGAACTTTGAGATTATATTCTATAATAAAGAAAAGAAAGAATTTGATCAGTTGAAGATCCAGAAAGCAGCTTGCGATGGAAAAGCATTAGAAATAACAGCTGAAAGGTGTACAATACTTTCAAAGAGAGAGATTCAGATGCTTTCAGTGAAAGAGACACATAAGATTGAAATTGAATTAGTATAATCGACAGATTAAAAAAAGATAAAAATACTGTCAGAAAGAGAATTGCTTTCTGACAGTATTTTTTGTGGGAAAATCTGCGAATTCTTCTGTGAAGAAATCTGATTTTACCACATGTTTTTATAGTATTTGTCCCGGTACTTCTTTGGAGTGAGCCCGGTAAAGTTCTCGAATGTCTGGATGAAGTGACTCTGTGAAGAAAATGCAAGATAATTTGCGATATCTACAATTGATTTGTTTGAGTATCGCAGCAGATGAGTTGCTTTTTCTATCTTCTGTTCACGGATATAATCGCTGACAGAGACTCCTAGATTCTGCTTGAAAATGCGTGAAAGATAATTTGTGGAAAGTCCGGTGTGGTCAGCAAGAACCTGAATCGTGATTCTTTCTTTGATGTGGCTGTAAATATAATCAACACATTGCATAACGGGTTTTGATAAAATGGAACTCTTTTTCTGAAGAATCATCTTACCTGTAAAATCCTTTGCCATCTCATGGTGAAGATCTGCAACCTGACGGATCGTTTTGCAGGAATCCATCTTCAGAATATAGAAGTCACTGAGCCTGTAAGCCTGCTCTGGTTCGAGCCCACCATCGATACAATAACGGGTCAACATTGCAGTGGTGACAACAAAATGATATTTTATATTAGTAAGCGCATTACGGGATAGAACACCTGTTCCTTCCAGGCGAATAAATTCATCTTCGGAACAGTTTTTAATGACTGCTTCCATGTCGCCGGAGCGTACAGCATTATAGAAAGAATATTCTACAGTTGGTGATCTGTGAAGAGTTTCTAATTCGCTGTTTTCGAGTTCTGTATTGTACCATTCATTAGATAAAGTCATAAAAAACCTCCTTTTTTATATTATGACATGAATTTGATATTTTGTTAAGATAAATAATATAATCGGAGGAAAAAAGATGGTATATTTAGTTCAACAACAAGAAAAGCATAGCAGAGTGCTTAGATAAAGGAGGATTTATAAATGAAAAAGAGAGTTGTTGCGATTCTTATGGCAACAGTAGTTGCTGTTGGATCACTTGCCGGATGTGGAAGCAAAGGCGGAAATGGCGGAGAGGCCAGTACAGAAGAAGGAAAGGTAATTAACATTTATTCTTGGAATGATGAGTTCCGTGAGAGACTGGAAGCTGTATATCCTGAAGTTGAGTCAACATCCAAAGATGGAACTGTTACAACATTGAAAGATGGAACAGAGATCCACTGGATCATCAATCCAAACCAGGATGGTGTTTATCAGCAGAAACTTGATGAGGCACTTATGAAACAGGCAGATGTTGATACAGATGATAAAGTAGATATCTTCCTGTCAGAGACAGACTATGTATACAAATATACAGATGCTGAAGCAGACACTGCAGTACCACTGAAGGATCTTGGAATTGATCCGGATAAAGATCTTGCAGATCAGTACGACTTCACAAAAACAACAGCATCTGATGCAGACGGGGTTCAGAGAGGATCTACATGGCAGTGCTGCCCGGGAACAATGGTTTACCGTCGTGATATTGCAAAAGAGGTATTCGGAACAGACGATCCGACTGCTGTAGGTGAAAAAGTAAAAGACTGGGCTGCTATGAAACAGACAGCAGAAGAATTGAAGCAGAAAGGATATTATGCATTTGCTTCTTATGCTGATACATTCCGTCTCTATGGAAACAACATTTCTAATTCATGGGTAAAAGATGGAGACACAAAGGTTACAGTTGATCCAATGATCATGCAGTGGATTAAAGATTCAAAAGAATGGCTGGATGCAGGTTACTTAAACCCGACAGTAAAAGGTCAGTGGAATGATGACTGGAACAAAGCAATGGGAAGTCAGTCCAAAGTATTTGCATTCCTCTTCCCAGCATGGGGTATTGATTTCACATTGAAACCGAACTGGGATGGAGAAGACGGTGTATGGGCAGTAACAAACCCACCGCAGGAATACAACTGGGGAGGATCTTACATCCATGTTGCAACAGGTACAGATAATCCGGAACATGCAAAAGACATTATCCTTGCTATGACAGCAAAAAAAGATAATCTGTTAAAGATCTCCCAGGATTACTCAGACTTTACAAATACAAAATCCGGTATGCAGGAAGCAGCAAACGATGATGCTACATATGGTTCAGAATTCCTTGGCGGACAGAACCCATTCCAGTACTTTGCACCAGTTGCTGAAAACATCAAGATCGCACCACTTTCCGCTTACGATCAGGGATGTGTGGAGTTGATCCAGAACTCATTCAGCGATTACTTCCAGGGCAAAGTTGACTTTGAAAAAGCAAAATCAAACTTTGAAACAGCAATTAAAGAACGTTATCCTGACATTACAGAGGTTGTTTGGCCAGAATAATGTCTGGAATGAACAGCTACTAACGCAGGGAGCTCTGTGACAGCAGAGCCTCTGTTCTGTTAGAAGATATTGTGGAAAGGAAGAACCATTATGAAGAAAAAGAAAAAAAGTATTGATTATGGAAAATGGGGATATATATTTATTCTTCCTTTTTTCGTAGCATACATTATTTTCTCATTGATACCGTTGATCGATACAGTAAGGTATAGTTTCTTTGAATATTACCGATCAGGAATTAAAGAGGTTGGACCGAATTTTATAGGAATGGCAAACTATGTGAGTCTTCTTCATTCAGATATGCTGAAATATGGAGTGAATACTTTAATTCTGTGGGTGATCGGATTTATACCTCAGATTGTGATCGCGCTGGTACTTGCAGCGTGGTTCACTGATGTCCGATTAAAGATTAGAGGGCAGCAGTTTTTCAAAGTTGTCATTTATCTTCCAAACCTGATTATGGCATCTGCATTTGCATTGTTATTCTTTACAATGTTCTCAACAAATGGACCGATTAACTCAATTCTGATGTCAATCGGAATCCTGAAAAAACCGATCGATTTCCTTGGATCTGTAATTGGAACAAGATCGTTGATCGGATTTATGAACTTCCTGATGTGGTTTGGAAATACAACTATTATGTTGATGGCAGCAATCATGGGAATCAGTCAGGACGTCTTCGAGGCATCTGACCTGGATGGATGTAACAGTATCCAGAGATTCTTCTATATTACACTGCCTTTGATCCGTCCAATTCTGGCATATACATTGATCACATCCATTATTGGCGGACTTCAGATGTTCGATGTTCCTCAGATCCTGACAAATGGACAGGGTAACCCGAACAGAACATCCATGACTCTGATCATGTTCCTGAATAGTCATCTGAAGAGCAAAAACTATGGAATGGCCGGTGCACTTTCTGTATATCTGTTTATCGTAAGTGCAATCCTCTGTTTCTTTGTATATCGTATGACAAATGATAACGATCCGGATGGTTCTAAGAAAGCAGCTAAGAAAAGAGCAAAAGCAGAAAGGAGAAAGAGATAATGAAATCAAAAACAAAGTCAAGTCGTGGACGTAGCATACTGGCACATACCGTATTGATTCTGTTATCTTTTATGTGTCTGTTTTTCTTCTATGTATTGATTATAAATGCAACACGTTCTCATGCAGAGTTACAGAAGGGATTCTCAGCACTGCCGGGAAAATATTTCTTTACAAATCTAAAAAATGTAGCGAATGACGGAAGCTTCCCGATGTTCCGTGGTATTTTGAACAGTTTGATCGTATCAGGGTGTTCAGCAGCATTATGTACCTATTTTTCAGCTCTGACAGCATATGGACTTTATGCTTATGATTTTAAAGGGAAAAAAGTAGCATTTACATTTATTATGGCAATCCTTGTTATGCCTACACAGGTTACAGCAATGGGATTCCTGAAATTGGTTACGAACATGGGAATGTATGATTCTCTGCTTCCATTGATCATTCCATCAATTGCATCACCGGCTGTATTTTATTTCATGTACAGTTATCTGCAGTCTTCCCTTCCGATTTCTCTTGTAGAAGCGGCAAGAATAGATGGATCTGGAGAATTTAAGACATTTAACCACATTGTTCTTCCAATCATGAAGCCGGCAATTGCAGTTCAGGCAATCTTTACTTTCGTAGGTTCCTGGAACAATTACTTCGTTCCGGCTTTGATCATTCAGTCAAAGAATAAGATGACAGTCCCGATCCTGATCGCAACACTTCGTGGAGCGGACTATATGAACTTTGATATGGGTAAAATCTACATGATGATCACGGTAGCAATCGTGCCGATCATTATTGTATACCTGCTGTTGTCTAAATATATCATTGCAGGAGTTACTCTTGGTGGAGTAAAAGAATAATAAGAATTAAGTTGTTGGAGGAAAGCTGTCATTTAGTGGGCAGCTTTTTTCTTACAGTTGGTTTATCTTAGTCGAGAAGACTCCCACCTCTTCAGGTGGTGAGTAATAGCAAATTTGTCTCAGTGGGAGTCCAATCTCCGACTGAGATAAACGCTCCGCGAGGATGCGCAGTGATTCTGATAGGAATATGTCAGCTTTGCTGACCAGAATCACGCGCCAAGTCTCACGGATGTTCGACTTGAATTAAGGAGATGTGTAAATGGAAAAGAATTTGAAACATAGTGGAACAAGAAGTACAAAAGTTTGCCAGCGTGAAATAGATCATGCTGTGTTTGCACGTGAGGCAGCAGAAGAAGGAATTGTTCTGTTGAAAAACGAAGGACTGCTTCCATTAAAAAAAGATACAAAGATTGCACTTTTAGGGATTGGGGCAGAGAAGACAATTAAAGGTGGTACTGGTTCCGGAGATGTAAATAACAGAGAAAGTGTATCTATATATGCCGGAATGAAAGAGAAAAACGCGGGTATTGTAAACGAGGAGTGGCTGAAAGATTATCACAACCGCTATGAGCAGGCGAGAACAGAGTGGAAGGAGCAGATCTTAGAAGCTGCAAAACATGTAGACAATCCGTTTGATGCCTATGCTGCCAATCCATTTGCCATGCCGGATGGCCGTGCGGTGACAAATGAAGATATCAAGGCTGCAGAAGCAGCAGTTTATGTTATAAGCCGTATTTCCGGCGAAGGAAAGGACAGAAGAAAAAGAAAAGGGGATTATTATCTGAGTGACCAGGAAGAAAAAGATCTGTATTTCCTGAATGAGCAGAAAATCCCAACTGTATTGATCATTAATGCAGGTGGACCGGTAGAACTTACAGACCTGCTGGCTGGAACAGAAAATATATGTGCGATCCTGAATATTTCCCAGCTTGGACAGGAAGGTGGAAATGCAGTTGCTGATATATTGTTTGGAGAATTTACACCGAGTGGAAAGCTGACAACAACATGGACAAAACGCTACGATGATTGTCCGGCAGCAGAGGAATTCAGCTATTTGAACGGAAATCTTGAGACGGAAGAATATGCAGAAGGAATCTATGTTGGATACCGCTATTTTGACAGCTTTGGAATTGAACCATTATTTTCATTTGGTTATGGTCTGTCTTATACAGAATTTGACATTCGACTTTGCGGTATAAATACTGATTCGAAAGGTGTGACAGTAACTGTTGAGGTAGAAAACACAGGAACAACATACAGCGGAAAAGAAGTTGTGCAGATTTATGCTTCTCTTCCTCAGGATGGAAGCAGAAAAGAATTCCGTCGTCTGGTCGGATATGAAAAGACAGAAGAACTGAAACCGGGAGAGAAAGAGATGCTGAATATTGTTCTTCCTGCAAAGGCGTTCGCAAGCTTTTGGGAAGAGCAGCAGGAGTGGAGAATCCAGGCAGGTGCTTATGGAATATGGATTGGAAACAGCTTGTCAGAGGCAAAACTTTCAGCGGGGGTAAAGGTATCTGCTGATGTAATAATGGAGAAAACAAAGAAACTGGAAGATCATAGTGAAGTTGTTGAAATCAAAGACTGTGCAGAAGAATTATGCAGACGCGCAGAAGAATGGACAGCATTGCTTGAGGAACTTCCGAACGTATCATTTGAACCAGAGGCAGAAGAAAAGAAAGTATGCAGACTTCCAGAAGAAACGGAGATTCCTGTAGAAGATTTGATTCCACTTATGTATGGAAATATGTCTGAAATCAGAAGTACACTTGGAGCATCTGGAATTAAAGTGCCGGGAACAGCAGGAGAGACGAGTGAAGCACTGCTTGATCAATACGGAATCCCATCTTTGATCATGGCAGACGGACCGGCCGGAATTCGCCTGCAACAAACTTATGAAGTAGACCGTGAGAAAGATACAGTTTATGGAACAGGTGTGCTTGGTTCACTTGAAAATGGTTATCTTGTTGGAAGAAAAGACCATGAGGGCGCAGAACGTTACTATCAGTATTGTACTGCATTTCCGGTAGGAACAGCACTTGCACAGTCCTGGAACAAAAAACTGATGGAACAGTTTGGACGGAAGGTTGCGGCAGAGATGGAAGAATTTCATATTAATCTCTGGCTTGCACCGGGATTGAATATTCACAGAAATCCGCTGTGTGGAAGAAACTTTGAATATTATTCAGAAGATCCATTCCTTGCAGGCACACTGGCAGCAGCAGTGACCAGAGGAGTTCAGAGCAGACCGGGATGTGGTGTTACAATCAAGCATTTTGCATGCAATAATCAGGAAGATAACAGAATGGGTGTTGATGCACACATATCAGAAAGAACATTGAGAGAAATTTATCTCAGAGGTTTTGAAATTGCAGTGAAAGAGGGTGCACCAACTGCAATCATGTCTTCCTATAATCTGATCAATGGTGTGCATGCAGCAAACAGCAAGGACCTTTGTACAAGAATTGCACGTGAAGAGTGGGGGTTTGACGGAGTTATCATGTCTGACTGGAATACAACAGTACCGGAGGATGGAAGCATTCCGTGGGTTTGTGTGGCAGCAGGAAATGATATTATTATGCCGGGAAATCCGGATGATGATAAAAACATTCGTGATGCGTATAAAGAAGGAAAACTTACAGAAAAAGAAATCCGTCTTTGTGCAAACAGAATCCTGAAACTGATTCGAAGATTAAGCTGATTATGTTACGCATCTGCAACAACCGAAAGAACTGACGTCCTTTCGGTTAAGGGCATTCGC
>OFMO01001174.1_pt1 | contig 17948 bp, 14 predicted proteins | sample 1541821 | NCBI WGS metagenome assembly OFMO01 (sample SAMN04209253, study PRJEB22552) | human gut metagenome | biome: gut; material: feces | host: Homo sapiens | place: USA: Oklahoma | reverse complement strand
TAACCAGCCATTCTAAGCCCAGAACGACACAAGCTCGTTCCGGGCCGGTGCCAGGCACGATGCCGGTGACACCGCCGCCCGTTCTTGTTTCGGTCAACCCGCAGCTGCGTTTGACCGACCAAAATTCAAAAACAAGGAGTGTATGGTTATGGCTACCAAACAGTCTTCCAGCAGCAAGATCATGGTCCCCCAGGCTCGCGCCGCGATGAACAAGTTCAAGATGGAGGCCGCCAACGAAGTCGGCGTCGATCTCAAGAAGGGCTACAACGGCTCCATGACCACCCGCGAGGCCGGCTCCATCGGCGGCCAGATGGTCAAGCATGTGTGTCCAGTACGGACACTCGTGATCGAGCGCCCCAACCGCCGGGTCACAGGCCACGCAACGGTGATTACATATCAGTACCAGCTGGAAATCTGAGCAAAAAAAGAGCTTATCCGCAGCAAAAAATACTGTGGATAGGCTCTTTATATTGTATTTTATTTCAAAGTGTTGAAGTTACGGAAATTCTCGTGTAAAATAGAGGCGAAATTTACTTGTGCGAGGTACTTCCATGCAGATGATCGACAATATAAACAAGACCGTCAAAGACGATCTGCAGTCGGAAATCCATAAAGGAAGCAAGCTCTCTATTGCAGCAGCTTGCTTCTCCATCTATGCTTACCAGGAGTTGAAAAAGCAGTTAGAAGAAATCGATTCTCTGCATTTTATCTTTACCTCGCCCACTTTTGTGACGGAAAAAACGCCAAAAGCGCAACGTGAATTTTATATTCCTCGCATTTCCAGAGAGTGCAGTCTTTACGGCACGGAGTTTGAAGTAAAGCTCCGCAATGAGCTGACACAAAAAGCGATTGCCAAAGAATGTGCCGACTGGATCAAACGCAAAGCGGTTTTCAAATCGAACGTCACGCAGGAGCAGATGATGGGCTTCCTGACGGTCGATGAAAGCACCTATATGCCCATCAATGGATTTACGACAGTCGATCTCGGTTGTGAGCGCGGCAACAACGCCTACTATCCGGTGCAGAAGACAGAGAATTTTGAGAATGCTAACTACTTTCTCAAGCTCTTTGAACAGCTCTGGAACGACAAGAAAAAGCTCCAAGAGGTCACGGATATTGTGATCGAGAATATCTCTGCCGCATATCGCGAGAACGCACCAGAATATATTTATTTTGTCGCACTCTATAACATCTTCAAAGAGTTCCTTGATGACGTTTCAGAGGATGAGCTGCCTAACGAAGCAACAGGCTTCAAGGAAAGCAAAATCTGGGGAATGCTTTATAACTTCCAGCGCGATGCAGTTCTCGCCATCATCAGCAAACTCGAAAAATTCAACGGCTGTATTCTGGCAGACAGCGTTGGTCTCGGCAAGACGTTCACTGCGCTTGCGGTCATTAAGTATTATGAGAACCGCAACAAATCTGTGCTTGTTCTCTGCCCGAAAAAGCTCTCTGAGAACTGGAATACATACAAGGGCAATTATATCAACAATCCCATTGCAGCAGACCGACTGAGATACGACGTCCTCTATCACACCGACCTTTCCCGTGAGCATGGACAGTCGAACGGGATCAATCTTGATCGCCTGAATTGGGGTAACTATGATCTCGTTGTCATCGATGAGAGCCACAACTTCCGCAATGGCGGCGAGGTGTCCGGCGAGAATGCAAAGGAAAACCGCTATCTGAAACTGCTCAATAAAGTCGTTCGTGCTGGTGTGAAAACGAAGGTGCTGATGCTCTCGGCAACACCGGTCAACAACAAGTTTATCGACCTCAAAAATCAGCTTGCACTCGCCTACGAGGGCGATGCCGCACAGATGAGCAAAAAGCTCGATACGACCAAAAGTATTGATGAAATCTTCCGGCAGGCACAGAAGGCTTTCAACGCATGGAGCAAGCTCCCTGCCGAGGAACGCACGACGGACGAGCTGTTGCGGACGCTGGATTTCGATTTCTTTGAACTTCTGGACAGTGTAACGATTGCACGGTCAAGAAAGCACATTGAAAAATATTACAACACTTCTGACATCGGCAAATTTCCGGAGCGTCTGCCGCCGATTTCGCTGCGTCCCTGCCTGACAGACCTGAGCGACGCGATCAACTATAACGATATTTATAATCTGCTCATGTCGTTGAGCCTGACGATCTATACACCGTCAAATTATATCATGCCGTCGAAACTGGCAAAGTACATCGACATGACGCACCACAAAGGAACTAGCCTGACCCAGCAGGGGCGCGAGGAAGGCATTCGCCGCCTCATGAGCATCAACCTTCTCAAGCGTTTGGAAAGCTCAGTCGCCTCTTTCCGGCTGACGATTGACCGCATCAAAAAGCTGATTGAAGATACCATTGAAACGATCAAAAGCTATCAGTCTGGCGGCTGTGTCCTGAATCTGACTGAGATTTCCGGCACAGAAGATTTTGATTACGACGATCAGAACACCGATTTCTTCTCGGTCGGAAAGAAGGTCAAAATCGACCTTGCTGACATGGACTATGTTTCATGGCTGCGCGAGCTGGAAAAGGACGCCGAGAATTTGGAACTGCTGTCCCTCATGATTGCCGACATCACGCCGGAGCATGACACGAAGCTGCAAACACTGTTCGACTTAATCCGAAAGAAAATCGAGCATCCGATCAATCCCGGCAACAAGAAGATCATCGTCTTTACCGCGTTCTCCGATACCGCCGATTACCTCTTTGCAAACGTCAGTAAATTTGCAAAAACAAACTTCGGGCTGGAAACGGCAGAGATTACCGGCACAGTTGACGGAAAAACTACCATACCAAAGCTCCGAGCAGACCTTAATACGGTATTGACCTGCTTCTCTCCTGTTTCCAAAGGAAAGTCTGTTCTTCTGCCCGGAAATCAAGACGAACTTGATATTCTGATTGCGACCGACTGTATTTCCGAAGGTCAGAACTTGCAGGATTGCGACTATCTCATCAACTACGACATTCATTGGAACCCTGTTCGCATTATCCAGCGGTTCGGACGAATTGACCGGATCGGCAGCAAAAACGACCATATCCAGCTCGTAAACTTCTGGCCGGATATGGACCTCGACGAGTATATCAACCTGAAAAGCCGTGTGGAGACCCGCATGAAGATCTCCGTCATGACGTCCACCGGTGACGATGACCTGATCAATGCCGAGGAAAAAGGCGACCTTGAATACCGCCGCGCACAGCTCAAGCGGCTGCAAGAAGAAGTCGTGGACATTGAGGACATGACCAGCGGCATTTCCATCATGGATTTAGGACTCAACGAGTTCCGCCTTGATCTGCTCGAATATATGAAGCAGCACGAGGACATCGAAACCGCGCCAAAGGGTCTGCACACCGTTGTTGGACAGACGGAAGATTCTCCTGCCGGGGTAATTTTCGTCCTCAGAAATATCAATGACAGCGTGAACATTGACAACCGGAACCGGATTCACCCCTTCTACATGGTCTACATCAGTGAAGAAGGTGAAATCGTCTGCGATTATCTCAATCCGAAGAGATTGCTCGACACAATGCGTCTGCTCTGCCGTGGCAAGAGTGAGCCTTGTGCGGAGCTTTGTAAGCGGTTCAATGATGAGACAGACGACGGGCGCAAAATGGGTGAAATCTCTGAGCTGCTGAGCGAAGCGATCAATTCTATCATTGACGTGAAAGAAGAAAACGACATTGACAGCCTGTTCAAGAGCGGCGGAACTTCCGCCCTGCTCAGTGCAGTGTCAGGGCTGGATGATTTTGAGCTGATTTGCTTCTTGGTCGTAAAATAAGGAGGGCTTGCGATGCTTGGATTTCCTGCATCTACGGAGTTCAACAAAAAAATCCCGAAGCAGAAGTTCTATGACAACCTTGACATTTCCCCTGCCCTGCGCCGTGTGTTTGTCGATCAGATTCGGCTGGTGTACTGGCGAAACAAACTGGCAGCGTCCACGCTCAACATCGCAACAGGAGAAGCCGTGACCGAAATCGAAGTGTTCGAGGTGCGCCTAAACGATCCGCAGCTTGACGAAGCCGTGCTGAAACAAATCGACAAAGAGATCCCCTACCACATTCTCTTTGTTCTGACCTGTAACGGCAAGGCTCAAGCCTGGATCGGCTACAAGGAAGCTGCCGCATCCGGCAGCAACGCCTTCAGGGTCAGCCGCTATTATCACACCGACTGGATGCCGGAAGACGAGCTACATCTTCATATTGACGGCTTAAACATGGATGCCGTCTATGAAAGCCTTGTTCGTCAGATTGCCGGGGACAAGCTGCAAACGGATTCCGGCGAGAGCCTGAAAGAGTCTGTCGAGCGGGACGAAAAGAAGAAGCAGCTTGAAAAGCAGATCGCCACGCTGGAAAACAAGATGCGGAAAGAGAAGCAGCTCAACCGACGGATGGAAATCAACACAGAGTTGAAGCGATTGAGAAGAAACCTGGAGGTGCTTTAGCGGATGAACCATGAAGAAACCATAAGAAAAGTGCTGTCAAGCAGAAATGCTGCGGGGACTTTGAAAAGTCGCGAAAGTAATACAGTTGAGTTCAAGGAATCCTTCAATAAAAACAGCACTGCCAAATACGCAAAGACTATGGCTGCATACTCTAACAATCGTGGTGGATATATCATTTTTGGCGTTAAAGACAACCCGCGGACGATTGTCGGCTTGAAAAACGAGAACTTTGAGAATATGAGTCAGGAGCAATTCTCAGAGGCAATAAACTCGCTGTTTGCGCCTGCAATGGATTGGGATTGCGGCACACTTGTCATCGAGGTACCTACAACTGACGGAACAGGTACTATGCAGTCCTTGAAAATCGGATGGATATATACGGCGGAAGCGGAATACAAGCCGATTATAGCTCAAAAGCCAAACGATGGTGAGAAAATAAATAGTGGCGATGTCTACTATCGCTATCGTGCAAGAAGTGAAAAAATAAAATTTGCAGAAATGAGCCGCATCATTGAAAAACGCACAGCAAAAGAGCGCGAGGGACTTTTGAAACTATTCGAGGTAATCCGAGATAATAAAACAGCCAACCTTGGCATTGTAAACTACTCTAATGGGAAGATCAGCACACCGTATGGAGTTGATGTTGCTTTTGACCGAAAATTAGTGACACAGGTTCTAAGAAAAGCAAAATTTATCAAAGAGGGCAGTTTCAGCGAAACGGACGGTATTCCCGTTATCAAGGTAACTGGCAACATCGACTTGGCGGAGGAAGTTCCCGTCCCAGATGGAAATCCTGATGAGACGCACCCATATATTCAACGTCAGCTTGCAGAGAAGCTGAATATCAGCACGCAGGATTTGTACGCGCTGATTTGGTACTACAAGATGAAAGAGGCAAAGAAGTATCATCTGGAAATAACAGTATCAAGAAGCTCGGTAACACACAAATTCTCTGAATTTGCCTTCCAATTTCTCAAAGAGAAACTGGCTGAGTTAGAGCAGAAACCGGAGGAATTTGAGACAATTCGTATGGCATACAGGAATCGCAATAAAAAGGAGGTTGGCAAATTGAAATGAAAGCATTTTTATCAAAATATAAATGGAAACTGCTACTTGCTTTCTTAATCTGTATCGTTGCAATTCCGTTTGGAATAAACAGCCTGTTCAAGCTAACATCTCCTTTGAACATATTTATCGCTGAATGGGGAGCAGGCGATGCGCTTTCATTTTATGGTGTTATGCTTGCATCAGCAACAACTATCGTCGGAGTTTACATTTCAATGGAGTATGCGCAAAGAAACTATCGGCTCGATGAAGCAAACAGAGTTAAGCCATACCTCGCTTTGACACACTATAAATCCCACTCCAAGTCGAACCTGCTCTCCGATATTGTAGCCAGTCAAGAAAGCAGAGACAAAGAAAATCAAAATCAAGACACACATGTATATGAAGAATATAAGCTGGAAAGAGTCTACATCACAATTACGGAAACAACGATAGAGTTTAAGGATAAACTCTCTGACGCCCAACTCCATCGCTTGAAATCCGGCGGATTTGAGTGGGTCAACTATGTCGAAGGGTGCCGTTCCCTTCAAGAGCATCCCTTTGTCTCTATGCCCTTCGAAGCTGAAAACGTTGGAAATGGCGCAGCAACCAATACAATGGTTGCATTTTATAAAAAAGGCGAAAGGCGAAGAGGTGTTAGCTTATACACACTCAAACAAGGTGACTCATTTTACTTTCATATTTTTTGCGATGATGCAAATATTGTAGATGGAAGTGAATATGAGATTGCATTGCTCTATGGGGACATAATTGGTAATTACTATTCTCAAAAATACCCGGTAACATTTGGCAGAGATGCGAAGACAAAACGTTTCTGCACGACTGTTAACCTAAGCGGAAAGCAAGAACTCACAGATATGAATACGGAGGAAGATGAAAATGGATAAACTGCGCATGGAATCGCCGGATATGACGGCTCAGAACATAGACCGCATTGCCGCCCTCTTCCCCAACTGCATCACCGAAGCCCCCGACGGCCGCGGCGGGATCCAACGCGCCGTCAACTTCGAGCTGCTCAAACAGATGCTCTCCCCCAACGTAATCGACGGCGACGAGGCATACGAGTTCACCTGGGTCGGCAAAAAGGCATCCATCGTAGAGGCCAACAAACCCATCCGCAAAACGCTGCGTCCCTGCCCCGAAGAAAGCAAAAACTGGGACACCACCGAAAACCTCTACATCGAGGGCGATAATCTGGAAGTCCTCAAGCTCTTGCAGGAAAGCTATCTCGGCAAGGTCAAGATGATCTATATCGACCCGCCTTACAATACGGGCAACGACTTCATCTATGCCGACGATTTCATGCGCTCGCAGGAAGAAGAAAACGAACAGATGGGAATGTACGACGAGGACGAGAACCGTCTGTTCAAGAATACCGACACCAACGGACGGTTTCATTCCGACTGGTGCAGCATGATTTACTCCCGGCTGATGTTGGCGAGAAATCTGCTGACGGACGATGGCGTTATCTTTATCAGCATTGATGATAATGAGGAGGACAATCTCAAAAAGATATGCGATGAAGTGTTTGGAGCAGTAAACTATGTTGCAACCTTCCCTTGGAGAAAACGAACCGCAAAATCCGATGTGCCATTTGGTGTATCGCAAGATTACGAGTACATACTGTGCTTTGCTAAATCCAGTAATTTTGCAGCAAGTGTAGAGGGGAAAGAACGCAAATACTACGAAACGCCAGACTTTGCGGGTAGACCGTGGCGAGTCCACGATTTAACAAAACAGACAACTGCGAGCGAAAGACCAAACAGTTATTTTACGATTGTTAACCCGAAAACCGGCGCACAGTATCCAGCAAATCCCAATCGCACTTGGGCAATCACTGAGGACACATTTAGAACATATTATGTAGAAAACAGAATTGTTTTCCCTGGTGATTATGATTTTTTGAACATTCAAAAACCCGTCCTGCGTTACTGGAAAGCAGACGATATGAAAAAGGCAGGAGACAAATTTGGTAAAGTGGCTGTAAGTACAAAATTGCCTGATAATATCGGAATGTCGCAGGACGGAACAAAAGAAATTACCAATCTGTTAGGGACCAAAGCATTTAGCTTTCCTAAGCCCGCTGCTTTGATTAAATATTTGATTTCTACATCGAGTGAAGAAGGAGATTTTATCCTCGACTTCTTCTCTGGCTCTGCTACCACCGCCCACGCTGTCATGCAACTCAACGCCGAGGATAACGGAAACCGCAAATTCATCATGGTACAGCTCCCAGAACCCTGCGATGAAAAGAGCGAAGCCTACAAAGCGGGCTACAAAAATATCTGTGAAATCGGAAAAGAGAGAATCAGAAGAGCAGGAGAAAAAATTCTGAAAGAGCAGTTGGCAAATAACAACTCCACTCTTAACTCTCCAAACTCCAAACTCGACATCGGTTTCCGTGTCCTCAAGCTGGACGATACCAACATGAAAGACGTCTACTATGCGCCGGACGACTACGATCAGGGGATGCTCGTGGGTCTGGAATCCAACATCAAGGATGACCGCACCGACCTCGACCTGCTGTTTGGCTGCCTGATTGACTGGGGTTTGCCGCTGTCCCTGCCGTACAAGTCAGAGCAAATCGACAGCTGCACCGTCCACACCTACAACGACGGCGATTTGATTGCCTGCTTTGACGCGAATGTTCCCGAAAGCGTGGTCAAGAAGATCGCACAGCGGAAGCCGCTGCGTGCTGTTTTTCGGGATGCTGGTTTTGCATCCAGCCCGGAGAAGATCAATGTGTTTGAGATCTTTAAGTTCTATATGCCGGAGGACGCCGATGATATTGGGAAGCGCGTGAAGGTGATTTGAGGGAAGAGAAGAAAAAACGCAACCAGTGGTTACGATTTTTCTTCTTCCAAGAGCGTACTTCATCCCAGCGCGGGAAGGATGTGCATTGATGAAAAATAATCAAGAAAATACAGCTATCAAAAGTGCTTTCTTAAAAAGTGTTTCTGATGTTCTTGTGCAGGCACGGAAAAATGCCAAAACTGCTGTCAACCTCTCTATGGTGTACGCTTATTATGAGATTGGCAGAATGATTGTTGAGGAAGAGCAGCATGGTGAAAATCGGGCAATTTATGGCAAGCAGCTTTTGAAGGAACTTTCAGCATATCTGACAGGCCAGTTTGGAAAGGGCTATTCCGCGGAAAACCTAAAACTCATGCGGCGGTTCTATCGTATCTATTCACATGATCAAATTGGGGAAACAGCATTTACCCAATTCGATCATCTTCCGTCCGTCAGTACGGGAAGAAAATTCTTCCTGAGCTGGTCGCACTATCTGAAGCTCATGCGGATCGAAAACATTGACGAACGGCACTTTTATGAAATTGAGTCTGTCAAAAATGACTGGAGCCTCAGCGAGCTAAAACGTCAATATAACAGTTCCCTTTATGAACGCCTTGCCCTCAGTACAGATAAAGACAGGGTTTACCGGCTGGCACTGGAAGGGCAGAAGGTCGAGACACCGAAAGATGCAGTGAAAGACCCATATGTACTTGAGTTTTTGGGACTAAAAGAGCTTCCGGAATACTCGGAAAGCGAGCTGGAAAGCAGAATCATTGACCACTTGCAGCAGTTCCTTTTGGAGCTTGGCACCGGCTTTGCATTTATTGGGCGCCAGGTACGCTTCACGTTTGATGAAGAACACTTTATCGTTGATCTGGTTTTCTACAATCGGTTGTTACGCTGCTTTGTCCTGTTTGATTTGAAAATTGGTGAACTTAAGCATCAGGATATCGGGCAGATGCAGATGTATGTCAATTACTATGACCGTAAAGTAAAGCTAGCAGACGAAAATAAAACGATTGGAATCATTCTCTGCCGCGATAAAAATAATGCAGTTGTAGAAATGACATTACCGGAAGATAATTCTCAAATATTTGCCAGCAAGTATGAAACAGTCCTGCCCAAAAAGGAGGATCTGAGAAAGCTACTGGAAGAACAGATTGTAACAGATACCAGAGGTGAAGACGATTGAAGCTCCAATTCAAACACCAAAAATTTCAGGCAGATGCCGCCAAAGCAGTCGTCGACGTTTTTTCGGGCCAGCCGTATCGCACCTCCACGTATAGAGTGGACCGTGGTGATGAGGATCAGCAAACACTTCTGGACGATTTCACCGGTTGGCGCAACGAACCGATCGTCCCAGAGCTGAACGATGGGATCATTTTAGAGCATCTGCAAAAAGTACAGCGGGCCAACCAGATCAAACCCTCGGAGCGGCTGGAAGGCCGTTATAACTTGACCATTGAGATGGAGACCGGTGTCGGTAAAACCTACACCTACATCAAGACCATGTATGAGCTGAACAAGCACTATGGTTGGAGCAAGTTTATCGTGGTCGTGCCCAGCATTGCCATTCGAGAAGGCGTCTATAAGACCTTCCAGGTAACGCAGGAGCATTTCGCAGAGGAATACGGCAAGAAGATCCGGTTCTTTATCTACAACTCATCACAGCTGACAGAAGTCGATCGCTTTGCTTCAGATAGTGCGATGAACGTCATGATCATCAACTCGCAAGCGTTTAATGCCAAGGGCAAAGATGCTCGCCGAATTTATATGAAGCTCGATGAGTTCCGTTCTCGTAAGCCTATTGATATCATTGCTAAAACCAACCCGATCCTGATCATTGATGAACCGCAGTCTGTCGAGGGAAAACAGACCAAAGAACAACTAAAAAAGTTTCAACCCCTCTTAACCCTGCGCTATTCTGCCACCCATAAAGCCGACAGCATCTATAATATGATCTACCGGCTGGATGCAATGGAAGCCTATAACAAACGGCTGGTCAAAAAGATCTCTGTGAAGGGCATCACCCAGTCCCGCAACACAGCCACCGAAGGCTTTGTCTACTTGGAGAGCATCAATCTTTCCAAAGCAAATCCCACAGCAACCATCCAGTTTGATTATAAAGGGGCAACATCGATCCGAAAAAAGACAGCTACCGTCAACGAGGGATACAATCTCTACGATCATTCCGAAAACTTAGATGAGTACAAGGTTGGCTTCGTGGTAAAGGCCATTGACGGCAGAGATAATTCTATTGAATTTTTGAACGGAACCAAGCTTTATGCTGGAGATGTGATCGGAGCTGTCAGTGAGGATCAGATTCGACGAATTCAAATCCGAGAAACGATCCTCTCCCACCTAGAACGGGAGAGGCAGCTCTTCTATAAAGGCATCAAGGTCTTGTCCCTTTTCTTCATCGATGAAGTTGCAAAGTATAAGCAGTATGATCCGTCAGGCCATCCCTATAATGGTATCTATGCCGACTTATTTGAAGAAGAATATCAAGATATTGTCAGCTCTATGCAGCGCGAAATCGGCGACGAAGATTACCTGGCCTATCTAAATGCTATCTCCGCCCACGATACCCACGCTGGTTATTTTTCTGTGGACAAAAAGGGAAAACTTACAGACAGCAAGCTGAACAATCGAAAAGAAGGAACCACCAATGACGTGGACGCCTATGACTTGATCATGAAAAATAAAGAGTTGCTTCTGGACCGTAACCCGAAGCGCTCCCCCGTGCGTTTCATTTTCTCTCACTCTGCGCTGCGTGAAGGCTGGGACAACCCCAATGTGTTCCAAATCTGCACGTTGAAGCAAAGCGGAAGTGATATCAGAAAGCGGCAGGAAGTCGGCCGTGGCCTGCGACTCTGCGTCAACCAGGATGGAGAACGGATGGATACAACGGTTCTGGGCAGCGACGTTCACAACATCAACGTCCTGACTGTGATCGCCAGCGAGAGCTATGATAGTTTTGCTAAAAGTCTGCAAACTGAGTTGGCTGAAGCTGTCTCTAATCGTCCGCGGGCTGTCACTGCCGATCTCTTCAAAGAGAGAGTCATTACAGATACCTCTGGAAACGGGCAGGTCTTGGATAGCGCTACCGCAAATGCTATTTATTTTGATCTGGTCGTCAATGGCTATGTCAATAAAGAGGGTGCCCTGACAGACAAATACTATGGAGACAAAGCCAACGGTGCAGTGAAACTAGCAGAAGAAGTGGCCGACTGTGCTGCTTCGATTTTGAGTATCCTCGATTCGGTTTACGATGACCGTGTTATGCAGCCGGATAATGCCCGCGACAAAAATGTTGAGCTGCACGTTGACCCAGATAAACTCGCCATGCCAGAGTTTCAGGCTCTTTGGAAGCGGATCAGCCCCAAGTCTGTCTATGTAGTCAACTTTGATACAGAGGAATTGATTCAAAAATCTATTGATGCGCTAAACCGCAAGCTTCGCGTGTCAAAACTCTTCTTCAAGGTAGAAACAGGTTCTCTGGAAGAAATCAAATCCAAAGAATCTCTCTTAAACGCTACTTCCTTCTCAAAATCTCACTCAAACACTTACGATGTCAGCAAACGAGCAAAAACCAGTCAAAGCGTGAAGTATGATTTGATCGGTAAGCTCGTTGAAGAAACTGGGTTGACCAGGAAGGCAGTCGTAGGCATCCTGACTGGTATTGAGAAAACTGTTTTTCAGCAGTTCAAAGAAAATCCGGAGGAGTTCATCTTGAAAGCAGCTGCTTTGATCAATGATGAAAAAGCGACTGCTATCATTCAGCACATCACATACAATATGTTAGATGAAACCTATCATACAGATATTTTCACAGAACCAACTATGAAAGGCAAACTCGATAGCAACGCAATGAAGGCCCAGCGGCATCTGTACGATCATATTATCTATGATTCCACCAACGAGCGAGATTTCGCTGCGGACTTGGATACCGATGCCGACGTTGCTGTCTACGTAAAATTACCAAATAGCTTCTACATCTCTACCCCTGTTGGCCGCTATAACCCAGACTGGGCCATTGCATTTTATGAAGGCACTGTAAAACATATCTACTTCATCGCGGAAACAAAGGGATCCATGCGTTCTATGCAGCTGCGTTTGATCGAAGAATCCAAAATTCATTGTGCCCGCGAACACTTCAGGGCAATCAGTGATGAAAGCGTCATGTATGATGTTGTAGATAGCTATCAAACTCTTCTAGAGAAAATCAAAATTTAAACCATAAAAAACTACTCTCCCCCGCTCTGAGTTAATTTGATGGCTCAGAGCGTTTTTTACCTTAAAATGTATGTATGTTTACATACGTACATACAAACATACATACATTATATTCTTTAAATTTTCACTTATATTTATTCCGCAATTATATAAATCGCTGATTTTTGAAATTTTTATTGACTCAAAGTATGAAAAATGCTATAGTATAGATAGAATATGGACTAGATTTAAGGAGTGTTGCTATCAACACTCCTGTCATTATTAAGGTGCAGATTGCGAGTTAATCGCTTAGCTTGGACCCCGCTGGTGGAGTCAAGGTAACGAGAGACGCGCAATCTTTTTATTTTTTAACAGTTATTGAGGCTATGAACTCATGCATATAAGAGGATGATCTTGTATAAGATTGTATTACAATGCTTTTATTGTGATATATAATTAAATGATGTATCGTTCTATTTGCCACCGGAGGTAGCCCATCCACTACCTCCACCCACTATTCCCAAGAAAGAAGGTGATGCGTATGCGATTTGCATTTGCTGCATATCTGTACATCTCCATATGTCGTATCACCTCCGGTGGCGGGATAAAATAAGTGATTATGATCTATCTTGTATGCTGAGGCAATTTTGTCACAGTTAATACAAGATACTCATAATCTATCGGATAATATACAAAACCGCATCGCAAAACTAATTAAGTTTGCCAGAGAAAAACAAAATCTATCTCAAGACTACATAGCTAAAGAATCTGGGTTATCAGTAAAAACAATTAAGCGGGCAGAAAAGGGCGATGATCTGGTGATTGATACCCTTCTCCGCATTTGTTCTATTTTAGGGCTGTCATTTGATTTGTTGTTTTTTAATGTATATAATACATCAAATATATCGGAAATACTAATTTTATTGGAAGAAATTGTAGCTACAGAATTATCTAATTACGATTTCTGCGCAGAGCGAAATCAAACCATTGCGTTCTATTTTCACATAAATCGAGAATTTTCAGTTTTATTAGATGATATAAATTTTCAAAATAGAACTAATTTTGCTTCTATCAAAGAAATAAACCCTTCGTTATTTTCTCGATCTAAAACAATGTTTCACCTTTTTTTCGGTGATTCAATCGAAAGGTGTTTATCAATATACGTATCGAATAAACAGCAAGAAACTAACGCTGTCCTGAAACGGCCTTTCATTGCTGTTTCGCAAGAAAAATTTGCGGAGTTGGCTAATATATCTCTTGATACCGTAAAACAGTATTTAAATTGTCGCATGTTAAAGGCAAGTTCCTTATTAAAAATATCATCAATATATAAAAATCGGCCTAATCATATTCAGCAAATCAATAAATTACAAGACTTCTTCACGTTACTTTGTATAGGTTATCTTGTATCGTCGGATTGTGCGTAATCTATTGTCAAGGGCTTAAGTGTCCCCCTGGGGGACACTTAAGCCCTGTTATTTTTCTCCCCCGCTTGTTATGATAATCCTGCAATCGCGATTGATCCCCTGGCATTATAACTGGGCTGGCCAGCCCGACATTATGTATCATAACAACTACATCAAGAGAAAGGCTGGTAAATATGAAAATTACCGATCTGAAAATCGACCCTGCCTCCCTCGGTGGCAAGCAGTGGCTGGTGGAAGTCGTCCCTGCGTATGCTTATCAGGATAACCGCCGCACGGATACCGTCATCGGCTACCGCTACACGGTAGCGCTCCCGGAGCGCAACCTGGACAAGATCAGCGTGCGCATCGATGGCGCCAAGCGCATGGATTCCCCCAACGGCTACGTCGATGTTCGCTTCGAGGGTCTGGAGCTGTATCTCTACTGGTCCCGTGGCGAGTACCAGCTGGGTGCCCGCGCCACCAACATCCACCCCGTAGCGGCAAACACTAAGCCCTAATCTGTTAGGGCTGGGCTGGCGATGACGACAGGGATGGCTAGGTCCCCCAAGGGCCTGGCCCCCTGGCGGTGGAGCTAGGCCAGTCCTTGCACCTAGGGGGTAGTATTACCCCCTAGGTGTAGCATGTAGCATGTAGCACCCACACTGATATAACACTCAGGAGGCCAATTATGGGCTACAACACACAAGGCCGCAAATGGGCCTTAGTCATCAACAATCCCCAGGAGGCAGGGTTAGATCACAAGGCTATCGTTGATCTTCTGAGGCTCTTCTCCCCTGCCTATTACTGCCTATGCGACGAGATCGCAACGACGGGGACCTATCACACGCATGTCTTCTTCTATGCTCCATCTCCGGTACGTTTTGGAACTATTAAGGGTAGATTTTCTACTGCTCATATTGAAAAAGCGTATGGTTCGGTTCAGGTAAACCGTGACTATTTACGTAAGGAAGGCCGTTGGACTGATTCTGAAAAGGCAGAGACTTCCGTCCCTGGCACCTTTGAAGAATGGGGCGAAATTCCCACGGAACGATCCGAAAAAAATCCCGAAATGTCCCACTTAATTGACAATATCCAGGCCGGAATGACCACCGCAGAGATTGTCTTAGACAACCCTAGCATGGCTTTTAAAGTCAACGAAATTGACGAGCTTCGTCAGGTCTTGTTGACTGAAAAGTACACGCCTAAATTCCGACAGATCGAAGTGTCCTACTTATACGGTGCCAGTGGCACCGGCAAAACGCGCGGTATCTTCGCCAAGCATCCTGCCGAAGATATTTGTCGGGTTACCAACTACCGGGCCACCAAGGGGATCTCTTTTGATTCCTACCATGGTCAGCAGGTCCTCGTTTTCGAGGAATTTGACTCTCAAATCCCGATTGAGGAAATGCTGAATTACCTGGACGTCTACCCCCTGCACCTGCCCGCACGGTACAGCGACCGAATGGCCTGCTATACGACCGTCTACATCACCTCCAATTTGCCGTTGGAGGAGCAGTATCGTTCGGCTCAGGAGTACAAACCAGAGACCTGGCGGGCCTTTCTTCGGCGGATTCATCACGTCGTAGAATATCTGCCGGATGGCTCCACGGTAATTCATAAAGAGGTGAAAAATCCCTATGGCTCCGAAGCCTGAGAACGAAGGGATCAGTAACCGCACGAACCGCCGTCATCTGCTGCTGCGCTTTCGCGCAGGTCTTGGGGTCCTGCAACAGGACCCCAGGGCACAGCGGATTCTGGTCGGATTCCTTCTCATTGACTTGCTCCTCTTTGCCTTTCGCAAGCTTCTTTTTGGCTTCGATAGCATGGGAGACTTCGCGGGGCCGGTAGATGGCCTGCTCCGCCTAACTTTCTCCGCCTTGACCGTCTTAGGTATCCTGGGCATCATTCTCTACCTGGGCACCCCAAGCGGCAGTCTCGCTTCTCGCGAAGCCATGCGGAAGATCGGCCTGGTCAACCATGCCGGAGAAGTCCCCCTTCTTGTCTCCAAGGAGCAGGACAAGCACAACCCCCGCCTGACGATCTGGACCTTCGACCCGTGCGGCATCCCGCTCAGCGAATGGGAAGACCATCAGGAGAATCTCGAAGCTGGTCTAAACGTCACCATTGCAAAAATGGCCTGGGCCTCTGGTCGGGAATTGATCCAGGTCTATGCGGTCCCTGCTATGAGCGACTTGCCCAGCAAACTGCAATGGAGCAACGACTTTCTCTCCCCTACCAGCTTCGTCCTGGTCCTGGGGCAAGGTCTGGCCGGGCCAGTTACTGTAGACCTAACTAAAATCCCCCACGTTCTGCTCGGCGGCTCCACGGGGTCGGGCAAGAGCGTCCTGCTCAAGCTCCTGCTGATGCAGGCTCTTCGCAAAGGAGCCTCTGTCTTTATTTCCGACTTCAAGGGCGGCGTAGATTTTCCCCATGTCTGGCATGAAAGATGCCGGATGTGCTTTGAGGAGCACGATCTCCTGGCAATTCTGTCCAGGCTCGTTGAAGAGCTTGAGGGGCGCAAAGAGTTATTCCACAACATGGAGTGCCCCAACCTGGACACCTATAACTCGCGCGTCGATCCGATGCTTCACCTGGGTCGCTTTATTTTCGCATGTGACGAGATCGCCGAAGTGCTGGACAAGACCGGTTTGAACAAGGAGCAAAAAGAGCTGCTCAGTCAAATCGAAAGTAAGCTCTCCACCATCGCCCGTCAAGGCCGGGCCTTTGGCATCCACTTGATCTTAGCCACCCAGCGCCCGGACGCTAACATCTTGCCCGGACAGATCAAGAACAACATCGACTGCCGGGTCTGTGGCCGCGCTGACAATGTCCTGTCGCAGATCATCCTGGACTGTGCCGATGCTGCCGACCGCGTCCCCAAGGATATTCCAGGCCGCTTTCTCACGTCCGACGGCACCCTGTTTCAAGCCTATTGGTTTGATGACAACAAAGTATGAATAAGCTCGCCCCGACCTGGGAAATCTTACTGTACCACCAAATACTAGGAGGTGTCTTTCCGTTGGCTCTCACCGCATGGGAGGGACAGGAGCGCCTAGAACAACGGCTGCTCATGACCCAGTTACTCAAACTCAACCAATATGCGCTAGAACATGAGCTGATTACAACTGAGATTTACAGAAAAATGGAACAAAGTATCATCGAAAAATACGGAACAACATAAAAACAGCGTATACGGCTGAACAAAACGGGCTGGAGAACTTCTCCGGCCCGTTTTCTCTGAATAGCAAGCAATAATAAGGAAACTTTGCGTTTTTAATCATAAAAGTAGTTCCAAATACTGCCGGAGCAGTTTTTCCACTCGGAAGAGCTGCGCGTAGTGCATCAGCTTCCGCAAGTCCTTTTCTCGGCGGGCCACGTACTGCTTGAGGGCACCTTGAAAGGTCTGCATCTCAATCCCGCTTCGGCTGCGGACGATGTCACAAATGGTCCGTTCAGCATCGTAGACAGGGACGGGGTTGCCGAAAGGCGTCTTCATGGTGATCAGGCCCACGTCATGCAGTTCTTTCTTGATGGTATAGACTCTGATCCCGTCGGCTTTCAGTTTGGTGGGATTGTAGCCGGTTTTTACCGTGATGGAATATTGCTCCGGCTCCCGATCCGTCAGGTCATGGAAAAGCAAGGCGCTCTCATGGGAAAAAACCGCCTGGGCACAACGGAGGTGGAGCAGGTACATGGCATCCGTCCAGGCATCGGGGGAGAGATAAACCCCGTGGGCAGCTTGTTTCAGGCCGCGCTGTCTGGCATAGGAATAGAACATGGGCTTGGTCACGCCAAGCTGCAACGCCTGACTTGTTTTCAGGATGCCACTGTTTCGCTCAAACAGAGCGTCTAACTGCTGAAAGGTCGTCATGCTTTCACTCCTTTCCTGCTAATATTATATATGAAATTAGCAGGAAAGTAAACTTTCCTTTCTGACCAAATTTTACACCCGTACTCTCTTGCATAACCAGCCCATAACCAGCCATTCTAAGCCCAGAACGACACAAGCTCGTTCCGGGCCGGTGCCAGG
>OFMO01001172.1_pt1 | contig 17958 bp, 12 predicted proteins | sample 1541821 | NCBI WGS metagenome assembly OFMO01 (sample SAMN04209253, study PRJEB22552) | human gut metagenome | biome: gut; material: feces | host: Homo sapiens | place: USA: Oklahoma | reverse complement strand
AAGAGCTCCGCGCGGAAGGTTACCCTGAGCGATTTTATAAAGGATAACTTCTTTAAAGTTATGTTGATCAGCAGCATTGCTGTTGCAGTTGTTCTGCTCACGATTTTGATGCTGCTCCAGAAGGCGCGTAAAGCCGAAGCTGCTGCAAGGAAAGCTGCAAGCGATACGCAGGAACTGAATGCAAAATTGCAGGTCGCCGTGGAAAAAGCAGAGAGCGCGAACCGCGCCAAGAGCACCTTCCTTTCCAATATGTCCCACGATATCCGCACCCCCATGAACGCCATCATCGGCTTTACCACGCTGGCGCTCAGCAATATTGACGATACAGACCGGGTGAAGGATTATCTTGGCAAGACCCTTGCATCCAGCAACCATCTGCTCTCCCTCATCAACGATGTGCTGGATATGAGCCGCATTGAAAGCGGAAAAATTCATCTGGAAGAGGTGGAAGTTAACCTTTCGGATGTGTTGCACGATTTAAAAACTATCGTCAGCGGGCAAATTTTTGCAAAGCAGCTGGAGCTTTACATGGACGTCATGGACGTGACCGACGAGGACGTCTACTGCGACAAGACCCGGCTGAATCAGATTTTGCTGAACCTGCTGTCTAACGCCATCAAGTTTACCCCGGCGGGCGGCACGGTCTCGGTGCGGGTGCGGCAGCTTGCCGGTAAAGTGCGCGGCTGCGGACAGTATGAGTTCCGCATCAAGGATAACGGCATCGGCATGAGCCAGGAGTTTGCCCAAAAGATATTTGAACCCTTCGAGCGGGAGCGCACCTCCACGGTAAGCAGAATTCAGGGCACCGGCCTCGGTATGGCAATTACCAAAAACATCGTGGATATGATGGGCGGCACCATCGAGGTGCAGACAGCGCAGGGCAAGGGCACCGAGTTTACCGTCTGCGTGCCCATGCGCGCACAGACCGAGCAGCGCCCGGTGGAAAAGATCACCGAGCTGGAGGGCCTGAAGGCACTGGTGGTGGATGACGACTTCAACACCTGCGACAGCGTGACAAAGATGCTGGTCAAGGTGGGCATGCGCGCCGAGTGGACCCTTTCCGGCAAGGAAGCGGTGCTGCGTGCGCGGCAGTCTATCGAGATGAGCGATGTCTACCACGCTTATATCATCGACTGGCGTCTGCCGGATATGAACGGCATCGAGGTCACCCGCCAGATCCGCAGCCTGCACGATGATACGCCTATTATCATCCTGACCGCCTACGACTGGTCGGATATTGAAGTAGAAGCAAAAGCAGCCGGCGTGACCGCCTTCTGCGCCAAGCCCATGTTCATGTCCGACCTGCGCGAGACCCTGATGAGCGCCCTTGGCCAGAAGCCGGCGGATGCGGTGCAGAGGCTTTTGCCGGAAAAGAACGCCGACTTCAAGGGCAAGCACATCCTGCTGGTGGAGGACAACGAACTGAACCGCGAGATCGCGCAGGAGATTCTGCAGGAGTACGGCTTCCTTGTCGATACGGCTGAAAACGGCGCCGTAGCGGTGGAAAAGGTAAGTACCGCCGCGCCGGGCAGCTATGATCTAGTACTGATGGATGTGCAGATGCCGATCATGGACGGCTATACCGCCACCCGGAAAATCCGCGCACTGGACGACCCTGCGCGGGCAAAGCTGCCGATCCTTGCCATGACCGCCAACGCCTTTGACGAGGACCGCCGCAACGCCTTGGAAAGCGGCATGAACGGCTTTTTGTCCAAGCCCATCGTGATCGACGACCTTGTGCAGGAACTGCGCAAAATTTTGTAAATGAAACGCCGGTCAGGTGAATAAAAAAGAATGCACCCGCAGTATTTGCGCCCGGAGGCCAAAACCTCTGAAAAGCTTGCGGCGGCATCATGGAGCCGGTAGCCGTCTGGGTACGCAAGGGCGGCGAGTGGGCCATCATCCACCGCTGCAAACGCTGCGGAAAGCTCAGTTCCAACCGGGTGGCGGCAGACGACAACCCCATGAAGCTCATGAGCATTGCCATGAAGCCGCTGTGCTCTCCGCCGTTCCCGCTGGACTATATTGAGGAAATGACCGCCTTGATGGGCGGCGATGGACGGATGCGGTAAGCCGCAGGAGGAACTACAAGATGGAGTATATCCGAATCACAAAAGAAAACATCGACAAGGAACACATCTGTTGTGCCATGTCCGGTCAACAGAGCCTTGCCAAGAAGGAATGGCTCAAGCAGCGCTTTGGGGAGGGGCTTGTTTTTTACCGCAGTGCAGAGCGCGGCAAATGCTTTATCGAGTACATCCCGGCAGAAAACGCATGGGTGCCCATTGATGCCGATGGCTATCTGTACATCAACTGCCTGTGGGTCTCCGGCTCCCTGAAGGGGCACGGCTATTCCAGCGAACTGCTGGAGGAATGCCTTCGGGATGCCAAGGCGCAGGGCAAAAACGGCGTTTGTATTCTGTGTGCAGAGGGGCGCAAACGGGAGTTTCTCGCTGACCCAAAGTTTTTGACCCATAAGGGCTTCAAGGTTTCGGACACCTCCGATTGCGGCATCAACCTCATGTACCTGCCCCTTGCAGAGAGTGCCCAGCCGCCAAAATTCAAGGCCTGCGCCAAGCACCCCAAGGTGGAGGAAAACGGCTTTGTCCTCTACTATACCGACCAGTGCCCCTATACCTATTATTGGGTGCCAAAGGTGCAGGAGGCCGCAAAGGAACATGGGATCCCGTTCAAAGCCATCCACGTCACAGAGAAAGAGACGGCACAGAATGTGCCCGCACCCGTCACCACCTATGCACTGTTCCGTGATGGAAAATTTGTGACACAGGGCATCCAGTCGGACAAGAAATTTTTGAAATTAGCAGGCGCAGCGGATTGAGAGATTCAGGAGGAAAAATGCAATACGATCAAACGGTTATCACACCAAAAGGACTGATCGTCCACATCCGAAACGGCGTGGCATCCGATGGAAGCGCCGTGCTTGAAAACTTTGATTTGACACACGCAGAAACAGATTATCTGCTGAGTTATCCCGATGAAAATCACTTTGATGCGGAACAGGAAAGCCGCTACTTGGAGAAAAAAGCAACCAGCCCGAATGAGATCGAACTGATCTCCATGCGGCTGGAATTGTAGAGCTTATCGACTGAAAACAGCCCTCCTGACCATGACGGCCGGGAGGGCTGTTTTTGGTAGGGAGGTTGACCAGTATGAGGACAATACCCGGACTACCGCAAGGCACGCAACGAGATGCAGGAACTGGTTCGGGCACAGAAAAATGTAGAACGATTTTTTGCAGAGGAAAAGAACACCACCGAGAAAACACAGACACGTAAAAAAAGTCGCCGAGGAGCTTTCCCTGTTGGGAGGCATCCTCGGCGGATTTTTTAGTTTATATAGCAGCTTTGCGGAGCAATGCGCCTGTTACCCGTATATTTTCCCCACGATCTTTCCGCGTGCTGCGGCGGGCAGAAGCTTGCACAGCAGGCTCAGGAACTTATACTGTGCACCGGCAACATAAACGACCGCCGGCTTCTTTTTCTCCACAATACCGGCGATGTACCGTCCAATGCGTGCCGGGTCCATGCCGTTTTGCTCGTCATGCTCCATCTGACTGACGCTCCGGGAGATGCGTCCACCGTATTCATCATCGCCGAGAATGCTTTTCTGACGTGCTTTTGTAAAACCGGTGCAGATGTCACCCAACTCTACAACAGTAACATGGATGCCGTAGGGCTTGACTTCATTTGCCAGAGTGTAAGAGTAAGAAGAAACGGCAGCTTTGCTTGCGGAGTAGAAGGTCTGGAACGGAATGTGCGCTACGGCGGCAACGGAGCTGATGTTCACAATATGCCCCTTCCCTTGATGGCGTAGGAAGGGGAGAACCGCTTTATTTACAGTGACCGTTCCGAAGAAATTCACATCGAACTGTGCTTTGGCTTGTTCCATGGACGTAAACTCCACCGCACCGGAAATGCCAAAGCCTGCACAGTTGATCACCGCATCAATTTTAGTTTCTTTTTGGATGACCTGCTGCACAGCGGCGTTGACCGCATCTTCATCGGTCACATCGACAGACAGATGGGTAACGCCCTCCATAGGGATATTTCTGCGGCTGAACTCATAGACGATGCAGCCGTTCTCCTTCAGAGCGGATGCCGTGCACCGTCCGATGCCGGAGCTTCCTCCGGTAACAATGACCACCTTGTTGTTTTCTCCTGCCATGATTTTCCTCCTGAAAATGTTGATCTGGTTCGAGTATACCGCATCGCAGGGCGGCTGTCTATACGGATAGCCGGATCGTGGAAAAGTACAGGAATCAACTTGCGTAAATTTTCACGCAGATTGGCCTCTCTTTTTTACACAACCAATGCCAATTAGCGCTTGAAAACGAAACGCTGCGCAAGTATACTATACTAGTTATACTGTACAAGCTTGATCACAAATCGGTATGCCAGTTGACCATAAAAGACATACCAGAATTGAAGCGTGCGGCGGGGTCAAAACCCTACGAGGATGAAAATGAAATTCGATAGAAGACTTACAGATGAAATCTACACTTCCGATACGGTAAGGCTGGGAAAAAATGCATTTCAGGCCATGCAGGAGACGATCTATCATAATGGCGGTGTCGGAACCATTACCGGGTACTATGATGCCGAATTGTCGATCCTGTCGGTCAGTGATCTGTTGCTGCATAATCTGAACCACAGCTATGCATCCCTGATGGAACAGACAAAGGGTTCGCTGAAGAATCTTTTCTATAAGAAAGATGCCGCATTCCTCGACAATGCACGCTTTCGTCAGCTCCAAGGCGAAGGGGAAGGCCGGATCCTCACGGCAGATGGGGCTCCCGTCTATGTGCGTCTCTACAAAAAAGATGCAGTCGATACGGATGGAACACCGATCTGGATCATGTCAGTACAGATGAACTGGGCGTATGAGAACCTTGCGCTGGTTAATGAATCCATCCATTCTGCACTATGGTATTTTGAGTGTAATGAAAACGGTGAGATCGTTCATGTGAACTGGAGCCATGCGTTCCGGCAGATCCTTGGATATCATGACATTCTGGATTTTCCGAACAAACTGGATTCGTGGTCGAACCTTCTGCACCCGGAGGACTATGACCGGGTAATGCAGCTGCTTTTGGAAGCGATTGCGGACAAAACCAATGCTACGAAGTATAATGTTGAGTACCGACTGAAAATGCAGGATGGCCAATACCACTGGTTCCGGGCATCGGCGGAGGTGATACGCCGTCTGGATGGTTCGGCCAATCGAATTGCCGGAATCATCAGCAACATTGACGCGGAAAAAAGAAGCCGGATGCAGGCGCAGCGGGCAGCGGCATTTCACCGTGCATTTACCAGCGCAAACCTCTGCGAATACTATGTAAATCTGGAAAAGAACACCTTTGACACTTTCAAAGTGGAGCCCTCTTTGATGACGGCCTTTGAGCAGAACCACACATGGGATGGACTAGTCAGATTCCTTGTGGATAACTATGTGGTTGAAGAGGACAAAAAGTCTGTAACGGATTTCTACAATCGCGCCTACATCACGGAAAAACTAAAGGGGCTTGAGACGGAGCTGCGTCAGGAGTGCCGCATCGTTCTGGATGGGGAGGAACGATGGGTCAGCAACGTGGTCATGCGCGGTGAGATCGAAGATTCCGAATATGCGATGATTTTTCTGCAGGACATCACAGAGTCCAAAGCAGAGACGGCACGGCGGATGCAGATGGCCTCAGATAACGCATCGATGGATCTTTTGATCAAGAGTATGGTGCGTCTGCTGGACCGCTTTGTCGTCTGCGATCTGGAGAATGACCGGTACCGGTTCTATAATCTGCAAGGTGAAATGATATACGCGCCGACGGGAACCTACCATGATTTTGTGGAGCAGGTGGCTGTAAGGTATAAGACGTTGGAGCCATTGGCGGCGATAGACGCATTGTTCTCACCGGAAAATATCCGCAAGAATCTGCAGGGCGAGAACGACATCTACAAATTTGAATACTGCTCCATAGATGAGAACACCTATAAGATCGCTTCCTTCATTCCGCTGGAGTGGGATGGCACAAAGCTGGTCAAAGCACTGTTGGCATCTATGGATGTGTCACAGGAGAAAAAGGCCGAGATCGAATCCCATAAGGCACTGAAGGATGCGTACCGGGCAGCGGAAAACGCAAGCCGTGCCAAGACAGAATTTCTCTCCAATATGTCCCATGATATCCGTACACCGATGAATGCAATCATTGGCTTGACCGCCATTGCGGGTGCGAATATCGAGAGTCAGGACAGGGTGGTCGAGTGCCTTGGCAAGATCACAAAGTCGAGTCGTCATCTGTTGGGACTGATCAATGAGGTGCTGGATATGGCCAGAATCGAGAGCGGGCGAATGAGCCTTGCCGAGGAGGATTTCAGCCTGCCGGAGCTGGTCGATAACCTGCTCACCCTTACAAAACCGGCAATCGACGAGCACCACCATCAGCTCGAAGTCCATGTTGAGCACATTGAGCACGAAGCTGTCTGCGGCGACAGCCTGCGCATCCAGCAGGTCTTTGTGAACCTGATGAGCAACGCCGTCAAGTACACCCCGGATGGCGGAAACATCACCCTTACGATCAAGGAAAAACCGAACGGCTTCTCGGAGCTTGGCTGCTACGAGTTTTCCATCGAGGACAACGGCATCGGTATGACGCCGGAATTCCAGAAGATCATGTTCGAGCCGTTCAGCCGGGCAGACGATCACCGGACGACCAAGGTGCAGGGCACCGGTCTTGGCATGGCCATTGCAAGAAACATCGTCAACCTGATGAATGGTGACATTCAGGTCGAAAGCGCTCCCAACAAGGGAACGAAGATCACGGTCACGGTCTATCTGAAGCTTCAGGAGAACGAGAAGGAACAGGAAAAAGAACTGCTCGATCTGCCGGTACTGGTCGTGGACGATGACAAGACCTGCTGCGAAAGCACCGTTGCAACCCTTCAGGAGATCGGCATAGCGGGCGAATGGGTCCTGACCGGCAAGGAAGCCGTGGAACGCTGCGCGGCGCGGCACAAGACCGGCCGCGACTATTTTGCGGTGATCCTGGACTGGAAGATGCCGGAGATGGACGGTATTGCAACCGCCAGAAGGATTCGGGAATGCGTCGGGGAGGACGTCACGATCATCATCCTGACTTCCTTTGATTTCAGCGAGATCGAAGAAGAAGCCAGAGCAGTGGGCGTGAATGCGTTTATGGCAAAACCGCTGTTCCGTTCTCGTCTGACGGCAACTCTGCGACAGTTTACATCCGGGAAGAAGGAGAAAAACGCCCGGAACTATCTGGAAGACTTTGCGAAGGAAAACTATGCGGGCAAGCGGATCCTTCTTGTGGAAGACAATGCGCTGAACCGTGAGATCGCAACCGAGATCATAGGCATGACGGGCGTGACCATCGACAGCGCCGAAAACGGAAAAATTGCAGTCGAAAAGGTGATGGAAGCGCCAGAAAAGTGGTACGATCTCATTTTTATGGACATCCAGATGCCCATCATGAATGGTTACGAAGCCACTGCTGCGATCCGTGCGCTTGCCGGCAGCCGGGGCAAAGTGCCCATCATTGCCATGACGGCAAATGCCTTTGCCGAGGACGTGCAGCTGGCAAAGAACACCGGCATGAACGAGCATATCGCAAAACCGCTTGATTTGAATAAGCTGAACGATGTGCTGAAACAGTGGCTGTGATCTGTGCATTGCCGTAAGGCGCGTGATACTGTTGACCGGGCAATCAAAAAGCATGAAATGAAGAACGCCGAGGAATCCCTTCCCATATGGGAGGAACCCTCGGCGTTCTTTAGTTTATATAGCAGCGGTCCTGTTTTATAAGCCAATCTTCACACAGCCGCTGCGCTTCATCCTTTGTGCAGCAGGTGCAGTTGAAAAGTTTGCCACGGATAGAGCAGTAAGTGTAGTGTACTCTCGGGACTCCATTGGCATCTCAAAAATCAACGCAGCGGTCCTCACCGGGCAGCAGATAGATCGTATCCACGTTCAACAGCTCCTTTTCACTATGTTCGTGTGCAAACCGCACAACACGCAACGTCTGCTATTGTACCATGAACCATCAAATTCTTCTATTGACCCTTGCGCCAAAAAGGTACAGGCTTTTTCGTAGGATGTGACGATTGACATCCTCAAAAGCATTCCGCAGGGAGGCGCAGCCTGCAATGAAAATGCAGATCAAAGGGGCTTGGGGCATTCCCCAACAAGCGTTTTGCAACGCAAGATGGTCTTTGTATATACGAAGACACTGCTTGCTGGGTCACTTTTCGTCCGGGGCGCTGCCGCTGCCGGAGTTCAGGATCGCCACGAACTGCTGCAGCTGCTTGAGGGAGCTGACACCCAGTTTTTCGTAGATGTTCTTGTTGTGGAAGCGCAGGGTGCTGTCCTTGATGTCCAGCTGCTCCACGATCTCCCGGGTGCGCAGCCCGGCGGCGTAGCCGTCAAAGATGCGGCGTTCGGTCTTGGTCAGGGTGGGAATGCCCGCAACAAAGGTCTGGAAGGCATCGGGCACCGACTCGTTGCGGCACACGTCCGCCAGCCGGGACAGCTCAGTCTGCATCTGCTGGCGTTCCAGTTGCAGCTCGTCCATCCGCCGCCGGGATTCCCGCCGGTCCTCCTCGAACTGCCGGAACGCAGGCGAGAGGATGCGCCGGTGGAAGTTCATGCAGCAGAACACCACGAAAAAGGCGATGAACAGGCCGATGAGCAGCATCTGCAGATTGCCGGAAAAGACCAGTCTCCGGTAGTCTGCCATGGGGATGCACACCGCCAGCCGGTAGGACTGACTCTCGCTCAGGCGGCACAGCTGGGAGATGCCCGCATAGGCGCTGTCGGGGCCGGTCAACTGGGTCAGCCCGCCGCCCATGCTGCGCAGCACCAGCGTGTTCCGGGGAGCATGGTAGTAGCCGCCGGTGGTGCCGCTGCTGAGGGCGGCATCGGCGGCAAGGCCGTCCCCCGCCGGGGCCAGCAGGCAGCTCAGCCGGTCAAAGCCGGTGGGCTGGGCAAAGTTCTGCTTGAAGAAGCTCTCGCTGATCTCAAAGCCGCACAGCCCGTATATCGTGCCGTCCCGCCCCCGCAGGGGCAGCAAAAACAACTGCACCTCCTCCGAGGTGCCGGGCAGCTCGAACCGCTCGGTCAGCGTGTAAGACTGGTACAGCGGGGCGCTGCCGGGGGTCATCCAGCGGTCGTAGTCCGGGAACTGGTCGGTCTGGAACTCCATGCGCCACTTGCGGTGGGGCATCACGCTATGGGCCTTGCCCACCTCCGCACTGCCCCGGTACAGCAGCAGGGGCACGGTGGGAGTGTCGGCACCGCTTTTCTGCACATACAGCCCGGCGCGGGAATGCTCTGCTCCCTCCATGCGGGTGTTGACGGTGGCATCCAGCAGCACAAAAGCGCCGGAACAGCCGGTCTGGCGCAGACGGCGGCACAGCGGCTCGATCATTTCCTCCTCCAGCGCGTTCAGCACCTCGGGGGAGTCGTTCAGCTGGGCAAAGGACATCTGCCGCAGAGCAAGCTCCTTGTCCACCTCTGCGCTCATGTCCTCGGACAGGTTCACGCCCATGACCGCCAGCTGGTCAAAATAGCGCTCCATATCGTTCTGGAACACCGAAAACTGGATCTGCAGACTGCGGCTGATGTCCTTTTTGGTGTTGTGCAGGCTGGCAAACAGGAACAGTGCCGCACCAAAGGTCAACACCAGCAGCACTACCAGCAGCAGGCAGGCCCACAGCAGCCGGCTGCTCATGGGGCTTTGGCGGATCTTTTCACGGTGCCGGTCAACAAAGTGCATCAAAGTCCCTCCTTTCCGGCTGAGCGGCAGGCTCAGGCATTGTCACACAGCAGCTGCCATGTTTCCTCGGCAAGGGCTTCCAGCGTTTCGCCGTCCGCAAGGCGCTGGGGGTAGTCCTTCTGGCGCTGGCGCAGGCTGTCGTACAAGGTTTTGGCCTTGGCGTGGTACCCCACGATGCCCGGTTCGGACAGGGGGGTGTTCTGGATGCGCATTTCGTTGTAGACGTCGTACAGCCGCTGATAGCTCTGCTGCTCAAAGGGATAGTCCGCAATGGCGTCAAAGGCGGCGCTGGACACCGGCATGTAGCCGGTATCGGCGGCAAATTCCAGATTGCGCTGCTGTTCGGTGAGCCAGCGCAGGAACACGGCGGCGGCTTCGGCTTTCTGGTCGGTGGTCTTAAAGGCGCACAGGCCCACACCGGCCTGCGGCATCAGGGGTGTGGCGGTGCCTGCGGCGTGGGGCAGGGGAGCCAGCAGCAGGTCGGTGGGCTCGGTGGTGTTGTCCGGGTAGGTGACGAAATCATTGTAATAAAGGATGGCCGCAGAGCTGCCAAGGCCCGCCAGCGTCTCGCCGGTCATCACCTGCGTGTTGGAGTACAGGTCCGAGATCAGAATATCGCCCTGCACCAGCGCCCGGGCAAACTCCATCCACGAAGCGCGGAAGGTCTCGTTGGTCAGATCGTACCAGCTGCCCTTGTACAACTCGCCGCTGCCCTGCTCCAGCGCGTTCAGCTCCACCAGACGCAGGGGGTAATCCAGCGCGCAGAAGGGCTTGCCCTGCGACCACTGCCGGTAGGCACCCGCCATTTCAAAGAAGCCGTCCCATGTGGCAAGGGTGGAAAGCTGCGCCCCGGTGTTCGCCGCAAACCGGGCGTACTGGGAGCCGTTCAAAAAGATGAGCTGGGTGGATTTGGACACCGGGAACACCACCTGCTTCCCGTCAATGATGCCGTCCTGCACAAAGCCGGGCACATAGGCCGCCATGTCCTCGGCGGTGAACCAGTCGTTCCAGTCCACAAGGTTCTCAATGCCCAGAGCGCTGGCGTCCGCGGAATGAGCCGAGAACAGGTCCGGCAGGTCCAGCGCGCCGGGCTTGCCGGCCTTGGCGTCCTGCAGCTGGCCGCCGATGGCGGCACTGTTGGTCATGTTGGTCACGTTGAGCAGGATGCCCTTCTCTCTGCCCACCGTGTCGTTGAACTCGGTCAGCAGGCGGTTCATGGGCGAGTCCGCCTGTTCGCCGTACACATGCCAGATGCTGAGCATGGTGGGGTCCTTGGGAGAAAGCAGGGTCTTGCTGCCGCCGCAGCCCGCAAGAGCCAGACCGGGGACGAGCGCCGCAAGCTTTAAAAATGTCCTTCGTTCCATTTTTCATGACTCCTTTCCGCACATTGCAGCCAGAGGGGGAAAACCGGCACAGGCAGGGCTGCAGCTGCCTGTTTTGGTGGGAAAAGCCCCCCAAATCCCCCCAATTTTGGGCTTTTTGGGGGGATTTTTTGAGGGGAAAGCCCCAAACCCCAAAAATTTTTTTGGAATTGCCCCCCAAAAACGGCTTTTCTGAGGGGGCAATTTTTTCCCGGGTATGATACAGTACAAACAGAAGAGGTCCCGCGCCGGTGCAGAAAGCCTGTCGCTGTGCACAAAACGCGTCAACAGGCATCTGTGGATTCTATTCATAAGGATAGCATAAGATGGAGCGGACTGCAAGTGCAGAGAATACCAAAACCAGAGCCCCCTAAAAAGCAGGGGGACAAACAGAAAGGAGCACTCTATGAAAGAGATGAACCGACGCGAATTCCTCACCCTCTCCGGCGCAGCCGTTGTGGCGCTCTCGCTGGCAGGCTGCGGCGGGCCCTCCGCACCTCCCGCACCTCCCACACCTCCGGCCTCTGAGAGCAAAGAGATGGCCCTGTTCAGAGCCATCAACGAGGTCTGGTATGAAGTCAACAGAGAAGTAGTCCCCAATCCCAAACTTGATATCTGCAAGTCTGTGGTCTACTGTCAGGAGGCTGCCGACCTCGCAAAGTTTACAGCCAGCCCCTTTGAAACCTATGAACCTGAAGTAGACGAAGAGGATTACCGCAAATGGAACTTGCCTGATGATGTATTCCACGAGTACCAACTCCGTGAGTCTGAAATGATACAGGAAATCAGGAACAAATATGGAAACGGAAGCTATCGGGGGACTGCGGGAGTTTCTAACAGCACCCATGACGGTATGCAATTAAAGCAACTGTATCCTCGTAGTCCGAGCGAGGTCAGGGAGTTTGTGCGGTATCTGGCCGGGCATGGACTGGCGAGTCCGCATCCCGAGCAGTGGATGATCGGGCTCTACTGCCCCACCATTAAGGGCAAGACCTATACGGTGGCGGTAATGGTAAACTTTGCACCGATCTGAAGCGGGGCAGGGATGCACGGACTTCCCGCAAGTTGCGAACCGTAATCTATAATATATTGTATCGAAAGGAGCACCCCCATGAAAGAGATGAACCGACGCGAATTCCTCACCCTTACCGGCGCATCGGTCGCCCTGCTGGCACTGGCTGCCTGCGGCGGCGCACCCTCCACGCCCGTAGTGCCCACCGGCAAGGAAGCCGAGCTGCTGGCAGCCATCAAAAAATACCGCGCAGCAGCCGGGGTGAAGGAACCACTCGCACTGGATAACGGTCTGAAGCCCGCAGCTGAACTTGTGGTGAAGATTGCAAAGGGCGAAATGAAATTTGACGAGGAAGCCATGAAAGCGCTTGCTAAGGCAGAAGTCGGCTATGATGGAGTTTGCGCCCCGATCGGCATAGCTTTTGATAAGGATACAGGCAATATGATGCCGGTATGTGTATACTCGGAGGACGCAGAGAAGATGGCACAAAATCTTCCGCTTCAGTTGGACGAGGGCGCTAAGGCAAGTCTGAGCTCGCCTGCGATCACGCTGGTGAACATTAAGACGTTCGAGCTCAGCGGCGTGACCTACTGGGTCGCACTGATTGCCGAAAGCAAAAAGTGACCTCTTAACCACAACAATTCCCATTTAACCCCCTGTTTGCCCCGGGCACGGAAGCCTCACAGCGTGCCCGGGGCTTTGTAAGTGAAAGGAGACAGCCATGAAACACAAACGTTTTGCTGCTGTGGTTCTGGCTGTGGCGCTGCTGCTGACCGGCTGCGGCGGCACCCAGAGCAGCCCCAGCGCTGCTGCCGACCAAAGCACCGGCAGCAGCCGAAGCACCCCCGGCGCGGTGGCGCAGGCCGCCCAGACAGACCGCATCACCGACCAGTGGAGCCTTGAAAAGACAGTGCGGGGCGAGATGATCGGCGTGATGAAGCTGAGCATCCATGTGCCGCAGCTTGTGTGCGACAGCCCGGACGCCGCCGCTCTCAACGAGGAACTTGCCGCTATGTATGTGGCGGAATACAAGGATTATGAAAGCTACCCGGACGCTGAGGTGCCGCAGGGCGAAGAGAGCCCAGAGACCGAGAGCATCAACTGGGACGCCTACTGGTACGGCGACTGCGTCAGTCTGGTGATACGCCGCCGCGATTACGACGACGCCCCGTGGTATTACAGCGGGTGGTGCTTCGATTTTGCCACCGGCAAGCGGCTCACCACAGCCGAGATGCTGCAGCACATGGGTCTGGACCCGGACGAAGTACAGGCGCAGGTGCAGCGGCAGGCCATGCAGACCTTTGACCGGGAAATGGCGCAGGGCGCGTATTACGAGGGCCTGCGCAGCGGCGGGAACCTGTCGGAAATGCGGATGGGCACGCTGGAATACAATGAACTGGAAAACCTGTGTCTGCTTTTGCCGGAACAGGACCGGCTGGTGCTCCGGGGCAAGTACTGCTCCGAGACCGACTGGGGCTGGCAGCAGCTGGATGTGGAGATCCCGCTGACCCCCGCCGCCCCCGCCGACACCCCGGTGCTGACCGACACCTATGACGGGGTGCAGGTGCAGCTGAAGGGAACGCAGGCCACCATCACCCTGAGCCCCGCGCCAAAGACCGACCAATGGGGAGACATTGGCATCCGGGTGGAACAGGAGCACAGCTACCCCATCCTTGGCGCTTATAACGAGTATATCGACGTGTGCATCGGGGAGCAGGAGGACGGATTCTTCCGCCCGGTGGTCTATCTGCTGACCAAGGACGGTGTGGTGGAGTATGTGGACGTGCTGCGCTGCCTCATGTTCGGCAATGCCATGATCTGTCAGGACCCCATCTACTTTGCCAACAACGGCACTGCGCTGGAACGCAGCGGCAGCGAGGTGAACCTGCGCCGGGCGGATGGCTCTGTGCTGGAGCTGGCTCCCCTGTCGGCAGAGTGGAGCGCGCAGGAGATTCCCTATTCCGTCACCGGCTCCTACAACTACACCTCTGAAACCGGCTGGAACTGGCTGGATCTGACCAGCGACGGCAGCGTTCAGCTGGGCGTGCAGGACAACAGCCGCATCTATCGGGGCGACGCCGCGTATCTGGGCGTGGTGCCCGAGGGCGTGGTGCTGGGCATCGCTGCCGATGAGGAGCTCGAATTTGTGGCGGCGTTCAAGAACGACCTGTACAACGAGAACCTGACCCTGACCATGATCGCCGGGCAAAACCCCTTTGCCGAGGGCGAGACCCAGCTGCAGATGACCCGCAGCTACGGCTGAGATCACAGGAGAACGACCATGAAACACAAACGCCTTGCCGCTGCAGTGCTGGCGGCGGCTCTCTGGCTGACCGGCTGCGGCGGCGCGGCGGCTCCCGCTGCCCCCGCAGGCTCCGGCGCAGCTTCCAAAAGCGCCGCAGACACGGCGGTGCAGACGGCACAAAAAGACCGCATCACCGAGCAGTTTACGCTGGAAAAGACCATACGGGACGAGTACGGCATCACCCAGAAGCTGACTGTCCATGTGCCGCAGCTTGTGTGCGACAGCCCGGATGCTGAATATATCAATGATGAACTTGCCGCCATGTATGCGGCAGACTTCCGACAGTACGAGGACAGCCCGGAGATCGAGCCGCAGCAGGACGAGTGGAGCCAGGAGATCTACATCAACTGGGACGCCTACTGGTACGGCGACTGCGTAAGCCTTGTGGTGTTCCGCTACGACGGCGGCTCCGACCCGGGGTATTCCCGGGGCTGGTGCTTCGATTTTGCCACCGGCAAGCAGGTCTCCGTGACGGAAATGCTGCAGCGCATGGGGCTGGACCCGGACGCCGTGCAGCAGCAGATGCTGCGCGAGGCCATGCAGACCTTTGACCGGCACATGGCGCAGGGCGGCTACTACGAGGGCCTGCTCAGCGGCGGCAATCTGGCAAGCATGCGGATGAACACGCTGGAAAACAACCAGCTGGAGGACCTGTGCCTGCTGCTGCCGGAACAAAACCGGCTGGTGCTCCGGGGCGGGTGCAGCTCCCCCGCCGGGTCGGGCTGGCGGCAGCTGGATGTGGAGATCCCGCTGCAGGCTGCTGACTCGCAGCCACAGACGGTGCTGACCGATACCTACGGCAGCGCTTCGGTGCAGCTGGAAGGAACACAGGGCACCATCACCCTGCGCCGCACGCCGGAGACCGCCGCGTGGGACACGGATTACGGCATCCGGCTGGAACAGGACCGTACTTTCCCCATCCTTGGTATCTATAATGAGTATATCGACCTGTGCATCGGAGAACTGGGCGCCTCCTTCCACCCGGTGGTCTATCTGCTGACCAAGGACGGCGTGGTGGAGTATGTGGATGTGCTGCGCTGCCTTATGTCCGGAAATGTTCTGGTCTGTCAGGACCCTATCTATATTGCAAATCAGGGCGTGGCGCTGGAACGCAGCGGCGAAGAGGTAATTCTGCATCAGGAGGATGGCTCTGTGCTGGAACTTGCTCCCCTGACGGCAGAGTGGAACGGGCAGGAGATCCCCTCGGAGGCTGTCGGTGCCTTCAACGAGATGGCGGACGACCGGTTTAACTGGATGGACGTGGAAAGCAATGGCCTCGTCCAGATGGGCGTGCAGGACAACAATGTTTTCTATCAGGGCTACGCCAACTATCTGGGCGTGGTGCCGGAGGGCATGGTGCTGGGCGTCTCTACCAGCGAGACGGCAGACGGGATGCCGGGTATCACCTTTGTGGCGGCGGTGAAGTACGACCTGTACAACGAGACCCTGAACCTTACCATGATCGACGGGCAGAACCCCTTTGCCGAGGGAAAGACCCAGCTGCAGCTGACCCGCTGCCCGGATAACTGACCCCGGCGGGAGCTGCTGAGAACACAGGAGAACCACCATGAAACACAACGCGTTCCGCTGGATACCGGCAGTTTTGCTGGCGGCGCTGCTGGCAGGCTGCGGGGCAGAGACCGCAGCCTCTGCCCGCCCGGCTGGCAGCCGGGAACTGAAATCGACCCCGCCGGATTCCATGCATGCCACCGCGGCGATCACCGAGCAGTACACCCTTGAAAAGGTGGTGCAGGCGGAAAACGGCGGCAAGGTTCGGCTGAACATCCATCTGCCCCGGCTGGAAAGCGACAGCGCCGATGCCGCCCGCATCAACGCCGAGATCGCTCGGCTCTACGAATACGATGTGCAGGAGTACGCCGACTGCCCGGCGGCAGCCGACCCGGACGTGTGGGACATCTGCATTGAGATGAACTGGAACGCCAGCTGGTACGGCGACTGCGTCAGCCTTGTGGTCAGCAGCTGCTACGGCGGTACCGATGCGCCCTTCCACAATGGCTGGTGCTTCGACTTTGAAAGTGGAAACCAGCTCACCGCCATTCAGCTGCTGCAGCGCATGGGGGCAGACCCCGCCGCGCTGGAAGAAGCACTGTACCGCGACATAAAGCGCCGGGATGAGCTGGACCGGCAGACCGCCTGTGAGCGGGGGCTGCTGCCCCCCGGCAGCCTGAAAGAGGGCAACACCGCATGGTGGGCTACACTGGATGAGCTGCCGCTTTCGTTTGACGAGGCAGGGAACGTTACCTTTTTCGTCCGCCGGTTCAGCGCGTCCGGGGGAGAGTTTGTGAACGATGCCCCAACCATCCCGCTGGACGCGCAGCCGTTGCCGCAGGACTGGGAGCAGCAGGTGCTGGCCGAGTGGATGGCAGTCACGGCGGTGACGCAGGGTGAAAGCTATACCCCCGCCGACCGCAACGAAAGCTTTACCCTGCGGCTGGAAAAGGCCGAGATCACCGGCACGGTGACCGTCTCCTTCATCCGGGAAACATACGTCAGCCCGCAGATCCAGTCTGCTGCCGAGACCCGCACCGGAGAGCTGAACGCCGGCGCTGTGACCGGCTGGGACGGGGAAAAAAGTCAGGGCTGGAACCTGACATGCCTCAGCGAGGACAGCAGAAGCTGCTGGACCATCTCCATGATGGAGGACGGCGCTTTGCTGATGCGCTCTACCGGCCCGAAAAAGGGCAGCACCGTGTGGTATCTGTTCCGGCGCACCACGGCGTGGGATGACATCGGCTACACCGCCATCCCCCGCAGGCTGTGGGGCACTTACCGCGCCGGAGACGAGTCCGCAAAGGGTATCCGCTGGATGACCTTCCTGCCGGACGGCAGCTGCTGCATGAGCGTGGAATGGGACGGGTGGAACGGCATTCTGACCGGCACCGCCGAGGGAACACAGGGCCGCACCGAGGACGGTACCGAGCTGTACTTCACGCTGACCGACCAGAACGGCAGACCCTGCGAGTTCTGGGCCATTTTGCTGAACGATGACGGCAGCCCCAGCGGCTGCAGCCTGAAATACCGCGCCGGAGAAGTGCTGTTTGACCGGGACACGCGTCCCGTTTACTGGAAAAACGACTCCCCGGATCTAACCCTTGTACCGTGACCGAAACCGGAAACCGTGCGATAACAGAAAGTTATCGCTTACACAAATAAAACATACAGGAGGAAATTACTATGGGTCTTATCAAAGCAGGTATGGGCGCACTGGGCGGAACTCTTGCAGACCAGTGGAAGGAATTTTTCTACTGCGATTCTCTGGACAAAGATGTGCTGATGGTCAAGGGCCAGAAGCGCACCTCCCGCCGCAGCTCCAACAACGGCGAGGACAACATCATCACCAACGGCAGCGGCATCGCCGTGGCAGACGGACAGTGCATGCTCATCGTGGAGCAGGGCCGCGTGGTGGAAGTGTGCGCCGAGCCGGGCGAGTATACCTTCAATTCCTCCACCGAGC
>OFMO01001161.1_pt1 | contig 18077 bp, 12 predicted proteins | sample 1541821 | NCBI WGS metagenome assembly OFMO01 (sample SAMN04209253, study PRJEB22552) | human gut metagenome | biome: gut; material: feces | host: Homo sapiens | place: USA: Oklahoma | reverse complement strand
TGTTGCAGATGCGGCCGCAGACGGCCGGGAACGGGTTTTCTTTCTTGATGAGCTCCAGTGCCTCGGTGTAGCGGCCGAGGGACGCGAGCTTGATGTAGCCCTGAACCGGGATGTGCGCCGGGCACTCGGCCTTGCAGGGGGCGGTGCCGCTGGGCATGACGTCGGAGCGGTTCGTGCGGTACTCGGGGTTGTAGCTCGAGCGGTGGAACGGCACGCTGGCGTCGGTATCGTAGGTATCGGAGATGTGCGGATCGGTCGCGCAGCGCTTCTGGCCGAGCTTGAGCGCGTTGGTCTGGCAGTTTTCGACGCACTGACCGCAGGCGACGCACTTTTCCTTGTCCACGCGGGCAATGTAGTTCGAGCGGATGGCGCGCGGCGTGCGGAACAGCTCCGCGATGCGCAGCGCGAAGCACGAGCAGCCGCAGCAGTTGCAGATGGCGTTCGTGTCCTCGAAGCCGGGGGTCTGGTTGATCTCGTGCACGAGACCGTTGTCCTCGGCGCGCTGGAGGATCTCATATGCCTCTTCCTTGGTCACGAGGCGGTGATACCCCTGCTCGGAGAAGCAGAGGGCGTTGTCGTTGAGGTACATGCACATATCCTCTTCGAGGTGGCCGCAGCCCTCGCCCATGAGACGGCGGGCACGGCGGCAGGAGCACGGACCGACGCTGATGGCGGTCGCGTTCTCGATGAGGGTGCGCACTTCGTCGTAGGAGGCGGCGTGCGAGTCGTTCTCGATGGCGCTCATGACGGGCATGACGCGCATGAAGAACATACCAGTCTTGCCGGAGTCGAGCATCGGCGCGAGCATTTCCGGACGGCGGCGGGTGTACGCCTCGAAGCTCTCGCCGAGCACGGGGTACTTGTCGCACTGCTCACGGTTGGCAAGGATGCCCTCCATGATGCCCGGGACCCAGATCGGGTAGAAGTAGCAGCGCTTGCCGTCCACATAGCGGTAGCGGACTGCGCCGGTCTTGCACAGCTTGTCGAGCTGCTCCTGCGTGAATTCCACGCTCTTTCTTGCGCGCTTGGCCACTTCCTCAACCGTGCGGTTGGTCTCCAGGCGCACGTGCATCATGATCGCACACATATCATCGTCGATGATCGGCTCGAGGATCTTATACTCGGGATCGTCATACGTGATGCCCATGTACGTCATGCTCTCAAGGCTGATCTTCGTAGCCAGCTTGAGAATATTCGGTCTTTTTGCCATGCCGTTTCCTCCTTCAGTGTAGGGTGGTATTTAAAAGGTGTTCCCTGTCCCCTTATTGCTTGGGCGGCGCCGCGAATGCGCGCGCGAACTGCTCGCACAGCGCGTCGATGCGCACGTGCCCGTCGAGCTCGTGCACACTCGGCACACCGACGGACATACGCTGGATGACGCCGAGAATCGCATCGTAGGCATTATAGTAGAGCATCTTGACATCGGCGTTGGGGTCGACCGTCCCGTCGGCGAGGCCACGGCGGATGGCCGCCGCGATCGGGCCGGGGGCGACCTCAAAGCGCTCCGGCGGGCGGTTGATGACCGCGTGCTGCCGGCCGGCGTTGCACAGCGCGACCTCCGCGTCGAGCGAGAAGCGGATGCCGGCAGGGTCTGTAAAGATCAGCCCCGCATAGCTGCGCAGCAGCACGCGGATCTCCTCGATGCCGGTCATGCCCCTGCGCCGCTGCTTTGCCAGCGACTGCGCGGCCAGCTCCTTGGCTCTGTCCCAGTAGAGGTAGGCCGCCGCGATGACGAGCTCATCCTTGCCCGCAAAGTACCGGTAGACCGAGCGCTCGGTCAGGCCGGCGTGCTGCGCGATGTCGCGGATGGTCGTCTTTTCAATGCCGTTTTCAACAAAACACGCCAGTGCCGACTGCGTTACGAGTGCGATATTCTGTTCCCGCACCTCTTGCATCGACATGGGCGTGCCTCCTGTCTGCTATGTTTGTCAGATGGACTGACATTGTTATTATACCTGTTTTTTGCCGGTATTTCAACTGAAAGTTGCTCGTTTTTTAACGAGTTTGTCATACAAAAAACACCGGTATGGTCAAAAAACCACACCGGTGTACAGCTTGTCAAAAACAATGCCGGGGTATTGGGCGCATCGCGCGTGTCACACGGGGTAATCGCCGGAGAGCTTCTCGTCGGCGTTCGTGCCGGTGTCCGTGTTGCGGAAGAAGAGGAAATACGCGGCCACGCACAGCGCCACGAGCGCGTAGGCAAAGACGACGACGGCGACGTTTCCGGCGGCGATCTCGGACTGCAGGCCGCCGATCTCGACGATGAGGATGAGCGCCGGCGTCACGAAGCGGATCATGACGGCGTAGACCTTCTTGAGCCAGCCGGCCATGGGTGTGCCTCCGGCCTCGATCTCGGCCACGGCGCGCTTGGGCGTAATGAACCAGCCGACGACGATGCAGGAAAACAGCGCGCACACGGGCATGAGTACGGTGTTGGTCACCTCGTCAAAGAACGTCAGCCAGTCGAGCCCGAACAGCGCGGGACTGGATTCCTCGAGGATGGCGACATGGCCGAGCGAGATGCCGATCGGGATCGACACGAGAAAGCAGACACCCGCGACGATGAGCGCGGCGCGCTTGCGGTGGGCGTGGAATTTCTGGATGACGAACTGCGTCACGACCTCGATCAGCGACACGACGGACGTGATGGCGGCGATGTCGACCATGACGAAAAAGGCGAACGACACGACCTGACCCACGCCGCCCATGGACTCGAACACCTGCGGCAGGATGATGAACATGAGCGCGACGCCCTTGCTGCTGCCGAGCAGCGCGGGGTCAAAGTGCGCTACCGACGGGAAGATCGCCAGACCCGCGATGAGCGCCACGAGCGTGTCGAAGATGCAGATCATGGCGGTGGAGCGCACGAGGTTGACCTCCTTGCCGGTGTACGAGCCGTAGGTGATCATGATGCCCATGCCGAGCGACAGGGAGTAAAACGCCTGCCCCATGGCCACGAGCACGGACTTGAACGTGATGCCGGAGAAATCGGGCTTGAGGTAGAAGCTCAGACCCTCACGCACGCCGCTGCCGAGCGTCAGCGCGTAGACGGCGATGGCGACGAGGATCAGAAACAGCACCGGCATGAGCACCTTGGACGCCTTCTCGATGCCGTCCTTGACGCCGCCCATGATGATCACCATGCTCAGCACGAGGAAGATCGCGGTGTAGAGGATGACCTCGCCCGTGTTGACGGAGAACGTGCCGACGATGCCAGCGTTGCCGCTGAAGGAGTTGAGCGCGTACTTCGTCGTCCAGCCGCCGAGCACGGAGTAGTAGCAGATGATGAACGCGGGGATCACGATCGCCACGAGCCCGCACCAGCCGAGGTTCTTGTGGATCATCTTGTAGGCGGTCATGGGGTTTGCCTGCGCGCGGCGGCCGAGATAGATCTCGCTGAGCATCGTCACAAAGCCGATGAGCAGCACGCACGCGATGTAAATGAGCACGAAGGCCGCGCCGCCGTTTTGCGACGTCTTGTACGGGAAGCCCCAGAGGTTTCCGAGCCCCACGGCACTGCCGGCGGCGGCGAGGATGAAGCCGATGCCGCTGGCGAATCCAACTTTTTTCTTTTCCATAACAGATTTCCTTTCTGTCCGTTTTTCTATACAACAAAAAATCGGCCCCGACCAAAACGGTCGGGGCCGACTCCTGGTATACCAAGTCGTGCTTATCCCGCAAATACCGGTTTGGTTCGTTCTGCTGGCGGTGAGATGCCCAGAATGCTGAGTATAGCAAAAATCGACACTGCAAGTACAGTGTCGATGGTAAGCAGAAGGATGCTGTTGTTGTCGGTATTCGCCGCAGAGCATGCAAAGCCGGCCGCGCACGTGGTCGCGGTGCTGTCGTTTTTGCGGCTGAAAAACGTGTTGCGCATGGCTTGCAGCTCCTCTCAAAGGGAATTTGGCGTCATTGTACGCGCCGGTGCGGCGGTTGTCAACGGCGGAATGCTTTCGTATTTTTGATAAGGAAGTTTCAAATTTTTGAATCATTCAGCAAAAACCCCGGCGCGCGGGCCGGGCCGCGCGCCGGGGGATGGAAAACAGATCAGGCGTTCGCTTCGAGCTTGTGCAGCGCCTTGCGAAACTGTGTCGCAAACAGGATGGCCGTGCACGTGACGGCAATGACGTCCGCGACCGGCTCGGCCAGATACACGGCCGTCGTCTGGTCGGGCAGCAGCGCCGGCAGCAGATAGATCAGCGGCAGGAGCAGCACGAACTTGCGCAGCACGGCCACGATGATCGAGCACAGCGCGCTGCCGATGGACACGAACGTCATCTGGCAGGCGATCTGGATGCCGAACAGGAACAGGCCCGCGCAGTAGATGCGCAGCACGCGCGCCGTGAAGGCGATGAGCTCCGCGTCCGGCGTGAAGATGCGCGCGAACAGGCCAGGGAAGAGCTCGATGAGCAGCCAGAGCGAGACGGAGTAGATCAGGCACACCTTCAGCAGCAGACGGAACGTTTCGCGCACGCGATCGGTGTCCTTTGCGCCGAAGTTGTAGCTTGTGATCGGCTGTGCGCCCTGACCGATGCCCTGCAGCGGCAGCATGGCAAACTGCATCACGCTCGTGAGGATCGTCATGGCGCCGACGGCGATGTCGCCGCCGTACTTGAGCAGGGAAGCGTTGAAGCACACAGAGATGACGCTCTCGCTCGCCTGCATTGTGAATGTTGCGAGGCCGAGCGCCACGCACGGCAGGATGAGCTTCGGCGAGACGAAGAGGTTTTCCCGCCGCAGGCGCAAAAATGCCTTCTTCCCGCACAGGAACACCAGCACCCACGCGCACGAGAGCCCCTGTGAGAGCACGGTCGCCAGTGCTGCGCCGCGCACGCCCATGCCCAGCGCGAAGATGAAGATCGGGTCGAGGATGATGTTCGCCGCCGCGCCGATGAGCACCGTGTACATGCCCACCTTGGCAAAGCCCTGCGCCGTGATGAACGCGTTCATGCCCAGCGTGAGCTCGACAAAGAGCGTGCCGAACGCATAAATATGCAGGTAGTCCGCGGCGTAGTCAATGGTATTTTCGCTCGCGCCGAAGGCAAGCAGCGCCTCGCGCCCCCAGAGGAGCAGCACCGCCGTGAGCACGACGGAGATGCCGATCTGCAGCGTGAAGCAGCCGCCGAGCGTCTTTTCGGCGCTGTCCATATCGTCGCGCCCCATGTAGATCGACGCGCGCGGCGCGCCGCCCGAGGCCGTAAAGCACGCGAAGGCCGACACGATCAGAATGATCGGCAGGCACACGCCCACGCCTGTCAGCGCGAGACTGCCGACCTCCGGAATGTGGCCGATGTAGATGCGGTCGACGATGTTGTAGAGCATGTTCACCAACTGCGCGATCACCGTCGGGATCGCGAGCCGGCGCAGGAGCTGACCGACGGGCTCCGTGCCGAGAAATGTTTTGTCCTGCTGCATTTAACTTTCCTCCCTGTTGGCCATACGGTCAAGATTCTGCGCGAACGCTGTCAGACAGTGCTGGAACGTTTCGAGCGCGTCGGGCGCGAGGCCCGCGGACATCTGCGCGACGAACTGCTCCTGCAGCGCCTGGCCGCGCGCGACGATCGGCGCCGCCTTGTCCGTGCACACGAGCCGGCAGCGGCGCCGGTCGCCGGGGTCGCGCGTGCGCAGCAGGTAGCCCTCGCGCACGAGATTGTCCACGTGGAACGACACGATGCCCGGCTTGAGCTTCCGGTACGTGCAGATGTCGCGCGCGGTGTCCAGCCCCGGATTGTTGGCCAGAAAGAGCAGAATGTCCACGGCGTTTTGCGCCATGTCCAGCTCCGCGCTCAGCGGCTGCATGACGGCGGCGTAAGCGTCGAGGATGCGGCGCGTGTACGTATAGACCTGCGATGCGGTGAGCACGGCGGTCACCTCCCGAAAAATAGTTCAATTTTGAACGATTTTGTATTATACCAGCATCCGCCCGAAAAGCAAGCGGAAAATTGTGAACATTTGTGCGTTGACAACGGCACGATTGTGTGTATAATTGTATACAATAATACAAAGCGATAGAAAGGAGCCCAACTGCCATGCTTGAAATATCCGGAAAGACGAATTTGCTGGAGCAGAATGCGTATAAATATTCGCTCCAGGACGTGGCGGAGCCGAACCTCCAGCGCGACATCTACACGCAGGGAATGGTGCCGAAGGTGCCGTTCAACCACCGGCGCGTGCCGATGAACATGCCCGAGGAGATCTGGATCACGGACACATCCCTGCGCGACGGGCAGCAGTCTGTGGAGCCGTACACGGTCGAGCAGATCGTGAACATTTACAAGTACCTGTCGCGGCTCGGCGGGCCGTACGGCATCATCCGGCAGACGGAGTTTTTCATCTACAGCAAGAAAGATCGTGAGGCACTCGAAAAGTGCATGGAGCTGGGGCTGAAGTTCCCGGAGATCACGACGTGGATCCGCGCCACGAAGGAGGATTTTCGCCTCGTGCGCGACCTCGGCATCCGCGAGACGGGTATCCTCGTCAGCTGCAGCGACTACCACATCTTCAAGAAGATGAAGATGACGCGCCGTCAGGCCATGGACTATTACCTCGCCACCGTGGCCGACGCGTTTGAGGCCGGGGTCGTCCCGCGCTGCCACCTCGAGGACATTACGCGCGCCGACTTTTACGGTTTCGTGGTGCCGTTTGTCAACGAGCTGCAAAAGCTCTCGCGCCAGGCGGGCATCCCGGTCAAGATCCGCGCGTGCGACACCATGGGCTACGGCATCCCCTACACGGAGGCGGCGCTGCCGCGCAGCGTGGCCGGTATCATCTACGGCCTGCAGCAGTACTCCGACGTGCCGAGCGAGTGCCTCGAATGGCACGGGCACAACGATTTTTACAAGGCGGTCGTCAATGCCTCGACTGCGTGGCTCTACGGTGCGTGCGCGGTCAACTGCTCGCTGCTCGGCATCGGCGAGCGCACGGGCAACATCCCGCTCGAGGCGATGGTGTTCGAGTATGCGTCGCTGCGCGGCTCGCTCGACGGCATGGACCCGACCGTCATCACCGAGATCGCCGACTACTTCCAGCACGAGATCGGCTACAACATCCCGCCGATGACGCCGTTCGTCGGGCGCGACTTCAACGCCACGCGCGCCGGCATCCACGCCGATGGCCTGCTCAAAGACGCCGAGATCTACACGATCTTCGATACCGAGAAGCTGCTCAACCGCCCGGCGTCCGTGCAGGTCGCCAAGATGTCCGGCCTCGCGGGCATCGCCTACTGGATCAACCAGAACTACCACCTGACCGGAGATGCGCAGATCGACAAGCACGACCCGCTCGTGCTCGCACTCAAGGGCTGGGTGGACGCGGAATACGAGGACGGCCGCCAGACCGTCCTGTCCGCCAAGGAACTCAACGCCAAGATCGCGGAGCTGGCCCCCGGCCGCTTCGCGCAGGTCTGACAGGAGGCGCCGCATGAAAGATTTCCGCACCGTTACGCTGGCCGATCAAGTGTTTGAGCGGCTGGAATCCGATATCATTCAGGGCGTGTACCCGCGCGGCGAGGTGCTCACGGAGCTCCGGCTCGTCGAGCAGCTCAACGTCAGCCGCACGCCCATCCGCGAGGCGCTGCGCCGCCTCGAGCAGGAGCACCTCATCGCCGACACCGGCAAGGGCTCCGTCGTGCTCGGCATCACGGCCGAGGATCTGGTGGACATCATGGATATCCGCTGCAAGATCGAGGGGCTCGCGTCCTACTACGCGGCGAAAAACGCTTCGCCCGAGGGCCTCGCGCGCCTGCGCCACATCATGGACCTGCAGGAATTCTACTTTGAAAAGCGCGACGCTGAGCACCTGCGCGAGATGGACGACCAGTTCCACGACGTCATCTGCGACATGAGCGGCCACGCCGTCATCAGTGACACGCTCGTCCCGCTGCACCGCAAGACCCGCCGCTACCGCAAGGCGTCCATTGCCGACGCTTCGCGCACGGCGCAGGTCGTGAAGGAGCACCGCGCCATTTTCGACGCCATCGCCGCCGGCGACGCCGACCGCGCCGCCGAGCTCACGACCGAGCACACCATCCACGCCAAGAAAAGCATGATCGAAAGGATGAACAACCATGGGTGAGACCCTTGCTCAGAAAATCATCCGTGCCCACCTGCTGCACGGCGACATGACGCCCGGCAGCGAGATCGCCCTGCGCATCGACCAGACGCTCACGCAGGACGCCACCGGCACGATGGCCTATCTGGAGTTTGAGACGATGGGCATCCCGCGCGTCAGGACCGAGCTGAGCGTGGCCTATGTCGACCACAACACGCTGCAGTCCGGCTTTGAAAACGCGGACGACCACCGCTATCTCCAGACCGTGGCCAAGAAGCACGGCGTCTGGTTCTCTCGCCCGGGCAACGGCATCTGCCACCAGGTGCAGCTCGAGCGCTTCGGCAAGCCGGGCAAGACGCTCATCGGCTCCGACAGCCACACGCCCACCGGCGGCGGCATCGGCATGCTGGCCTTCGGCGCGGGCGGCATGGACGTCGCGGTCGCCATGGGCGGCGGCGCGTACTATATCACCATGCCGAAGATGTTCAAGGTCAACCTCACCGGCGCGCTGCGGCCCTATGTCACGGCCAAGGACATCAGCCTCGAGCTGCTGCGCATCCTGTCGGTCAAGGGTGGCGTCGGTGCGATCATCGAGTGGGGCGGCCCCGGCATCGCGGCGCTGTCCGTGCCCGAGCGCGCCACGATCACGAACATGGGCACCGAGCTCGGCGCGACGACGTCCATCTTCCCGTCGGACGACGTGACGCGCGCGTTTCTCGCGGCCGAGGGACGCGAGGCGGACTTTGTCTCTCTCGCGAGCGATCCGGACGCGCAGTATGACCGCATTATCGACATTGACCTCAACACGCTGCAGCCCATGATCGCCTGCCCGCACAGCCCGGACAATGTCGTCCCCGTGGCGTCGCTCGCCGGCACGAAGGTCGATCAGGTCTGCATCGGTTCGTGCACGAATTCGTCCCTGTTCGATATGCTCAAGGTCGCGGCGCTGCTCCGCGGCAGGACCATCGCCCCGGGCGTGAGCCTGTCCATCTCGCCGGGGTCGAAGCAGGTGTTGACCATGCTCTCTGACTGCGGCGCGCTCACGGACATCCTCGCCAGCGGCGCGCGCCTGCTCGAGTGCGCGTGCGGCCCGTGCATCGGCATGGGCTTCTCGCCGAACTCCGGCGGCGTGAGCCTGCGCACGTTCAACCGCAACTTCCTCGGCCGCAGCGGTACGAAAGATGCGCAGGTCTACCTTGTGTCCCCGGAGACGGCCGTCGCCGCTGCGCTCACCGGCACGATCACCGACCCGCAGACGCTCGGCCCCATGCCGGCCGTCACGCTGCCGGAACATTTCCGCATCGACGACAGCGCCGTGCTGCCGCCCGCCCCGGCGGACGAGGCCGACACGGTGGAGGTGCTGCGCGGGCCGAACATCCGGCCCTTCCCGCAGAGCAGGCCCTTTGCCGACACGCTCACGGCGGAGCTCGTGCTCAAGGTGGGCGACAACATCACGACCGACCACATCATGCCCGCGGGCTCGAAGATCCTGCCCTATCGCTCGAACATCCCGAAGCTGTCGGAGTTCTGCTTCACAGTCTGCGACCCCAGCTTCCCGGCGCGCGCCAGAGCGGCCGGGGACGGCATCATCGTCGGCGGCAGCAACTACGGGCAGGGCTCGTCGCGCGAGCACGCGGCGCTCGTGCCGATGTATCTCGGCATCCGCTGCGTCGTGGCCAAAAGCTTCGCGCGCATCCATGTGGCAAATCTCATCAACGCCGGCATCCTGCCGCTGACGTTTGCGGATCCTGAAGATTACGACGCGCTGCACCAGGGCGCGCACCTGCGCATCGGCAATATCCGCGCCGGCATGGCAGCAGGGGAACTGACGCTCACGGATACGGCAGGCAAGTCCTACCCTGTCGTGTGCAGCCTCACCGAGCGGCAGCAGGCTATCCTGCTCGCCGGCGGACTGCTCAACTACACAAAGGAGCATGCACTATGAACGATGTTGACCGCGCTTGTGCGGCGTTTCGCACCTTACTTGAAGAGCAGCAGGCCCGCGTTGCGGGCATGACCGCCGAGCGGGCGGACTATACGAACAAGGCGACCGTGACCATCGGTCTCGTGGACGGCGACGGCATCGGCCCCATTATCATGGAGCAGGCGGTGCGTGTGCTCGAGGCGCTGCTCGCCGACGAGATCGCACGCGGCAGCATCGCCCTGCGGCGCATCCGCGGCCTCACGATCGAAAACCGGCTGGCCTGCAACCAGGCGGTGCCGGACGATGTGCTGGCCGAAATCATGGCCTGCGACGTGCTGCTCAAGGGCCCGACCACGACGCCCATGGGCGGCGGACTCGAGAGCGCGAACGTGAAGCTGCGCCGCGCGCTCGACCTCTACGCAAACGTCCGCCCTGTGACCATTCCCGAGCAGGGCATCGACTGGACGTTCTTCCGCGAGAACACGGAGGGCGAGTACGCCCTCGGCAGCCGCGGCGTGGAGCTGCCCGGCATGGCCGTGGACTTCAAGGTCACGACCGATCCCGGCACGCGCCGCATCGCCCGCGCGGCGTTCGACTATGCCCGGCGCAACGGCAAGACGCGCGTGACCGTCGTCACGAAGGCGAACATCCTCAAAAAGACCGACGGCAAATTCACCGCCCTCTGCCACGAGGTCGCTGCCGACTATCCCGAGATCACCGTTGATGATTACTACATCGACATCATGGCGGCGAACCTCGTCAACGAGCGGGTGCGCGGACAGTTTCAGGTGCTGCTGCTGCCGAACCTCTACGGCGACATCATCACCGATGAGGCCGCGCAGCTGCAGGGCGGTGTCGGCACGGCGGGCAGCGCCAACATCGGCGACCGTTATGCCATGTTCGAGGCCATCCACGGCTCGGCCCCGCGCATGATCGAGCGCGGCATGGGCGACTATGCTAACCCCCAGAGCATCCTGCGCGCGGAGGTCATGCTCCTGCGGCACATCGGCCGCGCGGCCGCGGCGGACCGGCTCGAGGCGGCGCTCGATGCCTGCCCGGCCGTCATCACCGGCCGGCCGGATGGCGCGACCTGCGCCGGCTACGGCGACGGGGTGCTGAAACTGCTCTGAAGCACACGGCGGCGCGCCCTGACGGGCGCGCCGCTGAGCCTGTCTGTATCCGGTTCTTGGCGCAGAGATGCGTGTCAACGCGGGACGGAAAATGACGGAATTTTTCGTGCAAAAAGACGGCGCGCAAAGCCGCCGGATTTGTTGACAGACCGGGCAATTATGTGATATCATATCAAAAATTTGCGATTCGGCAGAAATGAGGCGAGGAAAATGGTTGCGGCCGCAGAGAATATGCAGGCATTTGGGTGGGATCTTTTTCCCGGCAACCGTGATTCTGTTTTTCTTGGCAGCGGCAGCATTGCCGGTGACGAATTTGATATTTCTTCTTTCGTGGTATTACCTGGTTTCGTAGATGTGCATGTACATCTTCGTGAGCCGGGTTTTTCTTATAAGGAGACCATTTCGTCCGGCACACTTGCTGCGGCGCACGGAGGATACAGCCGCGTGTGCGCCATGCCCAATCTGGATCCGGTGCCGGACAGTTTGCAGACGCTTGCCCCCCAGCTGGAGCGCATCCGCACGGATGCGGTCATCGATGTGACGCCCTACGGCGCGATCACCGCGCACCGCGGCGGCAGGGAGCTTGCGGACATGGAGCAGCTCGCGCCCTATGTCGCCGGCTTTTCCGACGACGGCAGCGGCGTGCAGGATGCGGACGTGATGCGCGCCGCGATGCGCAAGGCGGCAAGCCTCGGCAAGCTCATCGCCGCGCACTGCGAGGACAACACCCTCCTGCACGGCGGCTATATCCACGACGGCGCGTATGCCCGCGCCCACGGGCACAAGGGCATCAGCAGCGAGAGTGAGTGGCGGCAGCTGGAGCGCGATCTCGAGCTGGTGCGCGAGACAGGCTGCGCCTATCATATGTGCCACGTGTCCACCAAGGAGAGTGTGGCGCTCATCCGCCGGGCGAAGGCGCAGGGGCTGGACGTCACCTGCGAGACCGCACCGCACTACCTCGTGCTGACCGAGGACGACCTGCGCGAGGACGGCAGTTTTAAGATGAACCCGCCCCTGCGCACGCAGGCCGACCGGCAGGCGCTCATCGAGGGCATCCTCGATGGCACGGTGGACATGATCGCGACCGACCACGCCCCGCACAGCGCGCAGGAAAAGGCCAGGGGCCTCGCCGGGAGCGCCATGGGCATCGTCGGCCTTGAGACAGCGTTTCCCGTGCTCTATACCCACCTTGTGCGCACCGGCGTGCTGACGCTCGACAAGCTCGTGGAGCTCATGGCGGTCAACCCCAGAAAGCGCTTCGGCTTCCCGCTGTGCGCGGACGATTATGCCGTCTGGGACCTGAACACGGAGTACCGCATCGACCCGGCGCAGTTTTGCTCCATGGGAAAGAGCACGCCCTTCGCCGGACAGACGGTCTACGGGCGGTGCGTGCGCAACGTCTGTGGCGGCGCCGTCGTCTGGCAGGACGCGCAGGACTGAGCGCCCTTCATTTACACATTAAATATATGACATACAGGACTTTTTACGTACTGAGGAGGAAATCACATGCCCAAGAGAACGGATCTGAAGAAAATTATGATCATCGGCTCCGGCCCGATCGTCATCGGTCAGGCCGCTGAGTTTGACTATGCCGGCACGCAGGCGTGCCTGTCGCTCAAGGAGGAGGGGTACGAGGTCATCCTCGTCAACTCCAACCCTGCCACGATCATGACGGATACCTCCGTCGCGGACAAGGTGTACATGGAGCCGCTGACGCTGGAGTATGTGGCGCGTATCCTGCGCAAGGAGCGCCCGGACGCGATCGTCCCGGGCATCGGCGGCCAGACCGGTCTGAATCTGGCGATGCAGCTCGAGCAGAAGGGCGTGCTCAAGGAGTGCCAGGTCGAGCTTCTCGGCACGGACAGCGACAGCATCCGCCGCGCCGAGGACCGCGAGCAGTTCAAGGAGCTCTGCCAGAGCATCGGCGAGCCGGTCATCCCGTCGCAGATCACCTACAACCTCGAGGAGGCCAAGGCCGCGGCCGCGGCCATCGGCTATCCGGTCGTGCTGCGCCCGGCGTTCACGCTCGGCGGCACGGGCGGCGGCTTTGCCGACGACGAGGCGCAGCTCGTCGAGCTGGGTATGCAGGCGTTCAAGCTCTCGCCCATCCATCAGGTGCTGATCGAAAAGAGCGTCAAGGGCTATAAGGAGATCGAGTTTGAGGTCATGCGCGATGCGTCCGACCACGCCATCACCATCTGCGGCATGGAGAACATCGACCCCGTGGGCGTGCACACCGGCGACTCCGCCGTCGTCGCGCCGATCATGACGCTCAGCGACCATGACATGAAGATGCTCAACGACAGCGCGATCAAGATCATCCGTACGCTGAAGATCCAGGGCGGCTGCAACGTGCAGTTTGCGCTCAACCCCAAGACCTCGGAGTACTTCCTCATCGAGATCAACCCCCGCGTCTCCCGCTCGTCGGCGCTGGCGAGCAAGGCCAGCGGCTATCCCATCGCGCGCGTCACGGCCAAGGTCGCCGTCGGCATGAACCTTGACGAGATCGCCGTCGCCAACACGACGGCCGCGTTCGAGCCATTGCTGGACTACGTGGTCGCAAAGCTGCCGCGTTTCCCGTTCGATAAGTTCTCGACCGCCGCCAACACGCTCGGCACGCAGATGAAGGCCACGGGCGAGGTCATGGGCATCGGCAGCACGCTCGAGGAGTGCCTGCTCAAGTCCGTCCGCTCGCTGGAGATCGGCGCGCAGCACCTCTGGCTGCCGAAGTTCCAGAACATGACCAAGGCGGAGCTGACCGAGTACCTGCACCAGTTCCGCGATGACGGGCTCTTTGCCGTCGCGCAGCTGCTGCGTCTGGGCGCGAGCGTGGACGAGGTCGCCGCGCTGACGATGATCACGCCGTACTTCCTCGAGACCATCCGCGGCATCGTGGACATGGAGCAGACGCTCTGCGCGCACAAGGGCGACGGAGAGACGCTCAAGCGGGCCAAGCAGATGGGCTTCTGTGACCCCTACATCGCGCGGCTCTGGGGCGTGCGCGAGGAGGATGTGTATGCCCAGCGCGTGCAGCTGGGGCTCTACCCCGCCTACAAGATGGTGGACACCAGCCACACCGGCGCTTACATCCCCTATTTCTACTCCACCTACGCCCCCGGCGCAAAGAGTGAGGCGCGCCGCTCGGACAAGCAGAAGGTCGTCGTGCTCGGCGCAGGCCCGATCCGCATCGGTCAGGGCGTGGAGTTTGACTACTCCACCGTCCACGCGGTGCAGACCATCCGGCGCGCGGGCTACGAGGCCATCATCATCAACAACAACCCCGAGACGGTCTCTACCGACTACACGACCGCCGATAAGCTGTATTTCGAGCCCCTCACGCCCGAGGATGTCATGAACATCCTGCACGAGGAGCAGGCCGATCAGGTGATCGCCAGCCTCGGCGGCCAGACGGCCATCAATCTGGCGCAGCCGCTCATGACGCGCGGCGTGCAGATCATCGGCACGGACTGCGCCGCGATCGAGCGCGCGGAAAACCGCGACTGCTTTGAAAAGCTGCTGCTCGAGCTGAACATCCCGCAGCCGATGGGCGCGGCGGTGACGAATCTGGACGACGGTCTCAAGGCGGCGCACGCGGTGGGCTATCCGGTGCTGGTGCGTCCGTCGTTCGTGCTGGGCGGCCGCGCCATGGAGATCGTGGCCGACGACGAGATGCTGCGCCACTACCTGCAAAATGCCGTGCGCACCGGCGAGGGCAAGCCCGTGCTGGTCGATAAGTACATCTCCGGCCGCGAGGTCGAGGTCGACGCCATCTGCGACGGCAGAGACGTGTTCGTGCCCGGCATCATGGAGCTGGTCGAGCGCACCGGTGTCCACTCCGGCGACTCCATCAGCGTCTACCCGCCGTTTTCCATCTCCGACAAGGTCAAGGGCACGATCCTGACCTATGCCAAGAAGCTTGGTCTGGGCATCGGCATCGTCGGCCTGTATAACATCCAGTTCATCGTTGATAAGAGCGACCATGTCTACATCATCGAGGTCAACCCCCGCTCGTCGCGCACGGTGCCGTTTTTGTCGAAGGCCACGGGCTATCAGCTCGCGGACATCGCCACGAACGTCATCCTCGGCACGAGCCTCAAGGAGCAGGGTATCTTCGACCTGTATCCGCCGGAAAAAGAGCGCTGCTATGTCAAGGCGCCGGTGTTCTCCTTCGCCAAGCTCCACGGGCTGGACGCCTACCTCTCCCCGGAGATGAAGTCCACGGGCGAGGCTATCGGCTACGACAAGAAGCTCTCGCGCGCCATGTACAAGGCGCTGCAGGCCTCCGGCATGAACGTGCAGAACTACGGTACCGTGTTCGTGACGCTGGCCGATGAGGACAAGCCGGAGGGCCTGCCGCTCGTGCGCCGGTTCTATGAGATGGGCTTTAACATCGAGGCGACCGCAGGCACGGCTGCCTACCTCAAGTCCTTCGGCATCCGCACGCGCGTGCGCGGCAAGATCAGCGACGGCAGCCACGAGATCCTTGATTCCATCCGCAGCGGCTACGTCAGCTACATCATCAACACCCGCTCCATCCATTCGAGCGTCCACGCGCAGGACGGCGCCGCGATCCGGCGCTGCGCGGTGGAAAACGGCGTGACCGTCTTTACCTCGCTCGATACGGTGCGCGTGCTGCTCGACGTGCTCGAGGAGACGACGCTGGCCGTGTCCACGATCCACGCGGAGTAAGCCATGCAGCAGAAACGTTTCACCATTGCGGAAAACGCGCCCGTTGCCCGCGGGACGTATCGTCTGCGTCTCGCGGGGGACACTGCCGCGATCACCGCGCCGGGGCAGTTTGCGGACATCCGGCTCGCCGGATATTTTCTGCGCCGCCCCGTGTCGGTGTGCAGCTGGAGTGACGGCGCGCTGACGCTGTATTATAAAGTGGCGGGCGCAGGCACGGCGCAGCTGAGCACGCTGGCGCCGGGCACGGAGCTGGACCTGCTGGTCGGTCTCGGCAACGGCTTTGACACCGCACCCGCCGGTGCGCGGCCGCTGCTGGTCGGCGGCGGCGTGGGCGCGTCCCCGCTGTACGGTCTGGCGCAGCAGCTCGTGGCCGAGGGGCGCAGCCCGCTGGCCGTGCTCGGCTTTCGCACGGCGGCAGAGGTGCTGCTTGCCGATGCGTTTTGTGCGCTCGGCATCCCCGTCACGGTCGTGACCGAGGACGGCACCATGGGCGCGCGCGGCTTCGTGACCGAGGCGCTGCCCGAGGGCGGCACCTATGTGTATGCCTGTGGGCCGATGCCCATGCTGCAGGCGCTGTGCAGCGCGACGCCGCTCGACGGTCAGCTGAGCCTTGAGGCGCGCATGGGCTGCGGCTTCGGCGCGTGCATGGGCTGCACCTGCGAAACGACGCACGGCAGCAAGCGCGTCTGCAAGGACGGGCCCGTGTTCACAAAGGAGGAGATCCTATGGCCGCAACAGCCGTAACGCTCTGCGGGATCGAGCTGGAAAACCCCATCATCCCGGCCAGCGGTACGTTTGGCTACGGGCGGGAGTTTGCGCAGCTGTATGACATCAATATGCTCGGCACGTTCTCCTTCAAGGGGACGACGCGCGCGCCGCGCTTCGGCAACCCCACGCCGCGCATCGCCGAGTATGCCGGCGGAATGCTCAACGCGGTGGGGCTGCAGAACCCTGGCGTGGACGCGGTCATCGCGCACGAGCTGCCGGAGCTGAAAAAGGTGTTTCACAAGCCGGTCATGGCGAATGTGAGCGGCTTCAGCGTGGAAGAATATGCCGAGGTCTGCGCCAGGCTTGACGCGCAGCCGCAGGTCGGCTGGCTGGAGGTCAACATCTCCTGCCCGAACGTCCACGGCGGCGGCGCTGCCTTCGGCGCGGAGCCGTCGGCCGCAGCGGAGGTGACGCGCGCGGTGCGCGCCGTGACGAAAAAGCCGATCATCCTCAAACTCTCGCCGACGGCGGCGGACATTGCCGCCGTTGCCAAGGCCTGTGAGGACGCGGGCGCGGACGGCGTGAGCCTCATCAACACCCTGCCGGGTATGCGCATCGACCTTGCGCGCCGCCGCCCGCTGCTGGCAAACCAGACCGGCGGTATGTCCGGCCCCGGTATGTTCCCGCTGGCTGTGCGCATGGTCTATCAGGTGTACGAGGCTGTGCGCATCCCCATCGTGGGCATGGGCGGCGTGACGAACGCGCAGGACGTTCTGGAGCTGATGCTCGCGGGCGCGACAGCGGTCGGCGTGGGCGCGGCAAACCTGGTCGAGCCGTATGCCTGCAAGCACATCATTGAAACTCTGCCGGACGCGATGGCGCGCTTCGGCATCGACAATCTCAGGGACATCATAGGAGGAGCACATCATGGGTAAGGACGTTATCATTGCGCTGGATTTTGACAGCCGGGAAAAGACGCTCGCATTTCTCGACCTCTTTCAGGACGAGAAGCCGTTTGTGAAGATCGGCATGGAGCTGTTTTATGCCGAAGGGCCGGACATCGTGCGCCAGATCCACGCGCGCGGCCACAGGATCTTTCTCGATCTCAAACTGCACGACATCCCGAACACGGTGAAAAAGGCGATGGCCGCGCTCTCGGCGCTGGATGTGGATATCATCAACCTCCACGCTGCCGGCACGAAGGCCATGATGAGCGCCGCGCTCGAGGGACTGACCCGGCCGGACGGCACGCGCCCGCTGCTCATCGCCGTGACGCAGCTGACCTCCACGGATCAGGAGCGCATGGACCGGGAGCTGCTCATCCACGCGCCGATCGACGAGGTCGTGCTGCACTATGCACGCAATGCGCGCGATGCCGGTCTTGACGGCGTGGTCTGCTCCCCGCTGGAGGCGGGCAGCATCCATGCGCGCTGCGGCGCGGACTTTCTGACCGTGACGCCCGGCGTGCGCTTTGCCGACGGGGAGAGCGGCGACCAGAAGCGCGTCACGACGCCGGAGCGCGCCCGGGAGATCGGCTCGGACTACATCGTCGTCGGCCGCCCGATCACGCAGGC
>OFMO01001160.1_pt1 | contig 18096 bp, 23 predicted proteins | sample 1541821 | NCBI WGS metagenome assembly OFMO01 (sample SAMN04209253, study PRJEB22552) | human gut metagenome | biome: gut; material: feces | host: Homo sapiens | place: USA: Oklahoma | reverse complement strand
GGGGCCGTCAGATCTGATACCTTATTTCCCCGTCCTATTAACCGCATAATATAATAACGTACACCACATTCATAAAACTGCACAACTGGCACCCATCTATTTTGCGCATTCTATACAAAGCCATAAAAATCGCTAAAATAATGCTTGACAAATATGCATCAATCTGCTATACTATCATTAGAAAGAGGGAAGAAAACCTCAATCTAATGAACCTTCAAAACCGAACAGAATAGAAAGGAAGTAAAATTATGACAAAGTACATTACCAGAACCGTGGAACCCTACACTTACAATTTCGGCGTAATCCAAGGTACGTCAATAATTCATGTCGGTGAATTTGAGAGCGACAAGAAGCTGGGAGAACGTGAGATCAAGAAACGGGCTAAAGAGTGCGTCAAGACCGCCATCTGTTACAGGGTGGACACGCACGGCAACTTCTATCGTATGCCAATGGAATTCTTCCTTGCACACGCCGAAAAGGTGAATAAAGAGGAGGGCGAACAATGAGACCCTGTGGAGTAGAGGTAGCCTACAAGATAGATGGAAAGCTTGAAGTAGCGCTAATATCATTAGAGCTGTATAAAAAGCTGGTAGACCATATCGCAAATTTACAAGGTAAAATCATCAGCGTAAAGCTGATATGCATTTAAGAGATGGTGAAATCAATGCTTGTGTTAGTTAAAATTCAGTATCAAATAGGGTTAGTAGAAGAAACCCTCATAATTCAATCCCAATATTATGAATACATGATGGGCTTACTCAGGAAGCAATTTGCATCCATCAAGAAAGTTGACTTCATTCACATGGACACCAATGAGGAGGATTAAAATGAAGCGTCATATCATCGTTGAAACAACCGATATAAAGCATTGCCTGTTAGCCGCCAATTTCTTTAGGAACTGCAACACAGCCCTATATTTAATCCGCCAGCGTGGCTTATGGCAATTAAGTGCCCGGTATTAACCGGGCACTTTTCATGCCCATACACCCCACTTGTTAAAAATTTAACAATCGAACATTTGTTCGCACTCACGGGCCGTCGGCTCCACCGCCGCCCAACCCTCCGCGCACCGGGTTAGCGTAAGCTAACTCTCCTTTACACCAACCCATGAAAAATCTACATGCCGTGTTCATAACTAGTTCACATTTACCTGCTACAATACAACTATGAAAGGAGGACAAAACCAATGAAATACATCCCAAGAGCAACCCCCGTTAGCGCCTTTAGATTTGGCAAGCATATCCCGCCTAAATGGTACATGAACATAATCAATCAAGGCAAAGCGTTTGCCACTATAGACAACAGCGATAAAACCAACCCGCTGAAACTTGAAATTCAACTCCCTAGCGGGAGCGTAACAGCTGCGCCAGGAGACTGGATACTATTAAATAGCGAGGGCAAAATTAGCGTGTTTTCCCATGATGAATTCGTACGCACATACAGGGAGGTAAACGATGGATGATTATGCTGTAGGAAGATTCAAAGCGTTTTATAACCTCATTATTTACGGCTACGATACAATGAGCTCGCCTCAGGTGGTAAACTCCAGTTGCCGTAATAACCAGGAACAAGAGGAGGGCTACAATGCAGGAATAGCAGAAATTGCACTTAATCGTGAACACATAAAGGCATATATTGAAAGAAGAACTACCGAACGACTTTTAGATGCATGCACAAAACAGGCTATACAGACCTCACTAGGTACAAGAAAGAAATAGACGAATTTGCACGTGCAATATACAGAAGAATCTATACATAACCCTTCCTAGCCGGTCTGTGGGTTATCAGGCCGGACCCCACGGGGTAAACCCGCCCCCTCTAATCACAAAATGAAAGGAAGTGAACACTCCCTCCACAATTCAATATGTCGAAACGGTACATTTTTAACAGTACAGAGGGAAGCGAGCAAAACCCCCCGCGATTCTAAATTTAAAGAAAGCAAGAACTTGAACAGGAGGAAAAACCATGGCAAAGTACATGACCAGAACAGTAGATACTTATATTTATCATCTGGGAAGCATCGAGAACAGCGGAGATGCAACCACTATCGTCCCCACAATCGACATTTTCAGCGAAAAGAAGCTGGGCGAGCGAGAGACAAAGAAGCTTCTGAAAGAGCATGGCGCACAGATCGTCTACAAGATCGACAACGTACCTCATACCTATCGCTTGTCTCTTGACAAGTTCATGGAACTGGCCGAAGAAGTCCCCGCAAAGAACAATAAGTAAAACAATCAAATTTCAGGAGGAAATAACAATGGATATGAATAAGCAAATGCAGGCGTTTACCGGGTCTGAGACTTCCGACATGTTTGTCAGCTTTGACCCCGTTTCCGGTGAGGACAAAATCAAGCTGTACAACGCGATTAACGCCCCTGAGACCAGAATTGCCGACATGGTCAACAAGCCCATTTGCCTGACTGACGTTATCATGGTCAAGTGTAAAATCAACGACAGAGGTCGATCCGCTGAGCGGGATGCAATCCGTGTAATTCTGATTGATGACCAGGGCGAAACGTATGCGGCCACCTCTTCCGGTATCACCAACAGCGTCCGCAACATCTTCAACATTTTCGGCACCCTGCACTTCCCTGAGGGTCTGAAAGTTACCATTGAGCAGATTAAGACCAGCAACGGTAACACCCTGACCATGAAGCTCATGGCCTAACAAATCCGTCCCGTTATTCAATCTAGGGAGGGGCGCAAGCCCCTCTCTTTAATTAAAGGAGGTGTAAAATGGCATCCCGCACAGTATCCGAAAACACAAGCCGCATATTAACGGAGGGCGCTGATTTCATATCAAAGAAATTTCGCCTTCCTTGTGAGATCGACCCGGACGCGGCTTTAGTTCTAGCTCAAATTGCAACATTTGGGAAGGGGGTCAGGGTATGGCACGGAGGAAAAGAGGTACAACAGGATCAGCTGAAAATAAAAGTGTCTATAACTCAACAGAACAACTGAAAAAGCTACAAAGCGAGATAAAGAACTACAACAGGCGTTTACAGAGCGCAATTAAAAGAACATCTCCAGAACTAAGAGAATATTTACCACCGAAACTTTCATATACAGAGGAAGCAGGTAAAATAAAATCAGCAAAGGGATTTAAGCGCAGAATAGAGACCCTACAGAGATTTGATAGGGCTGGACTTGAGCTAACAACCTTTGAAGGCCGCCCAATAGCAAAGGCATCGCTTGACCTGTTAAAGCGCTCAGTGGCAGAAGAGAATAGGCGGCGCAAAAAACGACTTGCCACACAGGCAGAAGCACAAGAGCGTTTAGGTAGATTTCCTACTCAGCCCGTATATGGCACAAGGCCAATAACACTCTCAAAAATAATAGCAGACGAAGAAAAGCGTCGGAAAATAGAAATAGATTTCCTAGAGCCCTCAGAAGCCGACCCACTAATAGAAGCATACAGGCAAAATTACATTAGACATGTATATGAAGCCATGCAGTTATGGAACATGACAAACGGAGAGGACCCAGAAGTCACTAATCTTATAATACAAATCATAGGCTTAGTATCAAGTGCATCAAAAGAAGTTATCGACGCTTCAATAGGCATACCAGAAACAAGGATAGACATAGTTTCAGACTATGAGTTATTCATGAATAACCTAGCCTATATACTGGGACTCTGGGAAAGCCTATGATATGGGAATATATGCGGCTGACTTTGAAACAACTACAAATCCTGATGACTGCCGGGTGTGGGCGTGGTGCATTTGTGATATCTATAACATAGATGAAACTATAGAATACGGAGAAACGATTTACAGCTTCATAGAATACATATCAAACTTACACGGCAAAATATACTTCCATAATCTGAAATTTGACGGAACATTTATAGTAGACTATTTACTAAAACACAATTTTGAGCACTCACAGGAAAGGAAGATATATCACAATGAATTTAGTACCCTGATATCAGATATGAGGCAATGGTATCAAGTCCGCTTTGTGCCGGAAAGGGAATCAGGTGTAGAGGATGAAATACAAATAACAGATTCACTAAAAATCCTTCCAATGCCCATATCTGACATGCCAAAGTCTTTCAACATTGAAGAGAAGAAGCTAAAAATTGACTACAAGGCAGATAGAGAAATAGGGCATGAATTGACGCAGGAGGAGAAAGATTACGTTGCGCACGATGTTATAATCTTAGCAAAAGCGCTAAAATTTATGTATGACCACAATCAAACAAAACTTACAACCGGGTCAAACGCATTAAACGATTACATACACAGGCTAGGAAAAGACGAGTATAAAGTAAGATATCCAGAACTAGACCTACCCACCTTCACAGATTTCAAGAAAGCGTATAAGGGTGGCTTTACCTATGTAAACCCAGCATACAAAGACAAGGAAGTAAAAGAAGGAGCAGTATTTGACGTAAATTCGATGTACCCGTGGGCAATGAAAAATTGCTTACTTCCTTATGGAGAGCCTGTATATTTCCCAAAGAAATACAAAGAAAATCCAATGTACCCTCTATACATACAATGCATATTATGCGAATTTAAGCTAAAGCCAAATCACTATCCATGCATACAGATAAAAGGACATTTCATGTACCACGACACGGAGTATCTAACACAATCAATAGAGCCAACCTATTTATACCTAACAAGCGTAGATGAGAAGCTAGTATTCGATCACTATGACGTGAATGTAATAGAATGGTGCGGCGGATACATGCTAAAAGGGACGCATGGGCTGTTTGACGAATACATAGATTACTGGTACAATGAAAAGACCGAGGCTCGAATAGAGGGAAATCCGGGGCGCGAGAAAATAGCGAAACTAATGCTAAACTCTCTGTATGGAAAATTCGGATCAAAGAAAAAGGGGAAGTCTTGCATCCCATACTTAAGAGAAGATGGTAGAATAGGATTTAAACTATCAGAGGAGGAGATAAGAAAAGGCGGCTATATTCCTATGGCGTGCTTTATAACCGCCTACTGCCGAGACAAGATAATCCGAGGTGCACAGATATGTGGAGATAGATTTATCTATGCAGACACAGATAGCTTACATGTAGCAGGTACAGAACCACCGGAAGGGCTGTGGGTAGACAACAAAGCCCTAGGAGCATTTAAGTTAGAAGAAACATTCATTAGGGCCAAATTTATACGCCAGAAAACCTACCTAGAGGTAACGCTAGGGAAAGACTATCAAGAAAAAATAAACATAAAATGTGCCGGTATGCCTAAGAACGTTAAAGAGACAATAACCGAAAGCGAATTTATCGAAGGTGCAGTATTTGACGGAAAACTGCTTCCCAAAATCGTCCCCGGCGGCGTCATTTTGAAGGAGACAACTTTCAAAATAAAAAAGGCAAAAGTGGTTGACAACTCGCTTTCATTATGATACAATACCCTAGAGGGGTCCTTGCTTTCCTAGTGTCCCCGTCCGGGGCACCGGGGCGAAGAGCCTTCCCGGGTGGGAATTGGCGGTGGTGTGCTGACACAGTGGAGGGCAAGGATTCCCTTATTTTACAGAGGTGATAAAGTGGACACTAAGGACACGTCCATGTATTACAATGCAGATGACACGCTCTCAAGAAACAGGTTATTTAATTTTGTTGTAGGCGCTCGTGGTGCTGGTAAGACCTACGGAGCCAAAAAGAGGGCAATTAAAAATTTCACCGAAAAAGGTGAACAATTTGTATATCTTAGAAGGTACGACACAGAAATGCCTCAGTCACAGATGCGAAACTTTTTCGATGATATCATGCAGGAGTTTCCGGATCACGAGTTTAAAGCGGACCGCGGATTATTCAGGATAGACAAGGAAGTAGCCGGGTGGTATTTCCCGCTGTCAAAGGCGGTTATGCTTAAATCAATGCCGTTTCCAAACGTTACATTGATTATCTTTGACGAATTCATCATCGGAGCAGGCGCATACCGCTACCTTCAAAACGAGGTTGTAACCTTCCTTGAATGTTACTCAACAATATCAAGAGACAGAGACGTTCCCGTGTTATTTTTGAGTAACGCCGTTACATTCAGTAACCCTTATTTCCTATATTTCAACCTATCATTAGAGAAAGGGCAGAAAAGAAAGCTACTAAAGGACATCCAACTAGAGACAGTTACAAACCCAGCATACGTAAACCACGTAAAACAGACCAGATTTGGACGTCTGATAGACGGAACAGAATATGGGTCCTATTCAATGGACAACGAGTTCTTGCTAGACACGGATTCATTCATTGAAAAGATGGTTACAGCCTGCTTCTATGTTACAACGATACTAATAGACGGCTTCAAAATTGGCGTGTATAGGGACATGAACTCTGGTATTTTCTATCTATCAGAGAAAACTGATGACACAAGAAAGATAACAATAAGCCTAACATTAAACGACCACAACAATTCAACCGTATTAGCCACAAGGAACAACATAGTTATCAAAGGTATAATGGATGCTTTCTCTGCTGGCATGCTGAGATTTGAGACACAAAAAGTAAAGAATTTAGCATGGCCCATTCTAAGAAAGCTACTATAACAAATGGAGGGTTACAAAATGGCATACGAATTTACACAGGATTCTTTCCGGCAGTTCTCTGAGGAAGTTATCTCCGCGGGAGGAGATCAGGCCACCTTAACGACTTTATTGAGCCAGATGCAAGACGTTATCATTGATAATATCGGAAAAATGGAACAGCTTACGCAAAACAATGAGAACGTCACCAAGGAAAATGAGCGGCTCAAGAGTGCAAATATGGACCTGTTTCTGAGGATCGGTTCTCAGGCTGAGGCCATTGAGAACAAGGCCAAGGAAACCACCAAAGAAGAGCCGGTTGGAGTTGACGATTTTCTAAAGAATATCTATAAGGAGGATAACAATGGCAACTAAGAACAACCCTATTGCTAGCCCTGAAATGATGAACGCAATCCGCAATGATGCGAGTGACGCCTATAAGGCCGCTGTGCCTGTAGCCACTCCCGCAAATCTGGCTGACGTGGGAAACCCCATCCTTTCTTATGATGCAATGGCAAACGAGTTTCTGAGTGCGCTTGTTAACAAGATCGTTGCTACCATCCTTTACCGCAAGATGTGGAACAACCCTCTGTCTATGCTCCGTAAAAACGCTAAGCCTCTGGGAGTTGACGTTGAGGAAGCCCACGTGAATCCGGCTACCGCTCAGGCATATGACGGCACTGAAACCGGCATGGCCGCAGTTCTGAAAATGACAGAGCCCGATGTGGCCGCCGCGTGGTATCGGCTGAACCGACAGGACAAATATCCCGTGACCATCAACAACGAACAGCTTACAAACGCTTTCGTCTCCTGGAACGCCCTTGAAAACCTCATTCAGGGCATTGTAGACAGCCTTTACAATGCGAACACCATTGATGAATTCAAGTACACTAAACAGTTAGTTGTTGATGCAATCACTGATGGAAAGCTGAAAACAGTTACAGCAGTAATGCCCAACAACGAGGCCACCGGCAAGCAGTTCCAAGTACAGCTCCGCAATATGTCCATGCTGTTCACATTCCCTTCCAGCGCCTACAACAACTACAAGCTAATGGGCGGCACCGGAAACGGCCGCGTAACATGGAGCCCCATCGAAGATCAGTTGATCATCATCCGCGCGGATGTAGCCGCAAATATCGGAGTTGAGGTACTTAGCGCGGCGTTTAATCTCAGTTACTCCGATTATCTGGCCAGACAGATTATCGTTGACGATCTGGGAGCCGATGGAAAGACGCTGGCAGTGCTGGCAGACACCAAAACATTCCAGATTCGCGAAAAGCTCCGCCGTTTCACCACCTTCTATAACGGCTCCGCGATGAACTGGAATTATTGGTTGCATGCGTGGGATACCTTCTCTCTGTCTCCCTTCCACAACTGCGTGGCCCTCCGCACAGCGTAAGAGCAATTTAGGGAGGGGCGCAAGCCCCTCCCGATAGAAAGAAGGTGAAACCATGGCATTATGGAGACCCGAAACAACTATATATCTGTGCACAAATACAGGCATAGATCAGTATAACAAACCATACTTTGAATCCAACGCCGCAATGCAAGGGTGGTTAGCCGGAAAAGTAAAGGCGTCTTTCACCCAATACTCATACCAGAGAGCGGACGAGAGGCAATACTGCCGTGTTGAATACAATTACAACGATGCCTTGACATGCGACATTATCATGTGGCAAAATACCGGAACCGGACCGCGCTGGATTATCGCGAACATTACAGGGGTTGAGTGGGTAAACCCGAACACAACAACCATCTATTTTGAAGTAGACGCATTTTGCACCTACTGTGGGGACATAAACTGGCCAACCTCCTACAGCCTAGTGGAAAGAGAGCATGTCGTGAACGACTGGAACGGAGCTAATCCAAACTGGATTAACATTGGGATACCAGAAGGAATGGGAGGCACACCAGACCAAGTTGTATATGACCAAATAAAGGCATACGCACCAGATACATTTGTGGTATTCACTCCTTATGATTCTTCCGGGCAACCAATGTTTGGAGGCACTGTAGAAAATAATGTATTTAACGGCTTAACTATGAGAACTTTTTCAAGCGCAGGAGCCGTTAACAGCTATTTGCAGAGCGTAGCAGAATCAAGCGAGGGAAAGCTAGAGAATATCCTAGGCGTTTACTCCGTACCCGGCGATTTCCTATCCGGTTTGTCAGAAGCAGTTGAAACTATTCCGCCGTGGCAAAGCGGCGGAGCAATTGGGCCAGACCTTTGCAGAAATGCGAAATGTTATTCTAGTGAATTTTGCGTGGCGCAAGTAGAAGGCATGAACAGCGAGACAGTGACATACAAACCCGAGCTAATCACAACACAAGGCACGTTTAACTTCCATATCTACGGGCGCTTTATCGGAGGCGGCGGAGGAATCATTGCAACGCCAGACGCCTATGACTACATGGGGAATCCCGGAGAATACGGGTGCGCAATCACCGTATTTCCGCAAGGTGCATGGGTTGGAAATCAATATGCTCAGTATCAACAGACCAACAAAGTAAACATTCTAGCAACCACAGCAAAATCAGCTGGATCTTTCATCCTTGCAGGAGCCGCCGCTGCCACAGGGGTAGGAATGGCCGCCGTTCCGGGACTCGTTGCAAGTGGCCTCAGTAGTGCGGCAAGTATTTGGGATGCAGATACAAAGGCTAAAAAGGGCTCAGCCGTCGTGAATGGCTCTGTGTCCTCTGACCCAATCCTAGCCGCCGCTATTGGTCAGTTCGGTTTCAAATTCCGGTGGTATATGTGCAACGAGAGTATCATGAAATCTGTTGACAGCTTTTTCGACCGCTACGGCTACAAGGTCATGAGGCTGAAAGTTCCAGAGCGCAACAGCCGTCCATGCTGGAATTTTGTTAAGACTTCTGAGGGTCACGTATCCGGCGCTATTCCAACCGTCTACAGAGAGCGCATTGAAGCAATGCTAAATGCTGGTGTAACATTCTGGAACGTAGGAGCAAGAGCCATCGGAGACTTTTCCAACCCGTCCGCTAACAAGAGTTAGGAGGTTGCCATGGAAACTGTAATTGTTGCTATACTCTCTCTAATCGGAACGCTAGTTGGAACTTACGCAGGAATTGTTTCAGCCAACAAGGTGACAGAGTGGAGAATAAAGCAAGTAGAATCTAAAATATGCACCCTATCAAAACAAGTGGAAGAACTTACAGCAACAGTGAACTACATACAAGGCAAAATGGAGGTACTACATGACCATTGAGTTTATAACAGTTGTAGCTCTAGTGCTCATTTATCTGGCAATCTATATGTTACTAATCCCGGTTGGAAAACGTCTACACTACATTATGTCCAGAACAGTATTCAAAAATAAACCGATCAACCATACCGCATATTGGCTGACATACCTAGTGGTAAATATTATTGTATCTCTCACAGGAATGATTATCATTTTCAACCTAGTAAAATACACTGCGGAGGTGTGGATTATATGACCAATATATTGAAACGATTAGCTAACCTCATGTCCGTTAAATCCCTAGTAACAATCGCCCTGACAATCGTGTTTTGCATTATGGCATATAAACAGACAATCTCACAAGACTTTATGACCATATACTCTGTTGTTATCGCTTTCTTTTTCGGTGCTCAAAGTGCCAAGAGCAACAACCAGGAACTTCAAAACGACCTAGAATACGCGGAAACGAAAAACGCAGAATTATATAACCAGTTGATGGAGCTGTCAAAAGAAAACGCGGCCTTAACCGCTGAACTAAAGGAGGCGTACAACGATGCATCTAATCAGAAACTACCTGACGAATAACGATTGTTATAAAGCAGGAAAGCCTCTGAACATCCGAGGAATTATGGTGCACAGCACAGGGGCAAACAACCCATCCCTAAAACGCTACGTACAACCAGACAAAGACGGTATTGGCGTAAACAAGAACGGTAATGACTGGAACCACCCCGGCATTGATACCTGCGTACACGCCTTTATTGGCAAGCTGGAAGACGGTTCCATTGCCACTGTGCAGACCCTCCCATGGAACATGCGCGCGTGGCACGCCGGTTCAGGTCGTTGGGGATCGGCAAATAACTCCTATATCTCTTTTGAGATTTGTGAGGACGGCCTTACAGACCCAGATTATTTCAACGCTGTATATACAGAGGCTATAGAACTCTGCGCCTATCTATGTAGGCTCTACAGGCTGGACCCATCACAAGAGGATGTCATAATCTGTCACTCTGATGGCTTCACTCTAGGGGTAGCATCCAATCACGCTGACGTTATGCACTGGTTTCCAATGCACAACAAAACGATGAACGACTTTAGAACAGATGTATATGCACTCCTGAAAAGCGCCGGTGGAGCATCCCCGGAAGAGATCGTAAGAGAATACCGTAAGACACTACAGGACAATGATGCAGAGAACTGGTCAGAAGAGGCCAGAGAATGGGCAATTAGAAACGGTCTTATTACAGGATACGAAGGAAATTACATGTGGCAGGATTTTGTAAATAGAGAACAATTAGTTACCATTCTTAAAGCCTTCAATAAAACATTGGGAAATCCCGTGCCGTAAACTACACTCAACTCCCGGCGTCTACCGTCAACTCCCGTAGAGGCAATTAAAGACCAGAGCTTTTCTGTTATGGACTAGGCTGGCAAGACCAGTATAGCCCATAAAAGACCAGACCAGGACAGTTTATTATCCGATATTAGTTTAGGAGGCGTTACAATGAAAGTATTTATTTCACAGCCCATGATTGGATTTTCCAGGGAAGATGTTTTGAGGAGAAGGCAGGAGGTAAAACTGAGATTGTTCCATGAGCTGGGCGATTATAATATAGAGTTTATTGAACCACGCGTTAGTTATTCTAACCCGATTCTGAATATCGGTGAATCTATTAAGAGGATGGCCGGTGCTAGTGTAGCTTATTTTATGCATGGGTGGGAAAAGCATAGAGACTGCATCATTGAACATGAAGTGGCAGTTCAATATGGAATAAGGTGTATTATGTATGAGGATTAAAAAGCGCAATGGGCCGTTCTCTAAACTGTATAGTAGGATTTTGGGCTGGATTGTGGTGTTGTTTTTAGCCTGCTTGTTGGCTGGAGGGTTTTATCTGGCTCTGCTGTCTATCAAGTATCAGTACACGGGAGCTTTGGCTTGTTGGACCATATGTGCAACACCTATCGGAACGGCTGTTACGATTGTGCTAGGTAAGACCATAGACAAAGAGATACAGAACGTAAAAGGACCTAACGGAGAGGGACTTGATTATACAAACGGCGCAAAGGAATACAACGTGGATTCTGCGCCGGTTTAGGAGGTGGTAAGATTGTTTGATTGCTTTTTCGGTGCAAATCTTCCGGGCATAGTATTCCCATCTAACGGAGCTAGGGCGGAGGTCTTAAACGCACAGCAGACCATAGAAATTTATAACCGCTTTATCAATATGGCGTTAAGCCGGTTTAGATGGACGGGCCTGCCGGACAGTTGCAATGAGCGTGCATTGGAGATGACGCTACTGTTTTACGGCGTGGCGTTGTTCGCTAATGATCCGGACCTAGGGTATATCCATACAGCGGTAACTTTGCCGGGGCCTTTTAACATCTACTATGAGAGCGTAGTTAGAGAGGCGTATAGTTTCGAGTATCGACACAGATTTGACATTGATAATAGCGTGTTGATTAGAGCTAATAAGACTATGACGCCGGACTATCTTTCTATTTGGAATTATTCGCCCAAGATTTCAAACGCCCTCAGAAGCATAGATATCCACACTGAGACCATCAAGAGGCCGTTTGCAATTCAGTGCGATGAGAAGGACAAGCAAAGCGCTATCACGGCGGCAAACAAAATTGCCGGGAATGAGATCGCTATTTTCGGCTCTAAGTTCGGTAACCCTGAAAGCGTGAAGGTAATGAACTTTGGCGTAAACTGCGTGCTGAATGAGATGTGGGCAAATGTGCGAAACTACATGCAACAGCTTTGTACGAGCTTAGGAATCGATAGCCTTACAAGCGACAAGAAAGAGCGCCTTATTTCTGCGGAGGGGCAGGGGCAGAGAAATCCAACGCGGCACATTATTGAGAGTGAGCTGTGGTGCAGGGAAAGGGCATGTGAGGAAATCAATGCTATGTTTGGATTGAATGTTGGGGTAGAGTTGAACGCCGTGGAAGACTTCATGGAAGAATTCATAGAGATGGATAAAGGTTTCCAGGAGGGAGGTGACGTCGGTGCGTCAACTAATAGGGACGAGCCAGATTAACCCGGAATTGGGGGAACTCGTTTCGGGTGGGTATGAAGTTTTCAACGACTGGTGGAACACCTTTATTCCAGAACATAAGAAGCACCTAGAGGGAAAGATTATAACATACTATTGGTTTAACCAGATCGGCGCGGAGACGCCGGACAGATTCAAGCATTTTCTTAACGCGGAATTGATGAAGATTATGCCATACTATAACAGGCTATATGAGAGCGAGCTAATTAAGTTTGATCCCATGTTGAATCAGTTGGTCAAGACTAATGGTAGAAACGTCGAGAATCTGCTTAGGGTAGCTAATTCAGGTGAGAATTCAGCGGCCGTCATGCTCAGGGATTTCGTGAATAGTCATAGGGATGACGAAAGCACAAAGGGGAATTTAACTGGCGCATATGATAGCACTTTGGATCACACGGCAGAAGAGACATATGAAAAGCAGGGCGACAAGACTTCTAAGGAAGTTGTTGACGAGGATGTAACCGGAACTAAAGATTCTACAACTAAGGTTGTGGATAATACAACAGAGGACAATTCTAAGGATATCACTAGGGAGCTTACTAAAGATAGGACACTGAATGAGACTGTAGAGACAACCAGGGATACGACTGCTAAGACTGAGGGGTCTGGTACTAGCGATAGTACGCTTGATAGGTCTGTGAATACGGACGGAACAAAGCTTTATTCGGATACGCCTCAAAAGAATGTCAATTCTAGTGGAGGTGTGCAGAACAGTGTTGTTTGGAACTATCTGACCAACGCAACGCAAACAGGCGAGGACCAAAACACCGATGAAAGTACGCATACTAGCAACAGCTATACAGAGGATAAAACGGAAAAGGTAACAGAGAACACGACTAGGAACGTGACGGAAAACGAAACTGAAAATGAGACGGTTGGAGAGACTGAGAAAAAGAATAAGGACTATACGAGTGATACAACATACCACGAAGACACAACAGAGAACACAGATAGGACTACAGACTATAATGAAGATTGGCATGAAAACGGCAAGTCCAACCTCACCGAAAATACCACGGGACACAATGATACCGTTGAGGATACAACGGGAGAACGTCATACAGCTGGAATCGAGCAGGGCAAGACAGATGAAAAGCATACGCAAAGCAAGGATAGAAAAGAAGATGAGACGCAGACAAAGGAAAGCGGAATTGAGGCAGTTGTTAGCGGGTACGTTGGTATTAGTGGGTCTGAATTGCTGGCGGCTTTCCGTAAAACCTTCATCAACGTGGACGAAATGATTATTGAGGCCCTTAGAGGGTGCTTTATGGAGGTATTCTAATGAAAGATTGTTATCATGATTTTGACCATTGCTGTGAGCCCGATCCTTGCAAGCCTGAGCATTGCGGCCCTTGTAAGCCGGGCCCTTGCGGGACACCTGTGCCGCCTCCTGTCCGGCCTGTGGTGAATATCCCTGGACCTAACGTGCAAGCTCAGATGTGCGAAATGGCTGGGCGGGTGAATGAGTGCATCCTGAGATGGAACCAAATTCAGCGTAATTGCTATGAGGCTCTTGATAGAGTGGTTGGCGCGGCTGTATCCAATGATGTGTACTATGATCGTGACGAGGTTGGCATGGAGAGCGGGTACTCTGAAAACGACAGTTGCCCGTATCACGTCATCAACGTGAAGTGTGTTGACAAGTGCGGTAAGCCTATCTTTATCAAGCTTATGCCTGCATTTGGAAATACTACAAACTCTGGTCTTGTGCAGAGTATTCAGGATGTCAGTTTCGTGACCAACGCCAACGCGATTATTAGTGCAACCACTGACGCGCCGTGGAAGGGCGTAGCACGGTATATGGGTGCACCGATGGCAAGCACTCCAGAGGGTGGAATCTTCTGCGGAGGATTCAACCGGCACGGGGCGTTGAAGATTTTCGGTGGTGACACTGACGAGGATACACTGTGCCAGAATCAGGTTGTTGACCTCATCGGGTCTGTTATTCCCATTATTCTGGATGGTGAGATCACGGAGCAGGCTAAGGGGATGACCACCAAACAGGCGATTTGTGCGATTGGTTATAAGTCCTCTAACGGTGATAAGGTATTCTTTAACTGCGGCAAGCAGGATGTGCAGGGTATGCAGGGTATCACTGTAGCGAATATCCTGAAAGGCATGGGTTGTACAACGGCTGTTATCACCGCGACTGCGGGCGGCGGCATGGAGTATCTTGGTAGCCTCACCTCTTCCCCTGACAACTGGCAGATGCCTAAGAACTCCGCGTATTGGGTGGTTAGCAAGCGCCCTTTTGAGGGGTGGTGCAATCAGTTTGAAAGCTCTATTGCGCAGTTGGTGCAGAGAGTTGGCGGCCTGAAAAATGAGGTTGACTTTATCAACCATGAGGTTGACGAGGTTAGCGAGGTGGCAAACAAGGCGTGGGAGCTGGCGCAAAAGAACGCTGACGATATCGCGGAGATTCGGGCGGACATTGAGAGAATCGATGGCGAGATTACTGCGCTGGAGGAGCGCATTACTACCGCCGAAAATGATATCAAGGCTCTGGATACGGCTCTAAAACAGGAGATTCAGGACCGGAAGGACGCTGACGCGGCAGAGGCGCAGGTGCGGCAGGAGGCTGACGAGGCGCTGGGCAAGCGGATTGACAAGGAAATCGCGGACCGCGAGGCCGCTGACGAGCAGTTAAATACCGCTATTGAGACTGAGAAGGCGGAGAGGACCGCCGCTGATGCTGTGCTCCAGGGCAATATCAATCAGGAGGCTATTGACCGGGCCAATGCGGACCTGAAAATTGAGCAGAATCTCAATAAGGAAATTGTGAATCGCACAGAGGCCGACCAATTGCTTCAAGACCAGATCAACGGGCTCACTACCGGTGACGTGCCGCTTCCGTACGTGAAGAAGGCCGGTGACACAATGACCGGTGATCTACAGATGGAGGGCTCCGCCGTTGTTAAGCTGGTAGACGGCAAGACGGTTAAGGGCGCTTTTTACCGGGATAATGGGGATGTGTGCGTTAAAAGCGAGGGCGGAGACGTTCGGATTCTGGGAGCGGCCACTCTTCTGACGACTGCGGATAATGACGCTGGACAGCTCAAAATTGGGGCTATTACCATTCAACAGCGTATGAGTGGAGATATCCCGCATCTTGATATCAATGTGGGCACTGACGCGGGTGCTGTGTACGTGAATAGAAATGGGATTGACGGCGGGACCGGTGAGCTGTGGGTCACTGAGATTCATGCCCCGAACGAACTGAGGCTTGCACCGGGTACGAACGTCAATGCTATGGATCACAGGATTACGGGAGTTGCGGACCCAGTTGATGATGGGGACGCTGTGAACAAGAAATATCTTGACAGTCACGGCCCTGAGTATACGTTACCAGTTGCTAGTGCTACCACTCTAGGCGGCGTAAAGGTTGGCGCTAATCTGACGATTACACCGGAGGGTGTGCTGAGCACTACCGGCGGAGGCGGTGGCGGTACGGAATATGTTGCCGGCGAGGGTATCGTTATTTCCGGTAACACTATTTCTACTGACCCGGCTAAGGTTCCCACTAAGGAGGAGCTTGATGGATATCTGCCGTTGGCCGGCGGGACGATGACCGGAAATATCAAGTTCGATAGTGATTCTGATTATGTGGGTGCTCTTGTTTCGGATCAAGACCATGTAATTATGATTGGTTCTCAGGGCGAGGGCGCTATCATGGGGTCTGTTAGCGCCGGGCATAGTCAGACGCAGGTTGATGCCGTTATCAATGCGAACTTGAATAGCAAGAAGGCCAGTGTGCAGGCTACTAGGACAACGGACGGTGGGAGTAATGTTGTTATTGAGGCGCAGGACCCGGATAGTGCGAACGCGGTGAGTGTCAAAGTGGGCGCTAAGGCGGCGGACGTTACGGGCGGGACGCTGAGCGTGTATCGGGATTCTAACGTTGACTATGTGGACGTTGGGGCGAACCAGCTGAAATTCGGCGACAAGGGTCTTATTTTCGGCGGCGGTGATGGACTACGTATTATTTCCGGCGACCCTTCTGATGGCGGTAGTTTGTTCTTTAACGGAACGCAGAAGACTGCACAGTTCCTTACCTATAAACCACAGTATCAAGGGGCGCCTACTGAAAATAATGATCTTGTTAACAAGGAGTATGTTGACGGTAAGGCCGGCGGGGATTATCTGCCGCTGGCGGGCGGGGCGATGAAGGGGCCCATTAACATGGGCGCTAATAAAATTACAATGAGCGGGTATATTGACGGAGGCTCGTCTGGAGGAGAGATCAGCATGGCTGTCAAAGGCGGCGTGCAAATCTCCAATAAAACCAGGGTCCTTGCTCAGTTTAACCAAGATGAAATTCAGCTTTTCGGCCCTTTGAATATGTCTTACGAAAATATTAAAAATATTGGCACTATCGAGGGGACTGTTACGGTTAACGGGTCAATGTTCGTCGGCGGTGCGTTGAATATGCGACGCAACAAGATTGGAAACATGGCAGACCCGACGGCGGACGGAGACGCTGCAAATAAGAAGTATGTGGACGATAAGGCCGGAAATATTGTTAAGGAGCCCGGGGTTAGCGTAGCTTACAGCGGCTTCTATGCGTGCCCGGGAAGTGGTAGCGTAAAAATCGCTAAAATCACTGGTCCTATGTTTATTTATGCAACTTGCTCTATTGCTGGAGAGAAGAGAAGTGATGTTCAGGTGCTAACGGAAACTATTGAAGCTAATAGGAACGCCTCTACGGGTTCGTTCCGTGTATCTGTGGACGGAAGCGGAAATGTTATCCTTGATACCGTTAGCAGAAACCAGCCGTTTGCTGGATTTGCTATTATTTGGGGGTGATTTAATGAAAACATATTTCCTTGAGATTGAGCCGTCCAAGGATGCTGTGGATTTTAGCTGCGATTCTACGCATGTTTATATGGTTGTGGTTGATGGAATCGTTTTTGGGCCGTTCAAATATGCTGAGGGCGCTGGTATTCCGTCTCAAGCGACGCCAGCTAACGACCCGTCTAGTGTATTTGTTGGGTGTGAGCATGATAAAATAACTGTACATTTCTCTAATCCTGGCGCATACGCACATGTTGAGCTCCTGGAGTTTGAGGATTTATCGGAAGTAATTGGTGGCGTTACTTCTTTGCTGGCAGATATTAAAGTTTCGCTTGCCGAAGCTAATAGTAAGCTTGCAGACATTGTGACAAATACAGGAAGAATCCAGTAGCCTAAATAGAGGCCGTGAACGTGATAAGCGTTTACGGCCTCTTCTATTAACGCCGAGTTAGCATATGCTAACTAAGGGTATGTTAAACCTGTATTTCTATGGGCGTGTTTAAGGCATGCTATTAGAAACGATTTTTTAGGTATCGAATCTGACGGCCCCCTATACT
>OFMO01001157.1_pt1 | contig 18115 bp, 13 predicted proteins | sample 1541821 | NCBI WGS metagenome assembly OFMO01 (sample SAMN04209253, study PRJEB22552) | human gut metagenome | biome: gut; material: feces | host: Homo sapiens | place: USA: Oklahoma | reverse complement strand
AATTAACCGTATCAATGAATGTTTATTCCCGTCAGAGTACAACCATCAATGTATGCCTTACTAGGTATTGTAGCTTCACTTGCGCCTGTAATTTTCGGTTACTATAGCAAGTCAAAAGCAGAAAATACATCTGGAGGCATCATCTACGAAACTGCTATGAAGGAGCAAGGCTCAACAAATGATTCAGAGTCTGGAAAGGGGTAATGAATTATGGAAGGATTACAGAAATTTTTACAACTCCTGAATGACAACTGGACAAGTATTCTTGTATGCATCGGTCTTGTCATCGGTATTGTGAAGAAAACTCGAGATTATATGTCCAAGAGTCAGGATGAAAAAATTGAAATTGCAAAGAAACAGATTCAGACAACCATTCTAAAAATGATTAGTGACGCAGAGGTTGACTGGCAGGAATGGAGTAAAGCAGGCTCTATCAAACGTTCTCAGGTAATCAAACAGATTTATGAAGAATATCCTGTCCTCTCTAAGGTCGTAGATCAGAAGGCTCTGATCGAGTGGATTGATGAACAGATTGATTCTGCATTGGACACTCTACGTGAAATTGTAAAAACAAACGAGACAACTTCTGATAAGAGCGGAGTTTAAAATCTGTCCTTATCATTAGTTTCTCATGCTAATTTAATTATTTACGAAAGGGGATTGATTTCTCTATGGCATTGACAGGAACAACAAACGAACAGCGCATTTGGAACTTTTGCATTAGCAAAGGAATGAGTAAATGCGGAGCGGCAGGTCTTATGGGAAACATCTACGCGGAAAGCGGCTTAATCCCTACGAACTTGCAAAATTCGTTTGAAAAGAAACTTGGATATACCGATGCCGATTATACATCGGCTGTCGATAGTGGTTCATATGACAACTTTGTGCGTGATAGCGCTGGATACGGATTGTGTCAGTGGACGTATTGGAGTAGGAAACAGGCGCTACTTGAATTCTGCAAATCAAAGATGACTTCGATTGGAGATTTAGAAATGCAGCTTGAATTCATGTACAAAGAGCTCAGTGAAAATTATAGTTCTGTTCTCTCTGAGCTTCGTAGAGCTACTACTGTTCTGCAAGCATCCAACGCCGTTCTTCTTCAGTACGAACGCCCTGCCGACAAAAGTGCGTCTGTACAAAGCCGCAGAGCCTCTTATGGACAGGTATATTACGACAAATTTGCTTCACAAGCAATTCATCAAGAAGGAGGTAATACTATGGGTTATACTAACAGTTCACTTGTAGATTGCGTGGTAAAAAGTCCTAATCATAGTGGTCAGCGTACACATGCAATCGACAGAATCACACCTCACTGCGTTGTCGGTCAGCTTTCTGCTGAATCTATAGGGGGATGCTTTACAAGCTCTTCAAGACAGGCAAGCTGTAATTATGGTATTGGTAAAGATGGTCGTGTTGTACTTTGCGTGGATGAAGCAAATCGTAGCTGGTGTTCATCTAGCAATGCAAACGACCAGAGAGCTATTACTATCGAATGTGCTAGTGGTATGCAGGAACCGTATGAAATGAACAATGCAGTATATGAAAAGCTTATTAAGCTTTGTGCTGATATCTGTCGTAGAAATGGTAAGAACAAAGTTGTATGGATGGGAAGCAAATCTGCATCTCTCTCATACGAACCAAAGAGTAATGAGATGGTATTGACAGCTCATCGCTTCTTTGCGAATAAGAGTTGCCCTGGCGACTGGCTCTATTCAAGATATGGAGATTTGGCTAATAGAATCAATGCTTTACTTGGTTCTGCGTCTAGCACTCCTAGTACAGGCGGTAATAGCACACCTGCTAAAACAAATACTTCATTTCCAAATACTCCGTTCACAGTGAATGTTATCGTAACAGATTTGAATATTAGAACATCACCATCAATGAGTGGCAAGGTTGTTGGACAGACTGGCAAAGGCGTGTTCACAATCACAGCCGTGAGCAACGGATGGGGTAAATTGAAATCTGGCGCTGGCTGGATTTATCTTGAAAACGCGTCTTATTGCACTATTGGTTCTACATCTGCTGGATCGTCAAAACCAGCAGTAAAATCAAACGTTCCGTACAAGGTTCGCATTGATGCAAATGACCTTAGAATTCGTAAAGGTGCTGGCACTAATTATCCTACTACTGGTGCATATACCGGAAAGGGAACTTTCACTATTGTAGAGGAAAAAGCAGGAGCTGGCTCGAAAAAGGGCTGGGGAAAATTGAAATCCGGAGCCGGATGGGTTTCTCTTGATTACTGCGTAAAACTGTAATCTATGTTTGGGCGGTAAATTCCGCCCTTATGTATTTCCGGCATGTAACTTTTGGAGGGAAATATGGAAAAATTACTTACAAACTATTCTCCCACAGATATTATCATGTACACAGTAATCTTGTGTCTTGCTGTTAAGGGAGTAGTGTCTTTTATCGACTGGGCTTGCGATCGTGCTCGCAAAGTCTATGATAAAGACCATGATGAGCGCGAAGAGATTGACTCAATCAAAGAAGATATATCTGAATTAAAAGACGCAAAGGCTGATACCAAAGAATGCATTGATAAAATCAATGAAAGTATTGCAATGCTGATTGAATCGGATAAAGAAGATATTAAGTCATACGTGACGGAGCGCCATCATCATTTTGTGTACGAACAGGGGTGGATTGACGACTATTCGTTGGAATGTTTAGAGCGTAAATTTGTGATTTATCGCCATGAACATGGGAACTCATTCGTAGAAGGCTTGATGGATGAAATCCGAGCATTGCCAAAACAACCGCCAGAGCAGTACAAGCACAAGTTTGATGGTACTGCTACATATGTGCGAAATGCAAAAGCAAAAACAAAGCATTAAATAGGAGGTGCTTGAGAATGTATAGAATTATGATTGCTCAGGCTAAACGGGATAATTATGAAACTCTATATAAATATTTAACAACAAATATTGACGGTGAGATTATCCCACTTGCACTCGGTTCCAAAGAAGCTTTGGATAAAAGAGTTGAAAAAATGCTCAATGAAGAAGGGTATGCTAAGAGCGACTTCATTATTGTGAGAGTTGTAGACTACACGATTGACGCTACCGCATACACTAATACAGATGCTTCTGTCGATACTTCTGATATCGACATAACGCTGTTAAGAGCAGAAAAATAATATGTAAAATTGTGAGTGTGTATATAAAAATAGGCAGATTGGTAAATCAAATCAAAACCAGTCTGCCTTCTTTTTCTGCATAAACAAAGGCGGTCAAACGACCGCCATGTAATGTATATGTGTAAATTGATACTGTACCCTATCATTTTGCGTAAACTTCGCTGAAGATAATTGAATTATGTTTTACTCAATTTCCTACGCAACTTTGACGCAAAACCATATGATATTTTGTAATAAAGTACGATACTTTATGATAGTTACTCAATTACATATACTAGATACAAACCGCCTGCAAGTTGTTGAAATTCAAGTAATTATGCGGTTTATACGATTTACTTTGCTGAGGTACTTACATTCCAGCCTGAGCTGCAACTTCTGCTGCAAAGTCCTCATTCTTTTTCTCAAGACCTTCACCAGTCTCGAAACGAACGAATCTCTTAATCTCTACAGGTGTTCCAACTTCTTTGGATACCATCTCAAGATACTTAGCAACTGTCTCTTTGTTCTCAGCTTTTACATACTCCTGCTCTAACAGACAGATCTCTTTGAGCTCTTTTGCAAGACGTCCAGTAATCATCTTCTCAATGATGTTCTCTGGCTTGTTAGCATTCTTAGGATCATTCTTAGCCTGAGCGATAAGAATCTCTTTCTCGTGCTCTTTGTACTCTTCCGGTACATCATCAGTAGATACATACTTCGGATTCAGAGCTGCTACCTGCATAGCAACGTTCTTAAGAGCCTCTTTAACTCTCTCGTCATTGCTCTCTGTCTTAGCTTCTACTAAAACACCGATCTTTCCTGCTGCGTGGATGTAAGATACAACGATTCCATCCTCAGATACGATTTTCTCGAATCTTCTGATGTTCATGTTCTCACCAATCTTAGCGATCATAGCTGCAAGTTTCTCATCTACTGTCATAGATGTATCAAGTGCCCATTTTTCAGCCTTGAATGCATCGATATCAGCTGCATCTGTGTCTGCTGCCTGCTCAACAACTTCTTTAACAAATGTCTGGAATACTTCATTCTTTGCTACGAAGTCTGTCTCAGCATTAACTTCTACGATTGCTGCAACTTTATCACCATCTTTGATAGTTGTTGCTACAAGTCCTTCAGCGGCAATTCTTCCTGCTTTCTTCTCAGCAGTAGCAAGTCCCTTCTCACGAAGGAATTCAATAGCTTTGTCAAAATCACCATCTGTTGCAGAAAGTGCCTTTTTGCAGTCCATCATTCCTGCTCCGGTCATCTCTCTTAATTCTTTTACCATACTAGCTGTAACTGCCATCTTTTTTGTCCTCCAATTAATTAATGTAATTAATCAATATTATCTGGTTCTTACTCTTCTGTTGCCTCTGCTACTTCTTCAGCTGCTTCAGCTTCCTCGTATACGTCAGCGCCAGCCTCGCCCTGATTAGCTTCGATAACAGCATCTGCCATCTTAGAAACGATCAATTTTACTGCACGGATTGCATCGTCATTTCCTGGGATAACATAGTCAAGCTCTTCTGGATCACAGTTTGTATCAGCGATACCGATAAGTGGAATTCCAAGTGTGTGAGCCTCCTGAACACAGATTCTCTCTTTCTTAGGATCTACTACGAAGATAGCATCCGGGATTTTCTTCATCTCTTTGATTCCGCCAAGGTTCTTCTCAAGTTTCTCCCACTCTTTTTTGATCTGGATAACTTCTTTCTTAGGCAGTACATCAAATGTTCCATCCTCAGACATTCTCTCGATCTCTTTGAGACGGGCAATTCTGCTCTTGATTGTCTTGAAGTTTGTAAGCATTCCTCCAAGCCATCTCTCATTTACATAATACATTCCGCAGCGCTCTGCTTCTACTTTGATTGCATCCTGAGCCTGTTTCTTTGTTCCTACGAAAAGGATTGTTCCGCCCTGTGCTGCAATATCAGATACTGCATAGTAAGCCTCATCAACTTTTCCTACAGATTTCTGTAAGTCGATGATATAGATACCATTTCTCTCTGTGTAGATGTAAGGAGCCATCTTAGGGTTCCATCTTCTTGTCTGATGTCCAAAGTGAACACCTGCTTCTAAAAGCTGCTTCATTGAAATAACGCTCATGTTTCTTTCCTCCAATTGGTTTTTTTACTTCCGCACCGGTATACGTCCTTGAAACCAGTCTTTTTCTTTTGACTGGCACCGTCTCAGACAGCCATGTGCGTGCTTTTTTGCGACCTTAAAATGATATCATAAAACCCTTGCGAATGCAAGGGTTTTTCAAAAACATCATATTAGATTTTTGTATATTTTATATTTTTACATTTTTTACAATATCCGTAATTTTTACTACCAGTAACGTCTTACAGCAACAATCGTTCTGTAATATGCGTTGGACGTTTTTATTCCACCTGCCGGATAAGGTTTACTGTTGGAAGCATGTACAATCTGTCCTCCACCAATATAAATTGCGACATGCCCCTCATAACAGACCACATCTCCCGGCATCATATCTGAAACAGCTACAGCTTTTCCGCCATAACGAAGTGATGTGGAATTTCTCGGTGTAGATATTCCAAATTTTGCATGAATCTGCTGCACAAACCCAGAACAGTCAATTCCATTCGTCAGACTGTTTCCTCCATATACATACGGATTCCCTATGTATTCACAGCCTTTGTTGGCAATCTTCTGTCCAACTGATGCATTGCTCGGCTTGCTTGTATTAGAAGAACTTCCTGTTGACGGCTTTGTCGTTGTCCCTGTATTTCCGGTCGTTGGTGTGACCGTACCTGTATTTCCGGTTGACGGTGTTGTCGTACTTACATTTCCAGTCGATGGCGTCGTTGTATTTCCCGTTGACGGTGTTGTATTTCCTCCGGTTGGCTTTGTCGTGCCTGTATTGGCTGCTGAACCCACCTGATTAGCCGATGAAACATTTCCCGTCTGATTTTCACTCTTACTCTGAGCTATTTGCTGCTCTTCCTGCATTCTTGCTACTTTTGCATCTGCCTCTGCCTGCGCACTTGCAAGCTGGCTGTCAAAATCTGCGATCTGGGCACGCATCTGGGTTAAAGTTGATTCCAAATTTGCCTGTTGTGAACTCATCTCCTGCGCCATGACTTCCATATCTGCCTGTTCGCCTTCAAGTTCTGTTTTCAAATTCGCAACTTCTTCTTTTGTCTGCACATATTCCATTAGTTTGTTTCGGTCATAACCATGAACTTTCTCGACATACTCAGACTTATTGACTAAATCCGAATAGGATGTTGCAGTCAGAATAGCCTCTGCAAATGATGCATCACCATTTTCATACATATATTTTATACGAAGCTTCATATCTTCATATTGCTTTTGCTCATTCTCTTGCGCAACTGCAAGGTCTTGTCCAACCTCACCAATTCTCACCTGCTGATTCTCAATGTCTTGTTGCAGCGCCTTATAGCTGACCAACAATGAAACCAACTGGGAATTAATACTATCTGCCTGTGCCTCAACCTCACTTTTCTGATTTTCCAGTGTTTCCACCTGATTCTCCGGTTCCGCAAATACTGGTGTTACAAATGCTGTCGTAACAAATAAAGTGCTCACTGCAGCAGAGGCAATGAGCGCCCGAGCAACTCGTACTTTCATTTTCTCACCCTTCCTTATTAATTACCCTTTTACATTCAGGTTTCTCCCCCGCCCGAATGTTATACTCCTCATTTGCCTTATACGTTCAGAATACAATAATTTTACTGAATTATCAATAATGAAATTGTTTTTTTCAGACATTTTCAAATGTGACTCACCTATGGTTCAAATATGACTCAATTCAAGAATGCCTCGGAGTTTTTATATCATGGAAATTGTAATTTTCTAAAGATGTTGGGGGCAAAAGCCCCAACTATGATGCCTACGAATTGTTCCGTGCTTTGCACTCCCACTGGCATCATAATATTAAAAATGCCAGGATTCAAAAGAAATCCTGGCAAATAAATTCAATATTCTTTTATTAAGGACGTACGATTCTCATATTAGAAGGGACACTTGCTACTTTTACTACATCACCTGTATGTGGTGCATGGATCATCTGACCATTTCCAATGTAAATTCCACAGTGTCCGGATCTTACACACACATCTCCAGGCTGTGGGTTACTCACTGTCGGAAGGGCATTCAATGACGCTGATGTGCAGGAACGTGAATATCTACCTGTCAGGCAGAAACCTACAAGACCTGAACAGTCAAAGGAATTCGGTCCTGTCGCTCCCCATACATACGGTTTTCCAAGTGCAGAATACGCACGGGACACTGCGTCTCCTGATACATAACTTGGAGCATTGTTGCTTGTTCCTTTATTGGAACTATTTCCCTTATTGCTATTACTTGAGCTATTGCTTGATGAGCTGGAAGAATTATTCCTGTTCGATGCAGCCTGCTGTCTTGCTGCTGCCGCTGCCTGTCTTGCTGCTTCTTCCTGCTGTCTCTTCAGCTCTTCTTCCGCCGCCTTACGCTCAGCTTCTTCGATCTGCTGATCCAGATCAGACACCTCTGCCTGTTTAGATGCGATCAGGTTATCAAGTTTCGACTCCTGTGACTCATACTCTGTCTGCATACTTTCAAGCTGTGACTGTTCTTCTTCCAATTGATCTTTCAGATCAGAAATCTTCTGCTTTGTCTCTACGTACTCCTGTAATTTCTGTCTGTCGTAATTATGTACATTACTTACATATTCCGCTTTGTTGACCATATCAGAGAAATCCTCTGAACCAACTAAGCTTTCTACAGCACTCTGATCGCCAGCTTCGTACATATACTTAATACGAACCTTCATATCTGCATACTGTTTCTGTTCTTCTGCCTCGGCATCTTCCAGATCTGACTGTGCCTGAATAATCTCTTCACCTTTACTGCTAAGTTGAGACTCCAGCTCCGTAATCTTTCCCACTACTGTATTAAGCTGGGTCTGGAGTGAACTTACTTCATTCTGTGCGGACTCTTTGCTCTTTTTCAAATCGTCAACAGATGGATCTGCAAAAACCGGTGTCACAAGTACAGAACTGGCAACTGCCGCCGCCAGAATTCTCTTACCTATTTTGTTCATATTCATCTTCCCTCTTTTAATTATTTTTCTTTCGAAAACGCCCCACCGTTATTATACACATTTTTCATAGTTTACGCAACCCGCTACAAATTTGACGCAATCTTTATCATTTTGTGTTCATTTTTTTACCATTTCAGATACAATTCCATCAAAGATGTCTAGATATGCTCTTGTATATGACAAATGCCAGTCCTTTCAAAAAAGAACTGGCATTAAATTATTCATTTTCTTATATACTTTATGGACGAACGTACCACATATTAGATGGTACTGCAGATATTTTCACTACATCTCCTGTGTGTGGTGCATGAATCATCTGACCTCCACCTATATAAACACCTACATGCCCAACTCTTACACAAATATCTCCTGGCTGTGGATTACTTACCTTAGTCAATCCAACGAAATCACTGGAGCTATATGTATGTGAATATCTTCCTGTCAGACAGAAACTTACAAGTCCGGAACAATCGAAAGAATTCGGTCCTGCCGCTCCCCATACATACGGTTTTCCAAGTGCTGAATATGCACGTGATACTGTACTTCCGGATACGTAACTACCAGAACTGCTGCTTGATGATGAACTGCTGTTTCCTTTGTTACTGGAACTGCTTGAATTCGAGCTGCTGTTTCCTTTATTACTGTTGGAGCTGCTTGAACTATTGGAGTTGCCAGAATTACCATTCGTTGTTGTGCTATTCTGAGATGCTGCCTGAAGTTGTTTCTGTCTTTCCTCTTCTGCTTTCTTCTGACGCTCTTCCTCTTCTTTCGCTGCCTTCTCTGCCGCTTCCTGAATCTGTGAATCAAGATCTGCTACTTCTGCCTGTTTTGAATCAATCAGAGTTGTCAGATTAGACTCTTCTGTCTCATATTCTGTCTGCATGCTCTCAAGCTGTGACTGCTCTGTCTCAAGCTGTTCCTTCAGATCAGCAATCTTCTGCTTAGTTGCAACATATTCTTCCAGCTTGTCACGATCATATCCATGTACACTTTGAACATACTCAGCTTTACTTAACAGATCCGAAAAATCTTCTGAGCTTACCAGTGATTCAAGCGCTGTTGCATCACCAGCCTCATACATATACTTGATACGAAGCTTCATAGCCGCATACTGTGTCTTCTCGTCTTCCTGTGCCTGCTCCAGATCTGCCTGCGCCTGAATAATCTCTTCACCCTTTGTTGTAAGATCAGCTTCCAATTGAGTAATCTTACTTACAATACTCTGAAGCTGTGACTGAAGTGAGTTTACTTCACTTTGCGCTGATGCCTTACTCTTCTGAAGATCATCTACTGAAGGTGCTGCAAAAACCGGTGTAACTACTAAACTGCTCGTAATTAATGCTGCCAGTATTCTTCTTCCAAATTTATTCATATAAAAACTTCCTCACTCAAATGTATACAATTTTATATTGTTTTGCTACTACATCTAGATGTTATTATACATGAGTCAGTACATATTTGCAATATTTTTTAACATTTTTGTAACATTTGGGCCAGTCAAGCCATGCAGGGAAATAAATATGGGGTGAGAAATCAAGCTTGTTTGAAGTTCTCACCCGATACTTATTTTGTTACTGTACATTCATATTCGTATATCCCATCAGGCTGACATCGATTTCCTGTGCGGCTTCTCTTCCTTCGCGGATTGCCCATACAACCAGTGACTGACCTCTGTGCATATCTCCCGCTGTGAACACCCGCTCCACATTTGTATGATACTCACCTGCCGGTGTTGCCACATTTGTACGCGCATTGACTTCCACGCCAAATGCTTTTGTCACATATTCTTCACTTCCAAGAAATCCTGCTGCAATAAGTACAAGATCTGCCTGTACTGTATACTCAGTTCCCGGTATCTCAGTCATCATCATGCGTCCGGTTTTCTCGTCTTTCTTTGGCTCCAGCTTCACAAGTGTGACCTTGCAGAGATTTCCTTCCTTATCTTTGATGAACTCTTTGACCGTTGTCTGATATACACGCGGATCATGTCCGAAGACTGCCGCTGCTTCTTCCTGGCCATAGTCTGTTTTGCAGACTTTTGGCCACTCCGGCCACGGGTTGTTATCTGCACGAGTATCTGGTGCTTTGGGCATCATTTCTACTTGAAGAACAGATTTTGCGCCATGTCTCATAGAAGTTCCGATACAGTCATTTCCCGTATCACCTCCGCCAATAACGATAACGTGTTTTCCCTTTGCAGAAATGTATGTGCCATCCACCAGTTTCATATCATTTGCCCACAATGCTTTTGTCGTGGACTTCAGGAAATCGACTGCGAAATAAATTCCTTTTGCGTCCCGTCCCGGTGCTTTGATATCTCTTGGATGAGAAGCTCCACAGCAGAGAACTACACGATCAAACTCTTTTAATATAGAAGAAGCTTTTTTGTCTTTACCAATATTGCAATTTGTTACAAATGTAATTCCTTCTTCTTCCATAATATTTACCTTACGGTCAATATACTGTTTTTCCAGTTTCATGTTTGGAATTCCGTAACGAAGAAGTCCTCCGACTTTGTCTTCCCGTTCAAACACTGTCACGCTATGTCCTCTGCGGTTCAGCATATCTGCCACAGCAAGTCCGGACGGTCCTGATCCCACAACAGCTACTTTCTTTCCGGTTCTGACTTTCACCGGTCTTGCCACAGCGTATCCTTTTTCGTAAGCATTTTCAATAATACTGTACTCATTTGCTTTTGATGATACTGCATTTCCGTTGAGTCCACATGTACATGCTGCCTCACAAAGTGCAGGACATACCCTGGAAGTGAATTCCGGAAAATTATTCGTCTTTTTTAACCTATAATAAGCCTCTTCCCAGTTGCCGTGGTAAATCAGATCATTCCACTCCGGCACCAGGTTATGGAGAGGGCAGCCACTTGCCATCCCCATAATCATCTGTCCTGCCTGGCAGAACGGAACGCCACACGCCATACATCTTGCACCTTGGCGCTCCTGTTCTTCTTTTGACAAAGGTGTGTGGAATTCGCGGAAATGCTTGATTCGCTCCTTCGGTGACTCTGCCGGCTTATCCTGTCTTTCATATTCCATAAATCCTGTTGGTTTTCCCACGTTGTCCGCCCCCCTATCTTCTTCCTTCTTTAATTGCGTAAAATGCTTCAATTCTAGCCTGCTCACTGCTCATGCCCTGTTCTTCCATCTGAACGATAGTAGAAAGCATTTTCTCGTAATCAATCGGAATGATTTTCTTAAATTTCGGCAGATAATCGGTAAAGTGGTCCAAAATTTCTTTTCCGCTCTCAGAATTCGTATAAGCCACATGCTCTTCGATCATTTCTTTCAACTCGTTGATTTCAAACTTCGAAGTTACTCGTTCAATATTTACCATCTGCTTATTAATATTCTTATAAAGATCACTGTTCAGATCCAGTACATAAGCGACACCGCCGCTCATTCCGGCTGCAAAGTTCTTTCCAGTCTTGCCAAGAACAACAACGCATCCGCCGGTCATGTACTCGCATCCATGATCACCAACACCTTCTACAACTGCTTTTGCGCCAGAGTTGCGGACTGCAAAACGCTCACCTGCCACACCATTGATAAAAGCTTTACCACTGGTTGCTCCGTAAAGTGCAACATTTCCTATTATAATATTCTCTTCGTGTTTAAATGTAACACCCTTCGGTGGATACACGATCAGTTTTCCGCCTGAGAGACCTTTACCAAAATAATCATTGCCGTCTCCTACAAGTTCCAGTGTCAGACCCTTTGGAATAAATGCACCAAATGATTGACCGCCTGCTCCGGTACATTTGATCACATAACTGTCTTCCTCTACGCCTTCCGGATATCTTCTTGTAATTTCTGATCCGAAAATTGTTCCAAATGTACGGTTGGTGTTCGTGACATCGACTTCCAGGCTTCTCTTCTGATGCTTTTCAAGTGCCGGAAGCAGTTCTTTTACAAGGACTCTTTCGTCCAGCGTCTTCTCCAGTTCGAAATCATAAATCTTCTTTGGATTATAAGTCATTGGTGTCTTTGTTCCCTCATAAGGGTTTTGCAGGATCTGGCTTAAATCCAGTGTTGCTGCACGATCAGATGTCGGCACTTCTTTGACTTTCAGAAGGTCAGTCCTTCCAACCAGTTCATCAATCGTACGAACACCTAATTTTGCCATATATTCGCGCAGATTCTGTGCGATGAATCTCATAAAGTTGATGACGTATTCCGGTTTTCCGCGGAAGTTCTTGCGAAGTTCCGGATTCTGTGTTGCCACACCAACCGGACATGTATCCAGATTACATACCCGCATCATAACGCATCCCATAGTTACAAGTGGTGCTGTCGCAAATCCAAATTCTTCTGCTCCAAGGATTGCTGCAATTGCCACGTCACGACCACTCATCAATTTTCCATCTGTCTCAATACGGACACGTTCACGCAGTCCATTTTGGATCAATGTCTGATGTGTTTCCGCAAGTCCAAGCTCCCAAGGAAGTCCTGCATTGTGGATAGAACTCTTAGCCGCCGCTCCGGTTCCTCCATCATATCCAGAGATCAGGATCAGTCCGGCTCCTGCTTTTGCGACTCCGGCTGCGACAGTTCCAACACCTGCTTCAGATACAAGTTTTACGGAAATCCTTGCGTCTTTATTTGCATTTTTACAGTCATAAATGAGCTGTGCCAGATCCTCGATAGAGTAAATATCGTGATGCGGTGGTGGTGAGATCAGGCTGACACCTGGCGTAGAATGTCTTGTCTTGGCAATCCACGGATAGACCTTTCCTCCTGGAAGATGTCCACCTTCTCCTGGTTTTGCACCCTGTGCCATTTTAATCTGAATCTCTTTTGCGCTGACAAGATATCTGCTTGTTACACCAAATCGTCCGGAAGCGACTTGCTTAATTGCAGAACATTTTTCTGTATCCAGACGCTCGATTTCTTCACCGCCTTCACCGCTGTTGGATTTACCATGCAGACGGTTCATGGCGATTGCAAGCGTCTCATGTGCCTCCTTGGAAATGGATCCGTAGGACATAGCACCTGTCTTGAATCGCTGAACGATTTCATCCACACTCTCTACTTCTTCAATCGGAATACCTTTCTTCGGATAATTAAAATCAAGCTGACCTCGCAGATTAATGTGGGCACCTTCTTCATTTACCATATCTGTGTACTGCTTAAACATTTCATAATTGCCAAGTCTCGTAGACTGTTGAAGCATATGGATCGTACGTGGATTGTACAGATGTTCCTCGCCACAGCTTCTGGATTTATGTTGTCCGAGACTGTCCAGTGTCAGATCTACTTCCAGTCCAAGTGGATCAAATGCCTGAGAATGTCTTGCAAGATAATCCTGTGCAATCTCCTCAATACCGATGCCGCCAACACGGCTGACTGTATCTGTAAAATATCTGTTAATAAATTCTTCTTTTAATCCAATGGCCTCGAAAATCTTTGCTCCCTGATAAGACTGAATTGTGGAAATACCCATTTTAGAAGCAATTTTTACAATGCCGCTTAAGATTCCGTGATTGTAATCATCAACTGCAGCGTAATAATCTTTCTGCAGCATGCCTGTATCAATAAGCTGACGGATTGTCTCATGTGCAAGATATGGATTGACTGCGCATGCTCCATATCCAAGTAATGTCGCAAAATGATGTACTTCTCTTGGCTCTCCGGTCTCAAGAATGATTGCAACGGAAGTTCTCTTCTTCGTGCGCACCAGATGCTGTTGCAGTCCGGACAATGCCAGAAGTGACGGCATAGCCACATGATACTCGTCAACACCACGGTCAGAAAGGATCAAAATATTCGCTCCGTCACGGATTGCACGATCTACTTCAATAAACAGGTAATCCATTGCTTTTTCCAGACTGGAATTTTTATAATAAATAGTCGGAATCTCTGCAATTTTGAATCCATCCTGTTTCATGTTCTTAATCTTCAGAAGATCAACATTTGTAAGGATCGGATTATTGACCTTGAGCATCTTGCAGTTTTCTGCTTTTTCTTCCAGAAGATTTCCGTCTGCTCCGATGTATACAGTCGTGGATGTTACCACTTCCTCACGGATTGCGTCAATCGGTGGATTCGTAACTTGTGCAAATAACTGTTTAAAATAATTGAACAGGTTCTGATGCTTATCCGAAAGTACTGCAAGTGGTGTGTCAATACCCATGGCCGCAGTTCCTTCTCCACCGTTGAGTGCCATATTTTTGATAGAAGTTTCTACTTCCTCATAAGAATAACCAAATGCTTTCTGAAGTCTCTTAAGATCCTCTGGTTTGTAGGTCGGTACTAACTGATTCGGAATTTTCAGATTCTTAAGCTCAATCAGATTGCTGTCCAGCCACTCACCATAAGGCTGTCTGTCCGCATACATTTCTTTCAGCTCTTCGTCTCCGATGACACGTCCCTGAACCGTATCGACCAGAAGCATTTTACCTGGACGAAGTCTTTCTTTTACTACGATTTTCTCTGGTGCAATATCCATAACTCCGACCTCAGATGATAAAATCAACTGATCATCATCTGTAATGTAATATCTGGACGGACGAAGTCCGTTTCTATCAAGAACTGCTCCCATACAATCTCCATCACTGAACAGAATTGACGCCGGGCCATCCCATGGTTCCATCATTGTTGCATAGTACTGATAGAAATCTTTCTTCTTCTGGGACATGCTCTTATTATTTGCCCACGGCTCCGGAATAGAAATCATAACTGCCAGTGGAAGTTCCATGCCACTCATGACCATAAATTCAATGGCATTGTCAAGCATAGCGGAGTCAGAACCTGTGGCATTGATTGCCGGAAGGACTTTGTGAAGTTCTCCTTTTAAATCTTCAGATTCCATATTTTCCTCTCTTGCCTGCATCTTATCCCGGTTACCACGGATTGTATTAATCTCGCCGTTGTGTACAATAAAACGGTTCGGATGTGCTCTCTCCCAGCTTGGATTCGTGTTCGTACTGAATCTGGAATGAACCAGTGCAATGGCAGATTCATAATCCTTATCCTGAAGATCTGCAAAAAAGAGACGTAACTGATCTACCAGAAACATTCCCTTATAAGCAATCGTTCTGCTTGACAGTGAAGCTACATAAGTATCATCGCTGCTCTGCTCAAAGACACGGCGTACCACATACAGACGTCTGTCGAAGTCAATTCCTTTTTCAACCTTTTCCGGCCGCTTGATAAATCCCTGCATGATGTATGGCATACACTCTACTGCACGACTTCCAAGCACATCCGGATGTACCGGTACTTCTCGCCAGCCCAGGAATTCCATTCCTTCTTTTTCCACAATCACTTCAAAGATATTCTTTGCCTGATTTCTTTTCAGTTCGTCCTGAGGGAAGAAAAACATACCTACGCCGTAATCTCTCTCAGAACCTAAAAAGATGCCGAAAGGTTTACAGACTTTGGAGAAAAACTTGTGAGAAATCTGTAACAGAATTCCTACTCCATCACCTGTCTTACCTTCGGCATCTTTGCCCGCTCTATGTTCTAATTGTTCTACAATCTTTAATGCATTCGCCACGGTATCGTGACTTTTCTGGCCCTTGATATTGACGATTGCTCCAATACCACAGTTATCGTGTTCAAACGAAGGACGATACAAGCCAGCATTTTTCTGTCGCTGTTGCCCGTTCATAATATCTGAGTCCTTTCTTACATTTTTTATTTTTTCCTACTATACACCCATTTTTCAAATTTGTAAATAAAAACTTCTTTTTAAATCGTCAGATAATTAGACATTTTACGATTACAAAAGGAGTAGTCTGATAACTACCCCTCATTTTGGCTATTATTTTTAGTTGTATCTGTGTTCAATCTCTGAATCATAACATAAATACTTGATGCAACAAATGCACATAACACTGTTGAAAGTCCGACACGCATCGGATCTTCGAACAACCAGTCGAACCATTGGAACTGCGTTCCAACCACTGACAGGATATTCGCTGTAATATGCGCAAGTATCGGTGCTTTCACAGAACCATATTTTTCATACACATAACAGAACATCATGCCCATGATAAAACCATAAAGTCCCTGGACAAGATTGCCATGGGTAAATGCAAATACGAGTGATGAATACAAAGCCGCTGCCCAAAACGGTGAAGTATAACGTAATCTTTTATAGACAAGTCCTCTGTACACCAGTTCTTCACATGTCGGCATCAAAATTCCAAGCACGAAAATCTGCACTGCAAATCCCTGTCCGTATAAAGTCTGCATTGTATCGGAATAAGTTTCACTCGCTGCTGACAGATCACTTAAAAATATCAGATTATTAAGCCCAAGTGCCATAACTGCAAACATCACTATAATTGCAATATATTTCCAAATTGACGCTTTTTCCGTTACAATCCCAAGCTCTTTTTCTTTTCTGCTGTCTCTGTGAAATAAAAATAACATGACTGGAATCGTAATCAGCGCTGCCACGCCCTCAATATAAACAGCCCAGTTCATTAGCTCATTTGTGATCTGATCATATAATTTGCCGGACTGTGCTGTACTCTGCGCAATCTGCATCATCGCATCTGCATCTCCACCTGTCATCTGCATCAGATGTACGCCTGCAAGAAGTGATACCGCCGCCATATATACAAGATATGCAATTCCCAGTTTGATAAGCACAGATCCCCAGATATACCAGAAGCCTCTCCCGCCTCTTGTTTTCTGTTCCATCTATTTACTTCCTTTCCTTTTGCTGCTGATCCACTTTTCATTGTACCTTCACCGAAAACTCCTCTATTCGGCACGATGTTAATTGTACTTCTTTTCTACAGCATATGCAATTAAAAAAGTATGAAATCTTCCAACGCTTCCCGGCTGGCACTGTCGTAATCTGCCATACTCTGAGATTTCCGGATCCTTTTCAGCGCCTTCTTCGCTTCCGGAGCGTTCTGTCCCATATATGCCCACAGCTCTTTTAACTTAAATAACGTATTTTTCTCACCCATTCCCACTTCCAGATAATCACATTTAATCTGTTCAAGAAATGCATGGATTTCCTTTTTATATCTGTCTGCACTCTGCATTTTTCGTGACATTTCTTCTTTTGTCCACTCAGTCACATCTATATCAGTTGTCTTTTTCACATCTGTTTTTTCTCTCATACGGATAAGATCAAGCAGAGCCGGATTCATTAAAATCCCTCTTCCAAGCATAAAGGTATCTACCTGCGGAAATTCCCGTTTCATCTCTTCATAACTTTCCGGCGTAAAAATATCTCCGTTATAGCAAAGCGGAATCTTACTTTCTTCCACCGCATCATGAAACGCACCAAGATTCGGTTGATTTTTATAAAAATCCTTCTGTACCCGCGGATGAATAATCAGTTCCTCTACCGGATACTGATTGTAAATATCAAGAAGCCGCGCAAATTCTTCCGGATCATCTTTTCCAATTCTTGTCTTAATAGAAATTTTCACATCACATTTTTTAAAAATCTCATCCAAAAATCGGTCCAATCCGTCCGGATCTGCAAGAAATCCAGAGCCACGCCCTTTAGACACAACTGTCTTTGAAGGGCAGCCCAGATTCAGATTCACCTCTTCATAGCCATAGACCTTCAGTTTCTCAACCGTATGTAAAAATGAGTCCGCCTGATTACTCATAATCTGTGGCACAAGATTCATGCCCGGACTGTGCTCTGGCATCACATCATTCTTCTCCTTCGTACTGAACCCCTTCTTCGTATGTGGTACCAGAAAGGGCGTAAAATACTTATCCATCGGTGCAAAATGCTGATGATAAGCCCGACGATATATATAAGTTGTAATCCCCTCAAGCGGAGCAAGGTAATACTTCATAAAAAATCCTTCCCATTTTTATTCACAATGCACAAAGGCGACACCGCCAATCAATGATGGGGACGTAGTACTTTAACATTTCAATGTCATTAAGTTAAGGATAAAATTGTAATTATTGAGGCTTTGACACTTCTTT
>OFMO01001152.1_pt1 | contig 18165 bp, 23 predicted proteins | sample 1541821 | NCBI WGS metagenome assembly OFMO01 (sample SAMN04209253, study PRJEB22552) | human gut metagenome | biome: gut; material: feces | host: Homo sapiens | place: USA: Oklahoma | reverse complement strand
TTAAAGCATTAAAGCATTAAAGCATTAAAGCATTAAAGCATTAAAGCATTAAAGCGCTTGTTAATTGTGACCACCTGACCAACTGACCACCTGACCAACTGACCACCTGACCACCTGACCACCTGACCACCTGACTATTGAGTGCGGGTTGTCATGTAACAAAATTATATAAAATTGCAGCAAATATCTAGTCCTATTTATCGTATTCTATCAAGTCCCATTTATAGTACCTTAACGATTTAGTACAATTTATCATGATACAAAACTACATGCAATAATGACATTTGTACGTTGCAACGACTAAAAAACTTGCAACAAATAGTACTTGTGTTGCCTATATAGGTATGATATACTTGAATCATAGCAAAGGGGAAAAGCCAATCAGGAAAGCCCCGGCCGTCATGCAAGTTGGATTGCATGTAAAAAGAAACATCCAACAGCGCCGCCCACGCTATAAATAGATATGGGTTATGCAAGATAGATTGCATGTAAAAAGAAACATTTATCAGCGTTGCGCCCGCGCTATAAAAAGGTATGGGCAACAATTATAAATGAGAGGTATTTTATTATGACTAACTGGAAAATCGAAAAAACCGTTAACGCCGACAACACTGAAACTATTATTATCACGCGCCCCATTAACGACAGACCCAAAAGCACCGCTTGCATTACCCGCACTGTTAAGGCAGGCACGGTTGCCCACGTAAAATATGCTCGATTCAACGACGTTTTTTCCGTTGAGTCCGGCGAGATGGTAAAGCAGTTTGACGGCGTTTTGGATGTAGAAGAAGTTGAAAAAGCCTTGCACAATAGCGAGCCTTGCACAAAATGGCAGGTTCTGGATGTTCAGCCCAAAGACGAAATGACTCTGGGTATTCCGCGCGATGTATTCAGCGTGGTTGCCATTCCCATTGATCGTCCGTTGTCGCAACATTAATTTAATACTTTCTTGCGGGTTTTCCTGTAAAGCCCGCTTCCACGCTGTAAAAGCGAAAAATAAATTAAGGAGATGCACAAAAATGAAAATGCAACTTGTGACAATGAAGCTTAACGGCAACAATTTTAGTATTGCTAGAAAATCAATTGACACTAAAAACCGCTGTGAAAGTGATTATGCCAGTTGTAATATTACTGTCTTAAAACCTATGTTTTGTTGCAAAAGTGGCTTTATTGCTTCCGGTTTTTCCAGCTTTGAGAGTCCTATAGTAGAACACGATGTAAACAATACGAATGAAGATATTAACGGATTTATAAAGGAGGTGTTTTCAAAATGATGTACAATACACGTCAGGAGCTAGCAGACGCCGTTATAAAAGAGTACAACCGCACTGTTAAAGGTCAGGTAGAACAACTTTATTATTGCAAAGCGTGGGTTTTTATGCCTGATAATTCCGATTTTTTGATTCTGCAAAGTTATTCTACCATTGTAGCAGCTTTTCAGCGTACAACCGGCATTTTGTGGGTATTTGACTTTTATAGTAATACGACCGTACAACATATTACAAAGTTTAAAAATTGGTTACGGTACGAGTTTAGAACCGGTTGGGACTATCCCAAAAGAGTCAATCTGTACAACGATTCCAGAACCGGTAAGCGCGCCGCCCGAAAAAACCTTGACAATGACTTCGAAAGCGTTATTGCCGCCGCATTAAATCAGCACTGACCCAAAATAAAATATGCGCCGCTGTTAATAGCAGCGCATTTTTATACAAATTTTTAGTTAGAACTATTTATTATTAAGTATAAATATCTAGCAATAGTTAAGCCTAACTGCTAACCTGTGAAATTCTTAACACACTTTAGTGATTTAGAGTTCTAAAGCGATTGACAAATTCTTAACACACTTTACCGCCGTAAAGCGCTAAAGCGTCCATCCGTTAAGAAAAAATAGTGAGCAGGGCATTAATTTTAGCACAAACCCTGCTGCGCCGACCACCGGGGGTGTTGCAAGAAGCCTAAAAATAAATTGGGGGTTCAATTATTAAATTCACAAATCCCCCCTCCCTCTTCCTCTCTATTATAAGTAGGTGAAAATAATGACAATCCATGATATTCTAAAATTTATTATATAGTTTGGAGTTGATACAATGCGTTATAATGTTCCTATCCATTCCATCCTCATAGGTTCAATCATTAAATACAATGTAAAAGAATATGGTTATTTTTACGGAGCCGGACAAGAGAAAAGATCAATTACTATTGCTAAAATTGGTAAGGTTATAGATATTATAGAGCATGATAACAGAGTAGTTTATTATTCAGTAGCACCAAGTTCTAATTGCACATTTAATCAATTTTTTGTAGGTGATTGCTTAGATTCTGTTTGGCCGGAAGATGTGGAGGGCGTTTGTTATGACTATTAAAGACTTAGATACAGAAATCCTTGTTCTACTAAGTAAACTATGCGATAACTGGTATACTAAAGCCTGCCCTTCATGGCTAACACACTTTATGGACAAGGATTGTCAAGATTGCCAGCTTAGAGAGTTGTGTTATCTGCTTGATTGTTATAACACTGAGATTGAAGCAGAGCTTATAAAAAGAGCTCATAAATAGAGGTGAGTTTAGTCATGATTCTTCATCTTGATAAATATGATGACCTATATTTAGACAAATTAAAAAATTTTATTAGTCACTGTATAACTGGAACTCCTTGTCCAAATATTAGATATTGTGATTCTGCATGTGGTTTGAATCAATTCTGTGAATTATTGCAGGTTGCATATATTGATGTATGTCAGGAGGAATTTAAGCGCAATGGCACAGAACCATAAAACATTTAAGCGCCAAGCTGAAGCAACTAGATTACTGAAAAAGATAGGCGCAACAAGGCGTAAATCTGGAAAAGCTGGCATCACTGTAACAGGTGAGTTTAAAGAAAGTCTTAGAGGTAGACAATCTCCAGAAATTGCTAATGCTATTAAATTTACCGCTAATACTGCTCTTGATGAAGCTGAAAAACTTTACAGTAAGCTTATTGATACGTCTTATAGCATTGACGATAAAATATCACAAAAGCTTATGCAAGAGTATCTATCAAAATATTCAGAGCATATTAAATCATTAGATAAATCTGTCAAAGATAGTTACAGGTCGTTGAGAGTAGCTAATCGTCTTGAGGATATATTTAATTATAGTGATGCTGCGTATAAGATTCTTAGAAACCCAACTACCTATTTTGATAAAAAGAAATGGGGAGCAATTTCTGGTATACTTAACAATCTTATGGGTACATATAGTAGGAATATTCCCCCAGAAGATTTGAAACAATTATGCAAATTAGGTCAAAAGTTAGGACTGGATACGTTGGTAGATATAGACAGAGCTTATGAAGAATACGACAATTTGCTAAGAAATTCTGACCAGATTGGTAAGGTTCTGACTGACGCGAGTGATAAACTTAGGTCTATTACGCAGGGTAATGAAGAGTTTATAAAGAAGCATAAAAAAGTGTACGAAGAATTTACAGAACTTGCATCTAAATACAGTTTGTGGTGATATTATGGTTATGATTATTATAGCTGTTATTTTGCTTTGTATATCTCTAGTAGTGTTTGCATTAGCATTATTAGTAGATGAATTAGGCCGGACACAACTGGCAGATACTTTTCTTTCCTTCTCTCTTGCAGCTTCGTCAATGTCTCTCTTATTCTAATAATTTTTGGGCATTTATTTTATTATATTTGATTTGCCAAATCTTATTTAAGTATCAAGTGATTATGGGAGGTGGTGCCGTATGTGAGAAAGCGCAACGAACATAAGTATTCAACTATCATATATTGTTACGATATTGAAACATCATCCTTAATATATGGTGAGGATGAACTTAAAGAGCATCTGCAAAGCACTTATCTTCATGGTCTAGCTTCATTTGCTTATCGTCCTATACCTCATGCACCATTTAGTGACTTTGAGAATGAAATGGATTATAATTTCTTTAGGACTTATGACTCAATTTCTTCAGAATTTGAGAGAATCAATGAGGATGCTAAGAATAATGATGTGTATGTCAAAATCTTTGTGCATAACTTGAGCTATGAATTTGAAGCAATGATGCGTAACATAAATTTCTGCATTAAGAACTTTAACCCTAAACGTTTCATTGCAGTTGCTCCGCACCAGCCATTAGTAGCAGCTTTTGACCATCTTGAATTTTATGACAGCTTCAAGATTCTTTCATGTAAAAGCCTTGAGCTTATCGGTACAGAGCTTGGAGTTCCTAAACTTAAAAGAATCAAAGGCGGTTACAATCAGAAATATTATTGGTGGTCAGATTTACCTGATTCCGAATACATTTACAATGAACGTGACTGTAAGCTTGTTTTGTATGCACTATGCAGATACATGGCAAACTTCACTAAAGTTGATAATGTATCAGATATTGGAGTATCTAACACATCAATGATTAAGCGTGAAACAAGGCTTAACAGAAATATAGCTACCGATAAAGAAGTTCATACTGCACAATTTACAGCAGCGATAGAACTTAAGAATAATGAGCCATTTATGAAGTTCTTTCAAGACTGTCTTGCAGGTGGTTATACCCATGCTAATCCTTATGCGGTAGGTAAAATATTTAAGGATGTTTGGTGCTTTGATGCAAGTTCTATGCACCCGTCAGCAATGTATGGTAGGCGATTTCCTTACAAATGGAGAAAGGAGGTTAATCCTAATGAATGTTACCAAAATTTCCAGTCTGCAAATTATGAATTCTTATCTGGATGCGAAAGCGGCGCTAACTCAGGGTTCTTTGATTATCCCGACCAGCGGATTAAGTTATATGGATGTAAAGATGTTAAATTCTATTCAGTCCTCCAAGCAGCATACCGTGAATCAATCTTGTTTGAAAGGCCAATAAAATATAACTTTATGGCTAATGTTACCTTTTATAATATTAACGCTAAGGATTTTGGTAACTGTATTTACAGCTATATCAGTACATCTAAATGCACTAATGTTAAAAATGGTAACTTTGATAATGGTAAAGTAGTCAAAGCAGATGAACTTACATTTCATGGCTGTGATATTGACTTTATGTTAATTCAAATGCTTTATGATTATAGTAGTTCAGAATGTGATGAACTTTATTATGCAACAGCCCATAAGTTTATTAACAAGCCTTTACGCAATACAGTTAAATATTACGCACGCCAAAAGACAGGATTCAAGAAGCTTGAGCATAAAGTTGCTGACCATGTAGAAACGCTAAACGATTTTACATTTGAGGGATTGAAGCTTTATGATGATTCTGTGGCACAAGAGATTATGAATACCCATAACAAAGATTTAGTCCACTTTGCCTTAATGGCAAGCAAAGGCGGATTGAATGGTCAGTATGGGTGTTCAGCAATGAAGCCATTACGGCAGGAAGTTGGTGTGCAGGGGGACGGTGATAAATTTGAGTGGATACCAACTGGGGTTAAATTTCTCACATCTAGAAATTCCCTAAATATCTTCACCGATGGTTTATACACAGTTGCTTACAGTAGATTGCACCTTATTTGCTTTATGCTTTATCTAGTATTAAGCCAAGGTATTGAACCTCTCTATCATGATACAGACAGCGGCTATTTTGTTGGTTATAATGAGAATGTTCAAAAGGCCGTTGATAGATTCAATGAGAATATTCTTAATAATAGTGAGAATAAAGATTGTTACAATTTCGGCATTATGGACTTTGATGGTCACTATGAAGATTTTGTAACATGGGGGAGCAAATGCTATTGTGCAACATACTTAGATGCAGATAAGCACTTAAAAGTTAAGGCTACTGTAGCAGGTGCAAGCAAGAAACAGCTTTCTGAATTGTTTACACAAATAGTAAATGATGAAGATTTTGAGTACCTAGTGCAAGAATATTTTCGTCCTAACATTAGTTATGATGAATCCATAAACAAGAAGCTTATCCGTAAAACTCCCGGAACGCATATCATAGGAGATTTTACGGATGACAATGGAGAAACAGACCACTTAGACGAATATTCTGTAACTGTGCTTGAACCTTGCGGCTATACATTACGCTCTACAAATAGTCCTGTTAATAGAATGTATTATTCATTCTGTTATTCATTGCGTGGAGAATCCTATATAGATTATTTGCCCGAAGTTGTTAGCATAAACCATGATGAAAATGATAAAGAACTTTATGGAACTTATCATAAAGTGCAATCTGACAAAGAATATGCTATGTTAATTGACGGCAATCCTGCAAGTATATTCCAGTGGGAATGGAGTGATAGGAGATGATTTAGTTGAAAGAAAAAGATGTTTATAGAATCAGTAGAAGAGCTACCTGTCCTTATTATATTTCTCATACAGCAAATTATATTCGTTGTGAGGGTATGAGATTGTCACGCCAAGAATACAACCTTAAAACCGATTGTTGCGAACAGTATAAAAGCTGTCCTCAATATAAATTTCTTACTTACTATTACAACAAAAAGGAGAACTAACTATGTACACTAACAAGAAGTCTGCAAGTTCTATTATTTCTGACATTCGTGTCTATCCGTTTAAAGGCAATAAAAAATCTAATCTGGTTGCTATGGTATCTGTAACGTTTGGCGGTGTGTTTGCTGTCACTGGCCTTAAGATTATGGATGGCAAGAAAGGTCTGTTTGTTTCAATGCCGTCGGTTAAAACTAGCAAAGGAGAGTATAAAGATTCTGCATTCCCGCTTACCAAAGAATTTCGTAAGGTATTAAGCGATTCTATCCTTAACGCTTTTGAAGCACTTGGCGAAGATGAAGAGGAAGATGACGATTTACCGTTTTAATTAAATAGAAAACAGCCCCTAGGTGGATAACCACTTAGGGGCTGTTTTTATTAAGAAATATTAGGACGAAGAACTTTAATAGCAGTCATACCATTGTTGTTATTCCAGCGCGGATAATCCATAGGAGTGCCATCTTCATTTCTAATACGGTCAAGGATTACAGGAGAATTACCATTCATAAATCCAGAAACCTGAACAGTGACACCATAAGATGCAGGGCGTTTGAAATACAGGATAATTGCGTTACCATCATTTACATAGTAAACCTTATCTAGACTACTGTTAACATCCCAAGTTAAAGTCTTACCAGCACCAGCAGTTGCTCCATAAATAGCCTGATTGAGTTTACGATTGTCAACAGCACTGATAGCAAATAGTCCACCAGATTCAGGATTATTGCTAATATAAACAGTAAAATCAATGTTATTTCTATCCATCACACGGATAGAACCCTGTGAAGTAGAAACACCAGAAGGAATGGGAATAAATGCAAATGCCTTGTACTGTTCAGGGTCGCCGGTTACGGATTGACCATCAACCGTATACTGTGTCTGGTTAGTAATAGCCAAGTCAATGCAACGATGTTCATTAGCTGCGCAGATATACTGCTCACGGTTTACAGCTTCATTACCAAAGATATATTCACGTTTCGTATAAATGTAAACATCGTCAAGCTTACATACAGCATTAGTAACAGGATAAGTACCAATCGACTGAACAATAGTACTAACCTTAGAGGAACGATTGATAATGCCACCATTAACAATGAACTGTGGATTAGGACTAGTACCAATCAGAGCGATAGTTGCATAACCAGTAGCAGTAGTAGCAGTTTCATCATTACATGCATAAATCAGATTATTGATGTAAGCTGCTGCTTTTCCTGCCCCATCGAATACAAAAGCATACTTGCAAGTATCTGCATAGAAGTTAGTAACATGAATATCATTGTTAGTAACCTTGCAAGCGATTGAGTTATCCCACCAAGTATTAGCTTCAGTACCACCAGTACCGCCAGAGGGAATACCATTATAACTAGTCCAGTTGCAACCGTATACATTAGTACGGCAGTCAAAACCAATCTGACATACCATATTGACAAGGTTATTACATTCACAATCAGGAGCTTTATTACCCCAGAAAAATGCAACAGAACCAGTCCAACGTTCAACAGGAGTATTGTCACTAAATCCCCATACCATTACATTATCCATGTAGCAGTAACGGTTCAAAGTGCTGTTGGCGGGCTGCAAGTAAACACCATAGGACTTAACCTGATTGATGCTTACATTGTAAATGCTGTTATCGGTATATTTATTGGTAGTAAATACAATGCCACCAATCATACCTCTACAAGTAATGTCCAAATTAGCAATAACAATGTTACCAGTTACGTCATCACCCGATACAGTAATAACACCCTGACTGCCAAACGCGGTCGGATTAGCAGTATACTGCAAAATAGTATCACTAGTGCCACGCGCAGGGTCACGAGAAGAACCAGCGCCGTACAGGCTATGCTTCAGCTGCAATGGAGCACTTACTTTATAAGTACCAGCAGGAATAAACAGAGGTTCATTTTTAGTGTGAGTGTTAATGGTAGCAGTAATGTCATCACTACCGTCTTTTTTCAGCGTCTGATATTTTTCAATGCTAACAGGGGATGGCTCAACAAAACTAGGAATCTTACCAGTGCGACTTGTTAAAAATTTTGTGTTAGGGGCTGTAATGGTTCCCATAGAAACATAAGCATAATTATCATCAATGTTTGTTTCACGGGCTGATGCCAACGTTAAATTACCATAAATATATGTGGGGACTGTAGTGTTACCAATCGAAGTAATATCCGAATGAGCAGTAAACGCTTTTCCACCTTTTGAATAAATTTCTACTTTATTTGCAGTTACTGTCACATTACCATCAACAGTCTGATTCATATTACCGCTGACAGTCTGGTCAAGATTTCCAACAGTGTCTTTGTCAATCTTCTTATTAAGATTAGTGTTAATGTTTTTAATATTGGTATTGATTTGGTTAATAGAATCATCAACACTAGACTTATTATTGTCAACCTTAGTATTAAGGTCGTTCAGCTGTTCACCAATGTCAGTTTTCTTACAGTTAGTACCCTCAATATAACGTGTACCAGCATCCATGGCTTTCGTAATAACATACAAGTCATTATTCAGCCAAACAAGGTCATTAACTGCACGCGCTGCACTCGCAGTAGTTTTCAGTTTTTCATCAACAGGAGTGATAGCAAGTTTAACACTTCCCCAGAGTTCAGAGAAGTTACCAATCTTAGTCCAGTAATCTTCATTGTCAATATCAATGCCAATAGGTACAGGCTGTGTGCTCAAATATCCATCACCATTGACAGTGACAACAACCGTGTTACGAGGATACTGTTTGGTAATATCCCACTGAATAGGGTCTGCATAACTAATGGAACTGGTTTCAATGTACTGCTGCATTACCTCAATAACCTTAGATACCATTTCATAGTAACTAATGCTATCATCATAGGCAACAGGAATTACAGAACGGAAAAGTTTGTCCAAAGGATTGTACTTCAAACCTAATCACCTCTTTACCATAAACGCATAAACAGAACTTCCATATCTCTATACAAACAATTATAGATATTCGTGTTTTCTTTCATATAATCGTTCATAATAGATACAAGAGAGCAGCCACGATAACCTTTCTCTACATGGTCAAGAACCCGGTGTTCATTGCCATCACGATTTTCTTTTGCATTGTTTTTATCATCCTGAGTAGTGTTGCTATTACTGTTAGAATTGGCATTAGAGCTAAAATCATTAGTAGAACTTGCCTTACTATGGTCGGCATCCGACATATAATTACCAGCAAGAAAATTATCAAGACTACCCTGCGGAGTATCAGTGTGAGTATTGGTATTCTCTCCATTGGTGTTAGAATTGGAAGTATAATTGGAATTATTGGTGCCGTCAATATTGACCTTACTGCTCTTGGTTCTATCCTCAGTATTCACATCATGATGTTCAGTATTTTCGTCACTGGTAATGGAAAAGTCATCAGTTAAGAACATTTCATACTGCTTATCAAGCGCTTCAAAGAGGGGATTGTAATAAGGCATATGGCTGTTCATCCAATCATCCAGACGCAACTGCCAAAGACCAAAGGTTTCAGAACCAATTTCATTTGTATAGAAATGCTTAAGAATATTGGTTTCAAGCTCTTTTCGCTTATTCTCATTCCAGATAGGATAACTAAAATTAAAGATTTTAGGACGCGCGCGCTCAATAATTTCTGAATAAGAAACATTGGTGTAGGGTTCAGCAATATCAGCTTTTGATTCACAGATAAAGCGTACTTGAGTTGTGTATTTACTCATTGCTCTCACCATCCTCAATATTAGTATTGCTTAAATTCTCTTCATCCTCGCGTCCTTCCATAATCTTAGTCAATTCAAGCTGAGAACGCATAGATACGGAGATATTAGTATTAAAGAGCCTGTTATAATCCTTGCAGAATTTTTGACGAGAGTACAATGGTGAAAGACGGTCTGCTTCTACCTGACCTAAGGTCATTTGAACTTCAGTAGTAAATTGCCGCTCTGCTTTCATATTGTAGTTGCTTTCAATACCTAAATAGGTAAGAGCTTCTGCAAGAGTTTCTTTTTTCTGCTGCTCTAACTGCAAGCCAATATACTGAACGCCTAAATCAAGAACGCCCATCATGTTCTTAATATCATCAGTAGAGGGATTGCCTTTAACATACAGCCAAGGGTCATACTTATCTTGCTGATACACCATATTCTGTACAGAAAGTTTTGTATTTTCATTTGCATAAGCAATTCGGGGAGTTTTCTGCGCAGCAAGGTTTAAGTCAATCGTTCTATCTATATTGGTAAGACGTTGTGCGAACTGTTTAATGACAATAGCATCAGGGGAGCGGCACATATTACACCAAAGATAGGCACAGTTTTGTTTGTTAAGGCCACTTTTCTGATAATTAGAATTGTAGCCATAAGCACGAACATATTTAGGATCGCCAATAATGTCGAAGTTATCACTGGGCATAGCAGGAAGAATCAAGTTACCCATAACAGAGTCATGATATCCAGCCATTAAAGGTTGCCAGAACAAGAACTGTTCAATGAATCGTTCATCCAAAAAAGGAGAGTCTTCAAGTCCTTCCCATTTGAATCTTGCAAGTGCTATATCATACAGGCGATTAAACCAGTTAGCATAAGTTGCCTTAGTTAAGTCGTAGGAATCAATCCAAGGTGGCTGTGGTTTTTGTGAACGTTTATTCATTTACTCACCTACTTCTGGAATACGTTTATAGATAGAATTGTCTGCTTCATAATTTCCAACAAGTCCGGGATTATGCCAGAATGTAACACCACGATTAAAGATATCGTTAATCATTGTGGAAACATCCGCGGGAACATCACCTAAACAACAACAGTTTTGTGTTTTAACATAATTCCAGTTTCTTCTAGAATCAATGTTAGGAACCTGAACTTGGTGAATGGGATAACCATACATAGTCCAATAATCATCAATAACTTTTGCAAATTCTTTAGTAACATGATGATAACTAGCCATAGCATATGGAGCACTTGCATCTTTTGTAGGTAGAATACCTGCATCAGTAAAACGGAAATAAGGACTTACAGAACCATGGCTTTGTGGTGGTAATCTATCCATATCATCACGTTTTGCAAGTGTGCCAGCAATGTTAAGCATTTGATTGGCTAAGCCCTCAATAGCTCCATAAGTATTCTCAGGGAAAAGATCGGGATGTTTACCAGTCATAGCCTGAACATCTTTTGCCGGAGCAGTCAGCAGGTTAATACCAGCAAACATTGTACCAGCTACCAAACCTGCATTTTCAACAGCCATGGAACTAGAATTCTGTGCTGCATATACCTTATAAATATCAGTGTTATAAGCGCAAGTAGGCCAGTTGCTAATTGCAAAAACATCTTCCTGATTATAACCAGTAGAGCCTTTATAATCCTCTGCTGCAAACATTGCTGTAGTCTGTCCAGCATTTGACATTATATTGTATCCAATATGCAGACTTTTCTTTCTATCTCCAAGTTCAAAACGAAAAACGTGATTATCGCCTTGTGTCGAATAATAGCGGAGATAAAAATAAGGATATGTGAAAAGTTTATTATTCTTAGGGACATAACCAGCTACATTATTAGGAACTACAAAAGTCTTGTCATACTTACCAGTATCAAAGGTAAGGGGAACCATATAAATTCCCAAAATGCCATCAGGTGCTTGCCCTGCTTCTACAGCCTTAGCAATAAAAGCATTAGCAGATTCAGCTGTGGTAAAAAAGTTTTCTTTACAACCTGAATAAATGCCAAATCTTAAAGAGCCAGATGCAGGAGTAGAATCTTTTTCGGGTTTATCGAATGTGGTAACAATACAGATACGCTTATCAAAATCAATGTACTGCTGAATATCGTCAACATAAGGCCCTGTATCCAGTTCATCGTTGATGATATTATCACCAATTTCATCAGTATTTGTATGAGAACGTTCAATAAAACAGGGCTGTAACGTTACCTGATTAAACCAAGTTTGCATTACATCAATAGTAAAGTAGATTCTACTGGTTTCGTTAGCAACATATTCTACCCTGTCAATAAAGGCATAATACCATTTATTAGAAAAGTCGGCGTTCTGAAATACGATATAATTACACTGTTCAATCGTTTCAGCATTAACACCAACAGACAGATAACGGTCTAAACGCTGATATGTGTAATTGGTAAGATGAAGAATGGATTTGGAAGTGAAATAAGCAAAACGGGAAGAATCAGACTGAAACCTAAGCACATGATTATAGGTTTTATCTGTAGGGATACCCTTACAGATATAAAGTTGCATATTTGGCAATGTTATTGCTCCTTTCAAAATCTGTAGGGTGGTTTACACATCATCCAAATTGGAAGTTTACGTTTAGTTGTGGGAGTAGGTGGTTCAGGTGGATTTGCAGCATCCCATTCAACATCCCATGTACCTACTTTATTAGGAATACCAAGAATGGCAGAGGGGTCAGTTCTATATGCTGTACCATAACCGCCTATCCAATATTCCCAGTGTGTATGAATACCGCTGACATTACCTGTTTGTCCTTGCTCTCCAATATATTGACCACGAGTAATTGTTTCACCAACACTATGAATCTGACTAACAAAATGAGCTGCAAGCCAATAGCTATTATCGCTCGTTTTAACTACAATGTAGTTGCCCCAAGAATCGTTACCAGTCGTGCCACCTTGCCAAGTATGGGCTGTTTCAACCACACCTGCCATTGGTGCATAAGATTGATGATTTGTGTGTACTGTGTCAATACCACCATGAACTGAACCATCAGAATAATGTGGATAACCTGCTGAAACTCTGATTGTGCTTTGGTCAGTGATACATTGTTTGTAAACTGCCATATAAGCAACGCGTGATATCGTATGCGCGCCCCACGTTTTAGGAGGATAAGCCTATATGCTTAAGAAAGTGTCAATTATCAAACTTTAGTAATAGTAGTATTAGCAGTAGTATTAGCAGTAAACTGCACAGCGTTTGCAAACGGAGATGCAGAATAGATACGCCAGATGTGATGGAAGTAGTTCCAATCCAGAGTAGAGCCAAGGTCAGTTTCACGCATGGTGTTCAGCTTAGTATAAATTTGGAAGAAGTCACGGTCAACCATAAGTGCCTGAATAGCGGTCATATCTTTATCGTTAGGGGCAACGTGAATATAGGTATTATCGCCACCAGCTGCAATAGTGACAGAACTAGTGCCAGAGGGGTCATTACCAGTAAGCAGGTGTTCCAGACGTTCCACTTCATACTCATTAAGAGCAAAGCTATCAACTTCCAGACGATGCCCCATGAAATCTGCTTTATCCATGTTAAACGCGCTTGCCAGAACATCAACATCAATAGAAGCAGAAATATCAACAGGAACAATGGTGTACAAGCGCTCAGCCGGAGTATTCATAGGAATACCAGCAGCGTTATATTCCTTAGAAATAAACTTCATCTTGCCATAAATCTGGCGGAACTTCTTAACCAGGGTCTTACCGGAAGCTTCATCAGTAACAGCATCAACAGTTACTTTCTTGATCTTATTGTTCTTAACCAGCTGATACAGCAAGTACTTCTTCATGATGAAAGCATCCAGTTCAGCAGGCTTATAAATCTGGTCGATGATGTTCTGTACAAAGGCAGACAGGTTAGCTTCGCTCACGAAAGCAGTTTCCAGAGCTTCACGATTAACAGTTACCTTGTACTTAATGCGAGAGTTCACAGCATGATAAGCAGTGTAAACCTTAGCAGGGTCGCTACCAAATTCAGCTTTCATAACTTCATCATTAGTAGCACGGTCAGCAGAGAAGTAAGGGGTTGCTTTCTGCATCATTACATAAATTTCCTGAACAGTAGCGCCAGTACCCAGAACACCCTTATCAAAAACCTGCCAAGGATCCTCAAAAGAAATGTAACGCATAACGGTCAGGCCAATACGGTCAACCAGAGCATTGCAGAAATAGTTCAGACGTGGTTCATAAGAATTGATAAACGTCCATGCGGATTTAATGGAATCAGTAGTGTTTTCAATCTGCGGAGCACCACCAAAAGTGGCGTCACTATCAAATACAGCCTTAATAATACCAACAGCAGCAGAGGACATAGTTTAATACCTACCTTTCTTAATAGTTGCACTCAATATCCAGAGTGCCATCAATAATAAGTTTGCCTTTAGCGGCAGCGGACAAAGTTACAACGCCAGTAGAAGCTACGGTAGCACTAGAAATGGTGCCATCTGCAAGAACTACACGCAAGCAGGGGATAGAATTGGTAACTACAAATTTACCATAACCAGTTTTCATAACACGAGCCATTACTTCACTGGGAATTGTAAATGCGGTAGTACTAGCAGTTTGGCCTTTATCAAGGGCAGTATGAATAACCAGAACATTAGAGATGATGCTCATTCTCTGGTTGTGGAAGGAATAGGCCATAATATAATCATCTCCTTAAATGTCTTTAAGATAATATTGACCTGTCAAATAGTTATACAGTTTTCCGTTAAGAACTTCATTAGAGACCATATAATATTTTCCATCATTGCTTACTATTCCAATAGAAATATTATAACTTGCAAAGATATTTAACCCATATCGCTCTCGCGTCATGCTATTAGTAGTATAAGCAAGACGATTGTATATTGCAACAGGAACTTCTACAATATATTCACCAGATTTCAGTTCTTTTGATAACTTAATATGACAAAAAAAGCATATTTCCGATAACTGTGAAATTATCGTCATTATAACTAAATGGTCTACTCATAATTTATCACCTACTTTCTACCAAACATCTGCTTAACAAAAGCCTGTGCGGCTTCATCAACGGTAATACCCTTAGTATCAGGCTCCTGATATTTGTCCTCTTCCTGTTTATCCTGATTCAGAAAAGAACGCACATAATCTTTGCGCAGATTGTCATAAGCCTCACGCCAATTAGATGAACCTTCAGGACAACCATTTGTATAAGCATTTGCTTCATTTCTACATTCATCGAACTCATCAAGAACGCCACTGATAAGTGTACCCTGTTCCTCAGGTTTGGCATCTACAAAGCCAGTAAGCATTGCAGAAATTTCATCTCTGGTTTTCATTATTTATTACTCCGTTCATAAGTCAGTTTAAGATTCTCGCAAAGGGCAATAATAGCTTGCATATCAACGCCAGTTGCATGAATCTTAATGTAGTCGCCTTTAGTAGACTCTCTGGGGACAGAAGTGTAACAACCAAGATGCTTCATGACATTAGAGGTTGCGCAAATAAAATTACTGTCAAGCCAGTTCAAAGGATTAACACGACAATCATGATAAATTACTTCAAAATGAAGGTGCGCACCATAGCAATTGCCAGTTGCGCCAGAATACCCGATAAGCTGACCCTCATAAACGTGTTGACCGTTTTTAACTAAACACTCTTTAAGGTGTGCATAGCGTGTTTCCAGCTTAGAACCATTATAATTGCTATGCATAATTCTAACCATGTTGCCATAAGACTGCATCCCAGTTTTAGTCCTACCATCCCAGCTCTGTACATAATTTACAACACCATCCTCAGCTGCATAAACAGGTGTACCTGGAGAAGCACGCAGGTCAATAGCATGGTGTACAGAACCATCGCTATAAGTCCAACCAGCCGTGATAGTATGATTCTCTAAAGGCCAGCAAAAAAGAACATCACCGTTTGATTTCCTCATTTTCTTCATCTCCTTTAAGTTTTTCCAAATAGGGCTTAAACAGAGCAGAAAGTTTAGGATTTACAGCACACATATTCTCAATAATGCTGATAAGCTCCATAATGCAAATATAAGTAACTACAGCACCTACAAGGGGAATTTGAATTCCAAGGTCAACATATTTCATAGCATATTCAATACCATAAGAGCCTACCACAGCAAGAATCTCCATGCACTTGTGATAACCACCCTCACGCATGATAGATGAATTGTAAGAACCATCGTACTTTGCTTTAATCAGCCCTGTAAGAATATCAAATGTGATAAACCCAAGAACAATTGCAAAGGGCATAAACCCAACTCCTAACATTATACACCTACAATCTTCAAAATATCCATCAGGTATCGCCTAATTATTTCATCTTCACAATACAAACCCCCTAACCGATATTGCTTAATTATATATAATAACCAGTTAGGACGTGGAGTGCGTGCAATCAAAATAGTGTTATAATCATGGTCATCATTTGTCAACGCATAAATCACGCCACTACCCGGACTGTATTTTCTGGAAAGATAACATTTACCAGTAGAGAAATCTACCCATAAACCTAAATAATCATCGTGAATCTTGAAGCCAAACTGATATTTAGCTTCAGGTGTTTTCTTAGCAATACCAACTACACTATCTAGATAGAATTCATTGTGAACTGCATATTTACCAAACTTGCTGCCTTTCATCAAACGGCCAAAGTCGGTTTTCTCTTTTGCTTCAATATATTCTTCATTGTTGGCAATTTGGATTAAGACTAATCCATCTCTAGTTGTGGCGATTTGCTTTTTGTTAATTGGCTTTTTAATGTCGAATTCTGTAAAATAGGGATTTGCCCATGTAACAGCATTACCAAAGAAGAATACAACCACTCTGCGCATACGAGCAATAGTTTCGTATAGTTCGCAGAAAAATGTTACTTCATCTTTAAGATAACCATGATGGCTTTCGTCCATAGAAATAAATTCATCAAAACAGATTTTATTAACAAGTGGGAGTTCTTCGGATTTAGCAGATGAAATATATCTGGTCTGGCCAGCAAGTTTACCATCTATATAATAAGCGCCTTCAGGAGTTCCTTTTAACTCATGGTCAGGAAATTCATGAGCAACCGCAGCCCAGAAATTTTCTTTAGCTTTCTTATTCATCTCAGTTTTGTAGCGGCGAATATAAATAAATTGGTTCCCGTTTTTGATAAAATCTTCAGCAGCCCATTTCTTAAAGCCATAAGTTTTACCACAACCACGAGAACCAACTACAAAATTAAAGAGCGCATTATAAGATAACGTGTTCTTTAAGTCCCACCACATTGACATTGTAATACACTCCTTTCATATTTAATATTAAGCCGAGGACACGACCATTATGCTTAGAGTTAGTGCTCCAATTAACTTGGATTGCGAACATCTTGTGCTGTCCTTTTGGATGGCGGGAGTAGGAAAATGACAAACCTATGTAACCATCAAACTAACAGGCGTGTTAGTGCGGCTTTTGGTGGTAGAAATGGGCACAACCCCATTAACATCCAATGACCAGTTTTCCGTTACTCTTAAAGAGTTCTACCATGTTAAGGGTGGCGAAAGGAAATGCGCTAGCAGTCACGCAAACCTATCCGTAACGCTTCACGCGCCTGACCACGGCTTAGGAGCATCATTCGTGCCTTTCGCTCCCTATGATTATATTGTACTTTATAATCCGTATAAAGTCAATAATACAGATTGTACTTTTTGTAAAAATAGGAATGATTATTACATAGTGTATAATGTTAACTGTAGGATGGGTTAAGGGTACGATAAACGGGACTTTTAAGGTTAACTGTAGGATGGGTTAAGGGTACGATAAATGGGACTTTTAAGGTTAACGTAGGATGGGTTAAGGGTACGATAAAAGGGACTTTTAAGGTTAACGTAGGATGGGTTAAGGGTACGATAAACGGGACTTTTAAGGTTAACGTAGGATGGGTTAAGGTACGATAAATGGGACTTTTAAGGTTAACGTAGGATGCGTTAAGGGTACGATAAATGGGACTTTTAAGGTTAACGTAGGATGCGTTAAGGGTACGATAA
>OFMO01001150.1_pt1 | contig 18215 bp, 7 predicted proteins | sample 1541821 | NCBI WGS metagenome assembly OFMO01 (sample SAMN04209253, study PRJEB22552) | human gut metagenome | biome: gut; material: feces | host: Homo sapiens | place: USA: Oklahoma | reverse complement strand
AAAATCCCGCTGTGTTTGTAGAAATAGACTAAATTTTCGACTTTTCAGATACACCTTAGTCCTGTCTGAAACATCAAAAAGCTCGTCTGTTTCAGCAAACGCAGCCGGATTTTGTGCTTGCGAAAGATCCGCTATTTTCGTTGCTCTCAGATGCACCTCAGGAGCTGGCGCAAATAGAAATCGGCAAGAGGGAACCGGGAATCAGGGGCGGGGCAGGGGGGACAAAAAAGCGAATGGCATATGTGCAGCAAACCCGCACCCCGGTGTAAGGGGGGAACGGCGTCCCGTTGGCGGGCGTGCAATCCACCAAACACACACCCGCCGCCGCAAACACCGCAAACCGTTTGCAGGGGCGCGGTGTACCCATCGCGCCGCAAAAAAACGGGAACCGTGCGCCGCAAACCTGCCATCCCTCCCACAAGGCGCCCAACCAGCCGCCAGGCCCCGCCGCAAACAGGCGCATGCGAAACAAAAAATTGCGCAAAAACAGAGAAATGCAACAAAAAAGGCGAATTTTGCGGCACAGTTGCGCTCTGTGCGCGCAGAGGATCATAAAACGCGCGGTCAGAGTATATAAAAACGACCGCTGCCAAAAAGAAAATTCGGAATAAATTGCACAAAGGCTTTGAACATATTGTATAATTGGAGGAAAACGCAATCAGTAAAAGTGCTGAAAAACAGGTATTTACGTGGATGGTGTTGCCTTTTCAGTGTAAAGGTGATATATTTTAATAGTAAATAGTAAATGCGCAATGAGAAGACTCGGTGCGTAATTTTTTTGAAAACAACATGGCAACGGTTGCGCAAGTAAAAGAAGCTGGCTTCTTTTACTGTTCCACAGGGATCCCCTGTGGAACAATGTGCTTCCATTAAGCCAGCGCGAAAGGCGGGTGAGCAGATTGAATAGAACAGGAAACAACACAACAGGTTGGGCGCGCCGGCTGACAGCGCTGCTTATCACCGCTTGCCTGGTTATGGCAATGGCCCTGCCTGTATACGCCGAGGTGGATCTTCTGCCCGACGCACCTGACGAAGTAGAGCTGCTGGAGGATGAGCAGGGAACGGTCTCCGGGGAGAATACCGCTCCGCCGGAGCAGAACGCCGCCACCCCGGAACCGGAACAAAGCGCCGAGCCGGAGCAGCCCGCCCCGACCGAAACGCCGGAGCCCACGGCAGAACCCACCCCGACCCCGGAGCCGACAGCCACCGCAACGGCCACCCCCACGCCGACCGTGACCCCCACCGCCACCCCGGAACCGACCGAACAGCCGCAGAAGATGTACGCCGCAAAAAGCGTGGATAACGTGCAGGCAGTTAGTGAGGGGGGAGTGCCGGATACTTACACGCTCTATTTTGCAGTGCCTAGTAGCTGGAGTGGTTTTACAAGCGTTAAAATTTATGCAGTAGATACAAACAACGATAAAGAGCCGCCGTATACGCTTGATATGCAGGAAGCTGACATAACGAAGGACGGAAGAAAAATTTATTCTGCGGACCTGAATAAGAACAAACACTATCGATTTGGAGGATTGAATGGACTTGAATTTTGGGGATATAAGGAAGATACACTTACAGACGATAACCCTACAGCCAAAGTAATAATTGCTGATGTAAATGCACGTACGTGGTGGAAGACGTTCGATCCAACTCGTGACAATTATATCGGCGGCAACTGCTATGATGCAGAGGGCGCAGAGGGCAAGAAGTGGTCTACCTATACGGTTACGGTTCGCCATAATCAGTTCGCTGGCAAAGAGATGTCCTTTGAAAATAAAACCAGTGAAACACTAACGAACGTCCAAGCCTGGTTTTATGAACCGAATGAGAATGGAGAGCTTATCCAGGTCGCAATAGCCTTAAATAATGCTGGGGCGGATTCTGGTATTGCTCCTAATTCCACAGCAACCTTTACCATTCCTAACGATTATTGCTCTTATGTTCAGTTTACATGGAATGAGAGCGGTTCCACAAAATCCAGCAAATTCTATAACTTCTATGGTGAAAAAGTTAGTGATGATAAAAAATCCTTTACATACAGTGATACAAGTAAATGCTTTATCTATACTGGCGAAGACAACGAAAGATGGGGTATAGAAAAGTCTGTCCTTATCTATTACGATGCTACTTTCTCAAAGCTGCCAACAACAGGTACTAATGATACTGACGGCAACTATTCAATCCCCAAAGCCGATCAAAGTACGGAAAGTACGGTTTACTACTGCTTAAAAGGAAAAGACAAAAAAAGCATAGGCGGCGAAATGAGCCGGATTAAGGGCACAGATTACTATGCAGCAGATGTGCCGGATGGCTATACCCAAATTGCATTCTCTTCGTATCCGTTGAGTAGCGATAAGATCCTTACAAACTGCGGCAACAATACAGATTGGGTAGACATCCCTTTAGATTATAAGGATAAGGAACAGTGCTTCTATGCGGATACGAATGACGATACAATATATCACAGTGGCCCACGCGGCGGCTACTGGGCTCCAAAAGACACCACCCCGCGTGATGCCGAAACGTGGAAAAATCGTGATGCCGAAACGGGGAAAGAAACTCCAATAGTAGATATTGCATCCGTTCCTTTTACGGAAGAAGCAAACACAAAATATGTTACCAGTACGCTGTATGACTATTATACAGATTACGAGTTGAACGGCAAGAACCGTGATGGCTACGGTGAATATAAGGGTGCAAGTCACCGCACCTGGGTAACCTTCCGTGAATTTGATCAGGCGCTGAGCGATTATTATCAGACTGCAGGTGCCCAATATCCGATTTATACCGGACATTTCCAGCCTGCAGGCTCCCCTGAATTTAGCCAGATTGAAGATACATTAAAGTTGTTTGGGTACAACGACTTTGGTCGTTTTATGGCAATCAATAACTCTCAGCGTAATGAAGATAATAGCGTAGATATTAAGCATACATACTATGCCTATCAGGGATTGGTTGCGGATACAACATCCAACGGTAAAGCAACAGGTGAACCGCTGCTGAAAGATACAGAAAAAGTAGAACCGCACTTTAGCAAAGACTTCCTCCTAGGAGAAAATAGTAAAAAAGCAAAGCTTGGTGAAGTGTATGAGAATGTAAAGTTCCCATTTACTAAAAAGGAAAATCTTTTTGATAACGATCCCGGCGTTGATTATTGGTACTTTGACAGCAAGGATACAACCTTGTATCTAAAACAAGATTCGGGACAAAATTCGGATTCAAAATATTTTCTCCAAAGTACCGATAACAGAAAGTCTTCTGAGAATGTGGATGCGTCATCGGGCGGGCAAGGCCATTATGGCTACTTCCCGTTCAATGAAACAGCAAAACCTGGTGTGGCTTCTACCTACAATTACGGCTTTGGCACCAAGCTGCAGATGGATTTTACCCTGACGGATGACGGCAAAGTTGAAACAAACGAATTTGTAAATGGAGAAAAGAAAAAAACCAGCATCAAGTTCTTCTTCTCCGGTGACGATGACGTTTGGGTATTCATTGATGGCCAGCTGGCGCTTGACGTTGGTGGTGCGCACGGTAAAGTATCCGGCCTGCTGGAATTTGGCGAGACAACTACAGACAAGGGAGAAAAGAAAAATAGTGTAACAGCCTATGTCAGTAAGGTCAAAAAAGGCGGAACGTCAAATAGTGACCAAGATGGAAGTTCTGTCAAGGACGTAACATATAATGACGAGAAGATTTCTTTCTCCGCGCAAGGCACTACTCTTACATTCGACAAAGGCCAAAAGCACACCCTTACCATGTACTACATGGAACGTGGTATGTGGGAATCCAACATGGCGGTGGCGTTCAACTTCCCGGATAATAACGAGCTGAAGGTTCAAAAAGAGGTCGATCTGAGCAACGTTACTGACGATGACTTCAAAAAATGCTTTACAGGCCGGAAAATCTTCAACTTCACCATCCAGAACCAGGCAACCCATTATGGAGAAAAAAAAGCCGCTGACCCGGATACAAGCGGTACTCACTCCCAAGTGGTGAATTTGGAGACAAGCACTATTGAACCCGCAACCCCAAATAACGATGCCTACATTTTCGAGAAGGCTGATAACCCCGGGCCAGATTCCGGGACGAATAAAGAAAAGGTCCTTCACTGGTACGCACGCTATATGGATACGGAACCCGTCAGTAAATGGCGTAAGAACCGTTATGGCATCCTGACGCTGAAAGAACCCATCAATATCGAAAACGAGCGCTTCCTTACGTTCGAGGTTTACGTTAAGCACGATGATGGTGGTGAACTTTCCCTCAACAACCTGTATCTGGAACTGCTGGATGAACAAACACCTATCCACGGCCAAAAAGGCAGCCTTGGCACAACAGGCATTAACGGCGCAACGTATGGCTCGGTCGAACTGAAGACAGACCAATGGGTCACCGTAAAGCTGGACCTGCACAAGATGAAAGAGCAGGGCGGTTCGGACGGCAAATTTAGCGGCAACGTTACAACCATCCGCGTGGGCGATAACTATAGCCGCAACATCTATTTCAGGAACTTTACCTTCATTCCCAAAGCGAAGCCAAGTACGATGTCCGGCTTTACAACCAAGCAGGAGGACATCCCGGATTACGGCTCCGTCAAAAGCGGTCAGCTGCAAAACGCCGAAAACGCACAGTACACCTCCAACATGGACACAGACACCCAGTTGGTGGAAGGCGACGGAAGCTTTGTTCTGGAAGCTGGAGAAACCGTTACCTTCAGCGACCAGTTCCGCCGCGGCAGCTACATTTCGCTCAAAGAGGAACTGAACCAAAACCTGTACGACACCACATGGACGGTGTACGAGAACGGGGAGGCGGTTAAGTCGATGAAGGGCGATAACACGGTAAAGACCGTGAAAGTTGACAACCCGAACAAGTCGCTGGATGGGCAGAAGGATCCCGCCAAAGGCCCCGATGATGGCCGAACGGAAAACAAGGGAACAGGAGAAGAGCAGCCGAATGAGAATCGGTATAACGGAACTAAACCCTCCGACACCAACACCATCGTCTTCCGCTCCTATAAGAATCCGGACGAAACAAGCTCCACGCTGACAAAGCTAAAGGTAAAATACGTCAACAAGGTCAAAACCGGCGGGCTGAAAATCCAAAAGAAGGCCGCAGATGATGAAACCTTGACCGGAACCTACAAGTTCAAAGTTACCTTTGATAATGTTGGCGGTGAGGGTCTGGAAGATGGGGACATCATAAAGTATGTTGAGATCAAAATGGGCGAAAATGCCGATAACACCGGAACCATCACCGGCATCCCCGTTGGCACCCGCTATACCATCGAGGAAGTCGAAAACAACGATGGTGCCAGACTGCAAAGCGTATCCGTTCCGACTGATTGCCATTCCGCCCATGTGATCCACAACAACACCATGGTGGAAGGCGAGATTAAGGAGGCAGATACCGCCCCAATTACCGCAATCTTTACCAACACCCGGCGCACACTGATCAACATTGAGTTCGACAAGCTCTGGAGAGATGCAGAGAATAAGGAACTTAAGAACCAGCCGAGCGAGATTTACATCCAGCTCCAGCGCCGCCTGGAAGGCAGCACAAATGATAAAGATTGGAAACCGGTAAAATACCCGGCTGACAACACGCTGGACTATGTTACCATTAAGCGCGGTGAAAACGTCTGGCAGTTTACCTTTAGCGGTTTGGATCAGTACCAAATCAATACGGATAATAAGCACATCAATTATGAATACCGCATTGTGGAAGGTACGGTGACAGGTACCGGGGAAAATAGCAAATTTGCCCCGGCAAACGGAACTATTACGATTAAAGGCAATACGTATGTTGTAACGGCTAAAGCGGAAGCAAAAATCAGCGATGGAGATAGCACAAAGGTCACCGAAGCCACAGTAGTCGATGGAACCATCACCGGCGACAGCGGCACGATTGTACTGACCAACACGCTGCAGAACCCGAAGTTTGTACTGAATATCATCAAGAAGGACGCGGAAAAAGACAAAAAGAACAATGAAGTATTCTTGAAAGATGTTGAGTTCAAGCTGGAAAAGCTGAGAGCCGAAAAAACAACCGAAGGAAAAACGCAGTATACGGTTGATACTGGCTACAAATTCAGTAGCAACAACAAAAATTATTTGACCGGTATAACCGGAACGGACGGCGAGATTACAAAGAACCCGTTCAAAAATCTGGAACCCGGCAGATACCGGCTGACAGAAACCAAGGCACACCCGGGGTACAACCTGTTGTCCAAGTCGATTGATATCGAATTTACCCAAGACGGCAAGTACAAGATAGACGATGGCAACCTCAAAAATGCAGCGGGCACAGCAGCCAGCGGCTACACAGTTACCCTTACCGTTCTGAACCGTAAAACGCCTGAGCTGCCCCACACGGGTGCAGACGCGCCAAGCCTGTGGCTGCTGATCGGCATGCCGCTGGCGGTGGCAGGGCTGTTGATATTCACATTCCGCTACAACAGGAAAGGGGGCCGGCGACATTAACCATCCCCCGGAAACCCAGCAACCCCCAGGGTACAGGGCCTGCCCGCCAGTGCGCGCCCGTTTTACGGCAGGGCGCAGCCATAAGCCGGGGTATAACTGAAAAGCTGAAAATATCGCCTGTTTCTATAAGCGCAGCCGGATTTTGCGCTAAGGCTTAAAAAGCCTTGGGATCCGGAAAGGATTCCGGTGGCTCTTTGCCTTACATCCTGCTTGTGGCTGCGAAATATCCGTTATTTCCTTTGTTTTCAGATGCACCTTAAGCCAAGTGGGCAAGCGGCCCGGTTTTCCCTCCCTTTTTTCTTTACGGCACAGTGCGGGCGGCGCGGCAGCGTTTCCCCGCTGCAGCGCCCCGCACTGCACGCCGTGCTGATGCAGAACCCCTAAGCCGGGCGGCTTTGCCGCCCATCCGATGATGACTTTTTTTAAGAGAAGAGGTACTGAAATGAAAAAAGCAAAACGTTTTCTCACAGGCCTGTTGAGCGCCGCCCTGGCCCTCAGCCTGTGCGCCATGCCAGCAATGGCAGCGGACAACGGTGAAACACCGGCAACAACGCCACCACAGGATGTTTGGACGCAGGATACCGGTTCCATTACGATTCATAAGTATGAGTACAATGGCCAGGTAAAGCCGAACAGCACTGGTGAAGAGAACGATGTAGATAAACTCCCCGAGGGTGCTACAGCATTGAAGGGTGCAACGTTCAGCATTTATCAGGTTATGGACCGTGCCGCGCTCCGAAATTACTATGACGGTACGGATGGCCAAACAAAGGTTACAGTCGATACATACCTGAACGAAACCGAGGATGCGATTAAACCTGATCAGAGCTATTCCAAGGTGTTCGCTACAGATACGACTGACGAAGACGGCATTGCCAGTTTTACCGAGCTCCCGCTTGGTTTGTATGTAGTTGTTGAGACCGGTACCCCGGATAAGGTTACAAGCCCGGTGAAGCCGTTCCTGGTATCGGTTCCTATGACGAAAGCAAGCAGTCTCAACGAATGGCTGTACGATATCCATGTTTATCCGAAAAATGGAACAACTTATGGCGAAGTGAAGATTGTTAAAACCGGACGTGTTGGCTCTGGTACGCCAAACAAACTCAGTGGTGTAACCTTCACGCTGGAAAAGTGGAATGAGACTGACGGTAAGTGGAACCTTGTAACAGCCAGTGATAAGGATGGCAAAGAGTTCAATCTGACAACCGATACAAACGGTGAAATTTCCGTAAGCGGCCTGTCTCAGGGCAAGTATCGCTTTATCGAGCAGTCGATTGAAGGAAAAAACACCTACATTATTGACCAGACCCCCATTGAATTTGAAGTGAACAAAAAGGGTGAAATTGTATATAATGGAGAAACCAAGGCAGCGTTTTCTATTTCTGTTATCAATGAAAGCCCGGATGTTGAAAAGAATGTAATTAAAGGCGATGAGCTCAAGACCGATACGGATTACAGCATTGGCGACGAGGTTCCTTACCAGATCACGGTAACGGTTCCGAAGAACATTACCAAGCTGACGACCTTTACCGTAAGCGATACGCCCAATCATTTGAAGTATAATAATAATGCGGTATTGACATGCAATGGTGCTCCTGTGGATGAGGGCGTATATACCATCGCTACCGAGGGCGAGGGTGTTCCTGTAAATGGATTTAAAATTACATTTACGCCTTCCCAAATGGAAAAATATGCCGGCCAAAAGATTATTATCAAGTATACTGCAACTTTGCAGAGCGATGCTGACCAGACGACCGCAGGCAACTGGAATGACGTTTCTCTCGTTTATGGCAGCAAAATTGGTGTAGACGGCAAGGAAGGTGGACAGAAAGAAATCCATGATAGTACCTTTGTTTACACTTTCAAAGTAAAAGTGCATAAAATTGCAGACGATACCAATAAGGGACTTGAGAACGTAGAGTTTGACCTGTACAAAAAAGATGAGAACGGCAAAGTAACTGGCGCTGATGCAAAAGCTTTGGGCCTGGATCCCAATGAAAAGTGGACCAAGGTCAATGAAGCGCCGCTGAAAACTAATAAGGAAGGCTATGTGGAACAGGGCGGCCTGGCAAACGGTGAGTATTACCTGGTTGAAACCAAGACTGCCTCTGGTTATAACCTGCTGAAAGCTCCTGTCAAAGTTACCTTGAGCATTCAGGAAACGACGACATGGACTGATACGTACATTTATGATGAGAGCGGCAACATGCTGAAGCATACGGTTGATAAGAAAACCACTACTTTTAAGGATGGTGATGAGGTTAGTGATGGTGTGCACACGATTACCGTTGTCAACCGCAAGGGCTTCGACCTGCCCACCACCGGTGGTTTCGGCACCCTGCTGTTCAGCGGCATTGGCGTGCTGCTGGTTGTGGCCGGTGTTGGCGTGCTGCTGAGCCTGAAAAAGAAGAACCGCGCCTGATGCGCCCGCCGCAAGGCAAAACAATGTTACAATTCACCAATAGGGTATAGAGGGATAATCCATCATACACAGGGGGAGGGCCGGGTTTGGCCCTCCCCCTATGGTGGGTTATTGGGAAATAAATTTTTTTGGGTGTACATGGCCGTTGTTCGGCTGATTTTTAGGCCCTGCGTGGGGAACCACCCCATGGGCGTCAGGTTTGCGGCGGGGAGCCACCCCTCAGGCCGCTCCGCGTCCAGCTCCCCTCAAGGGGCGCCAATATCTCGCGTGCAGAACCTAAAAATAAATATGGCAAGGCCCGCCAACGGGCCGATGGCGGGCATCGGCCCCTACAAATGATTTGCAATGTTTGCGGCGCAAATGCGCCGCGGTCCACCACAATGATTCATGATTCTTTATTATTTTGTCTGCCTCCAATTCCTCATTGCTAATTCTTAATTCCTAATTCTTAATTGCATCAGCTCCCAACTTCAACCCTCTCACGGAAAGGTTCGCGGTGACGCTATGGATACCACAACAAAACTAAAAGTCGGCTTTGCGGCCTTGATGATCCTGTCCGGCATTGGGGTGGCATCGTACCCGGTTATCAGCAACGCGGTGGCGCAGCGCCACGCCAGCGAAGCAATCCAAAATTACGATGATACCGTAAAAAGCATGGATACCGAAAAACTGGACGCCGCCAAGGAGGCCGCCCGCCGCTATAACCAGCAGCTGGACAGCGCCGTGGAGCGCGATGCCGCAGGCGAAGCGGAGGATACCGGCACCAGCTATGTGGACCTTGTGGATGTGGGCGAAAGCCTGGGGTATATCACCATCCCGAAAATTGACGTCAACCTGCCTATTTACGAAGGCACCAGCGATGATGTGCTGCAAAAGGGCGTCGGCCATCTGGAAGGCTCCAGCTACCCCCTTGGCGGCGAAAGCACCCACAGCGTGCTGACCGGCCACCGCGGCCTGCCCGAAGCCGTGCTGTTCACCGACCTGGACAAGCTGGAAGAGGGCGACTGTTTCTACCTGCATATTCTGGATGAAACGCTGGCGTACCAGGTGGATCAAATCAAAGTGGTGGAACCGGAGCACACCGAGGATCTGGACATCACCGCGGGGCAGGATTACTGCACCCTTGTTACCTGCACGCCGTATGCCATCAACACCCACCGCATGCTTGTGCGCGGCACCCGCATCCCTTATAATGGAGAGGAAGAAACCAACACCCCGCAGGCCGTGCAGTATCAGGCGCTGCGCACCGGAACGGTGGTCAAGCGCGTGGTGGATGCCTGGCCGTGGATCGCGGTAACGGGCAGCATTGTGATCGGCGGCGAAGCGCTGCTGCTGCTTTTGCTGCTGCACCGCTGCAAAAAGCGCGAGGAGGATGACTAAATGGGACGGCTGATTGCTAAAATTCTGGCCTGGCTGGCCATTTTGCTGGGGCTGGCGCTGTTGATACAGCCCACCGCCGCCCAGTGGTGGACCAGCACCCGCAATGCCAAAACCGCTGCGCAGTTTGCGGCCCGCGCCGAAGCCCAGCCCACCGCCCCCGCGGCGGAGGAAACCACAGCCGAACCCCCGGAGCCGGAACGCGCCTACCCTGAACTGTACGCCGCGATGCAGGACTATAACGCGGAAATTTACGCCGGGGGCCAAAGCGGCCTGACCGACCCGTTTGCCTACGAGGAAGCCCCGCTGGACCTTGCTGCCTATGGCTATGACGATGATATGCTGGCTGTGCTGTGGATCCCGCGCCTGAACCTGGAGCTGCCCGTTTACCTGGGCGCCAGCCGCGAAAACCTGGCCAAAGGCGCGGCGCTGCTGGGCCAGACCTCGATGCCGCTGGGCGGCGAAAACACCAACACCGTGATTGCCGCCCACCGCGGCTATTATGGCGTGGAAATGCTGCGCAACGTGCAGCAGATCCAGGTGGGGGACAAGATCCAGCTGACCACCCCGTGGGAAACGCTGATTTACCGCGTGAGCGAGCTGAAAATTATTGACCCCAGCGATATCAACGCCGTGCTGATCCAGCCGGGGCGGGACCTGCTGACCCTTTCCACCTGCCACCCCTACACCCGCAACAGCCAGCGCTACCTGGTAATTGCGGAGCACGACACCGCCGCTGCGGACACCACCAAAGAGGAGGATTTGCAGGAAAGCGCCGCTACCTGGGACGAAACGCCGCGCCAGGTGACCGTGGAGGATGCCGGCGGCAGCTCCATTGCCGAAGTGGCCCCCCAGGCCCTGACCCCATTGCCGGGGGAGGGCAGCGCGGAATCCGAGGGGAGCGCGATCTCCAATACCATGATCTGGCTGGAAAACAACGCACTGTGGGCCGGGCTGGTGGTTATTGCCGCCGCCGTTGGCATTATGGTGATATGGAAAAAACACCGGGAGGATTAACCATGCAGTACACACAGCAGGCCGCCGCCGTTACGGCCGAAGTAAACAAGGCCGTGCAGGGCAAACAGCAAACGGTAAATACCATCTGGATGGCCATGCTGGCGGGCGGCCATGTGCTGGTTGAGGATATTCCCGGCGTGGGCAAAACCACGCTGGCGCTGGCCTTTGCCCGCGCGCTGGACCTGAAAGAAAGCCGCGTGCAGTTTACGCCGGATGTTCTGCCGTCCGATTTGGTGGGATTTTCCGTTTACCAGAAAGAGACCGGCAAGTTTGTGTACCACGCCGGTGCGGTGATGTGCAACCTTTTTTTGGGCGATGAGATCAACCGTACCTCCTCCCGCACGCAGTCGGCTTTGTTGGAAGTGATGGAAGAAGGCACGGTGACGGTGGACGGCGTTACCCGCCCGGTGCCCGCACCCTTTACCGTAATTGCAACCCAGAACCCCATCGGCGCCGCCGGCACGCAGATGCTGCCGCAGTCTCAGCTGGACCGTTTCATGGTCTGCGCCGTAATGGGCTACCCCGATGAGGAAGCGGAGCTGGCAATTTTGGCCGGGCAGAGCAAAGGCCGCCTGCTGGACCGTGTGCGCCCCGTTGCCGGTCAGGCGGATCTGCTTGCCATGCAGCAGGAGGTCAGCACGGTATTTGTGCATGAGCTGATGTACCGCTACATTGTGGCGCTGGCCCAGGCCAGCCGCAAGGACCCGCGCCTGGCCGTGGGGTTAAGCCCCCGTGCCACCCTGGCGCTGACCAGCATGACGCGCGCGGCGGCGTACCTGGCGGGGCGGGATTTTGTTGCCCCGCAGGATGTGACCGCTGTGTTTGATGCGGTTGCCCGCCACCGCCTGGTGCTGAACGACCAGGCCCGCGCAGGCGGCGAAACGGTGGACAGCGTAATGCAGGACCTGCTGCGCACCGTGCCGCGTCCCCGCCCCGAAAAGGCTGACCGCCATGGCAGGTAAGCTGGGCCGGGCGCTGGTGCTTTTGGTGCTGCTGGCCGCGGCACTCATCACCCAGGCACCGCTGGCGGTGTTCCTGTTAGCGTTTGCGCTGGTGCTTCTGGTGCTGCTGCGGCTGGATGCCGCCTATCTGCGCAGGCAGGTAACGGCAGAGCTGCTGGTGCCGGACAAACCCGTGATACAGGGCGAAGATTTTACCCTGACGGTTCGGCTGCGCAACCGCAGCCGGTTGCCCATCCCTGCGCTTGTGGTGCTGCTGAACGCCGCCGATGAATGGGGCGGGGGGCAGATCGCCCTGCGCTGCGCCGCCATGCTGGGCGGCAGAGAGAGCGCCGAACAGCGCATTACCCTAAACGCAGGCAAAAGCGGCGTGTGGAGCATTGCGGTGCGGGGCATCACCCTGCGGGATCACCTGGGGGTGTTCACCGCGGCGTGCCCGGCTGCCGCGCAAAGCCGGAGCATCTGTGTGCTGCCCGCTGCCGCGGCTGGCAAAGCCAAAGCGGAAACCGCCCCCGATGAGGACGGCGACGAAGCCGACACCCGCGCCGCCCTGGGCGGCAGCTATGAGCTGCGGGAGTACCGGGACGGGGATACCATCAAGCAGGTACACTGGAAGCTGAGCGCCAAGCTGGACCGCCTGATGGTGCGCGAACCGCTGACCGCCCTGCGCGCTGCCCTGACCCCCGGTGGGGACCTGGACGGAGCGGAGGAATGGGGGGATTTTCCCCAACAGGCGGCGAAGCACCGCAAAAACCCGCCCAAGCACAAAAAAGAACGTACTGCCCTGAGCCGGCGCGGCGCTGCCGACCCCGGCAGTGGGCTGAAGTTTGTGGACCGTGTGCTGGTGAGCACCCAGCGCCCCGCAGCGCACCCCGCGTTGTGGCTGGCGGCAGATGCCGCGCTGCTGCTGGCGCTCACCTTTGGTTTGCTGCTGGTGCTTTCCACCGGGTTCGGCATTGCGGTGCCGTTGTGGGTGTGGCCCGCGGCAGCCGCTTTCTGCGCCGGGTGGGCGCTGTTCCTGCGTGCGCCGCAAGCCCTGCGCCGCTGGGGGCTGCTGGCGGGGGTGATTGTGTATCTTGTGGTGTTGTTCATCTGCCAGCGGAACTTTTTGGCCGGGGCGCAGCAGTGCGCCGGGAACATTGCCCAAAGCCTGAACGCCCGCCTTGGCAGCGCGCTGCCGGTGGCCCAGGGCGGCAGTGCGGCGCAGCTGGGGCTGTTTTTGCTGCTGGCCGCCCTGCCCGTTACCGGGGCGCTGGCCGCTGCGGCCCTGCGCCGTGCGGATGCCCTGCTGCTGGATCTAATGCTGCTGCCCGTTGTTGTGCTGCTGGCGCTGGCCGGGGCCGCGCCGGCTGTGCCTGCCTGCCTGCTGCTGTTGGCCGGTTGGATGGGGGCGTGGGCGGCTTCCTGCTCGGTGCAGCGGCGGGCCTTGTGGGGCAGGCGCGATACCGAAAACTACCGCCAGAACCTTTGCCGCCATTATAACATCCAAAAGTCTGCCGCGCTGGCGGCGGGCGGGCTTTGCCTTACGCTGGCGCTGCCCTGTTGGTGGCTGCTGCGCCCGGCGCTGGGGGTTCCCCTTGGCTGGCTGCAGCCCGCTGCCCAGCGGGTGGAATCCGCCGCGCTGAGCACCGCCATTACCTGGCTGCCGCGGGTCAGCGGCGGCAGGCTGAACATTCAGGTAGAAGCCGCCGCCGGTGGTGTGGCGGATGGCGCCTTGAACCAGGGCGGGGGTATCCAGGTCAGCGGAGTGACGGATCTGGCCTTGACCGCCAGCGACAAACCCGAAGAAACCGTATACCTGCGGGGATTTATCGGCGGCAGTTATGACGGCACCACCTGGCAGGCCCCTGATGCCGATGCCTTTGACAGCGCCGCTATGAACTGGAAAACCGAGGATAATGCCCGGCTGACCATTGCCAGCCTGCCGTTTTTGCGCACCGCCTATGACGGCACCGCCCAGCCCCAGACGCTGACGGTGGAGCGCATCCACGCCGATACCCAGTACACCTATGCACCGTACAACGCCTACTGGGGCGATTATTACACCATCCAGGGTGATGGCGCCGCCGCGGGCCAGACCGCGCAGGACGATGTGTTCCTGTATTACCCGCGGGATACCGCCCAAACCCAGCTGGAAGCCCGCGCCGATGCCGACCCCAGCGTGCTGGACCGGATGGAAGCATCCTATGCCGCTTACGCCGCCAGCCGCTACACCGCCGTGCCGGACGGCTATGACGAGCTGCAAACCCTGTGCGATGAAGCCAAAAAGGACCAGAAGCTGACCGAAGCTGCGGACATTGGCGATTACATCCGCGCCTATCTAAACACCAACTACCAGTATAACGCCAGCGCGCCCCAGCCGCCGGAGGGGGCCGACCCCATCCGTTACTTTTTAACGGAATCCAAACAGGGGTACAGTGTGCAGTTTGCTTCGGCGGCGGTGGTTATGTTCCGCATGTTCGGGCTGCCTGCGCGCTATGTGGTGGGCTATGCCGCGCCGCAAAGCCTGTTTACCCAACAGGAGGACGGCAGCTGGCACGCCATTTTGCAGGACGATAACGCCCACGCCTGGGCGGAGGTGTACATTTCCGGCCAGGGCTGGACCCCCATGGAGATGACCCCCGGCGTGCTGGTCAGTGCCCAACAGGCCGACCTGCGCACCGACCCGCTGCCCGAAACTCAAGGTCAAGACACCGCCCCTGCAGCAGGGGAGAGCAGCGCAAACGAACCCGCAGCCACCATCGTGCCCCGCAGCAGGCTGGTTTTGGCGGCGTTGCTGGGGGGTTGCCTGTTGGCTGCTGCGGTGCTGCTGGTGCTGGCCCGCCGCCATGCCATGGGGTATGGCCGGGGCAGCTGCAACGCGCGGGTGCTGGCCGTGTTTGGCAGCATCTACCGCCTTTTGGTGCGTCGCGGCCTGCCGCCGGATACACCATCCGATGCGCCGGAGTTTGCCGCATTTTTGCAAAGTTGTGTCCCCGCCCTTGAACCCCAGGATGCCGAAGCTCTGCTGGCATTGGCCCAAGCCGCCCAATTTGGCGCAGGTACGATGACTGAGCAGGATACGGACAAAATGAGAAAACTTTACCAGGTTATAAAACACACTGGAAAACGGAAACAGAGCCAGAAATCGGTTGAAAAGCAGAGCCAGGAATGATATAATGACCCCGTACTGGGGTAGCGTGTTCTTTGCTTTCTTTGCACAGGGGGCTACCATGATCCAGGAAAATGTGGTATAATATGTTAAGTCCATTAACCAAGTAAGGAATGGCCGGGGTGGGGGACTGGTTTCTGGAACAGTACCCTGGGAACTGCCCGTGGGGCGGAAAACCGGCAAGGACAGAAAGAAGATCTTATAGAAGCAAACGTTAACAGGAGTAAACCCATGCCGCGTCGTAAACAGACAGAAGGAGAAAAAAAAATTGACATCAGCCAGATGGCTGAAGACCTTGGCGTGTCCAAGACCACGGTATCCCGTGCCCTTTCGGGCAATGGCCGTGTCAGCGAAGCGACCCGCGCCCGCGTGGTCCAGTACGCCAAAGAGAAAAACTATGTGCCCAATATGCTGGCACGCGGGTTGGTAACCCAGCAGTCTTATAATATCTCACTGGTGTTCTCGCGCCAGTTCGGCAACCTTGCCGCACCATTTTTGCGCAAAACCGTCAGCGCAGTGTACGATATTGCCACCCGCAATGATTATGATGTGCTGATGACGATGGTGGGCGAGCAGGAAACAAGCCCGATGCAGCGTCTGTTGGTCAACCGCAAGATTGATGGCGTGATTCTGGCCCGCACGCTGGAGCGTGATCCGCTGATCCCCATGCTGCAAAAAAGCGGCATCCCCTTTGTTGCCATTGGCCGCCCGGCTGACCAGGATGTTATCTCGGTGGACCATGATCAGGTGGGCGGCTGCCGCGAGCTGGTCAGCCTGCTGCTGATGAAGGGCCTGCACCGCATTGCTTTGCTGGGCGGATCCATGCTGTACACCGTCAACCAGTCCCGCCTGGAAGGCTATAAGCAGGCGCATGACCGCGCCTGCTGCAAGATTGATGAGAGCCTGCTGTTTTTGGAGCTGGAAAGCGACGATCTACGCACCAGCGCTGTGGAGCTCGCGGTACAGCGTGGGGCGGACTGCATCCTGTGCATGGATGACCAGGTTGCCCAGCTGGCTTTGAACACCCTGAGACAGCTGAACCTGCGCGTGCCGCAGGATATCCGTCTTGCCTCCCTGTATGACGACGAAGCGCTGCAGGGGTGTACGCCACAGATCACGGCAGTCTCTTTTGATGCCGAACAGCTGGGCCGCCGTACCGCACAGCAGCTGCTTTCCCTCATCCGCCATCAGCCGGTGGAAACCCGCACCCTGCTGGGGTACCAGGTGGGGTTGCGTTTATCGACCCAGACCTGAGAGAAAAGTAGATAATTATAAATCAACTGCCCGTACACGGTATGATAAGCCGTTGTGCGGGCAGTTTTTTCGATAAGGGGTTTTGAAAAAATATGATGGTTACATGCTTAAAATACTGCGATAAGGCATTGGGCCGTTTGTAGGGCACGATGCACTCATCGCGCCGGAGCAGCCGGAACCCTGCTGGTTGATTATTCCCGCATCATACTGCCTGTAGCTCTTTGCCTTAAATCCTGCTTGTGTTGTGCTATTGTTGTACTATTGCTGTGGTATTCATATGAAAATATAGAAGGCGTTACGCCAAACTGAACGGATGAGCAGCCACTAATAAAAAATAAAATCCAACCGGCGCGACCCGACAAAGAGCAGTGGGTAGTGCCGGGTTTACTTTTGGATGCTTTTTTGTCTACAAGTTCTTGCGCCGGGGCGGGCAATCTGCTACACTGAAAAAAATGTTATGTACAGGAGGCTGCAATCATGTATTATCTGGGTGTGGACCTTGGGGGAACCAATATCAAAGCTGCGCTTGTGGATGCAGACGGTGCTATTATAAAGGAAGCGAGCACCCCCACCAAACTGCCGCGCCCGGCCGAGGCCGTGTGCGATGATATTGCAGCCCTCTGCAATCAGCTGGCACAGGGCCAGCAGGTAGCGGGCATTGGCGTTGGCTGCCCCGGCACGGTGGATGGCGGTCTCGTGCGCTACTCCAACAATCTGGACTGGCATGATTTTGCCATGGGGGATTATCTGCGCGCCAAAACCGGCCTGCCGGTTGCTCTTGCCAACGATGCCAACGCCGCCGCTTTGGGCGAAGCACTGGCGGGCTGCGCCAAAGGGGCCGAAAGCGCGGTGATCATCACACTGGGTACCGGCGTGGGCGGCGGTGTGGTGCTGGGCGGCAAACTGCTGACCGGTTACACCGGCGCAGCGGCGGAGCCGGGGCACATGGTGATTCTGGACACCCCGGATGCCCCGCGCTGCACCTGTGGCCGCCTCGGCTGCCTGGAAAGCCTGGCCAGTGCCACCGCCCTGATCCGCATGACCAAAGTAGCCATGGCAGCCCACCCCGAAAGCGCCCTGCATGGCATAGCCGCCCAAAGCGGCGGGGTAAATGGCCGCACCGCCTTTGATGCCGCCGCCCAGGGCGATGCCGCAGGCAAAGCCGTGGTGGAACAGTACATCCATTACCTTGCGGTGGGCGTTGCCAACATGATCAACATCTTCTTCCCGGAAGTGATCGGTCTGTCCGGCGGGGTGGCCAACCAGGGGGAGAACCTGCTGGCTCCCCTGCGCGCCGCGGTGGGACCAATGGTTTTTGGCAATGCTTACGCCCAAAAGCACACCCGCATTACCACCTGCACCCTCGGCTACCGCGCCGGGGTGATTGGAGCAGCGCTGCTGGCCAAAAACCAGGGATGATGCCTTTAGCGGGATAAAAAAGAGAAGGCAATACCGCATAATTCTAAGTGCCGATACGGCGAGCGAGGTGCGGCAGATACCAAGCCAAAAGCGCAGATAATACTGGATGCTGCAAAGGTGAGCGCCGCCAGTGG